>Ga0187865_1002102_pt1 | contig 20136 bp, 20 predicted proteins | sample June2016WEW_11_1_2_FD_132989 | JGI IMG/M metagenome (GOLD analysis project Ga0187865, IMG submission 132989) | Peatland microbial communities from SPRUCE experiment site at the Marcell Experimental Forest, Minnesota, USA - June2016WEW_11_100 | ecosystem: Environmental > Terrestrial > Soil >...
TGGGTTCAAGCCCCACCAGGCGTGCCACTCAGGGCGATTAGCTCAGCGGTTAGAGCACCTGTCTTACACACAGGGGGTCACTGGTTCAAATCCAGTATCGCCCACCATTTTATGAAGCTAAAACAGTAACCATCTTGGACAGTTCCCGAACTTTCTTGCCTGCAGGCTATTAACGCGAAGGGCTAATCAAGTTCCAGATTAATAATGGTCCACCATCTTAAGCAATATTATTTACTTATTTTAGCTTTGTTTTATCTGCTGATTTCCGAAGTAACTCGATTTTTTCTTTTGAGTTTGGTGATTACATCACCAAACTCAGCACACATCATCATATAAAGTGTACTGAATTAATACTGGCAAGATATATGGTGGAGGCGGGGAAGGGTCGAACTCCATCTGAAACACCAAGCGACTTTTGCACTATTGGGCAAGTGATTCGGTTACCTTTCGTCCAGTAGAAATTATTGCCTTTTTCCAACCTCCGAAAGATAAATTAAAAAGCTGACCAAGAAGTATTGTCTTTTCTGTCTTGTTTAGAGAAAAATGCTCTTCTGAATAAAGCAATTTTACTTTTTAGTGTGTTGTTCTGATCTCTCTACGTAAACACCCATGAGTAGCAGCCACGCCCCTGTAACCATAAAGGCGAGTAAGCTAATCAAAGAAACAGCAGCCACATATAGTCCCGCAATGTGACCCAGTATGAGTATAATGGCACCTATTATTTCACCTATGTACAAAGTAGTGCCTACAACCAAACGGTTGGGACGAAGTCCGACTGAGCTTTCTCCTCTCTTTATTGCCTGGACATAGCCATTGACGTGAATAACTGTAGCAATGCTAGAAATAGTCAACCACTCGATCCCTACTACTTGGTAATTTTGACCTCCCATTAGCACAAGAGCACAAATCACAAAAGCAGCTGTAAAGCCTGTCAATGTGCCTATCGCACGGTATCTATGGGTTGCGTCCTTGGCTATAACATCAAGATTAAGCGACATAGCCACAAACACTAAACCTGTTAAAGCCGCTGCTCCGCCTCCAACCATAACAAAGAAATCGTGCCATTGGTCTGGTCTGTAAATATCAACTGGTATCATCACTTAGTATTGTATCATTTTATATTGAACTTGCTATGACCGATATTCACCCAAAAGAGAACTTAACGTTCATTACTTTATCATTCCAATTTCACGCAGCCACTTGGATACCTCGTTCTGAGCATTTTTTACATTTCCACCTCGTATTGCGAAGCCCTGCAAAACGGTCGCGTTAGGGCAAAGCTTTGCAATGTCTTTTTCACTATGGCCGAGCCCGCTTCCCTCATGCGTGCAAAATGGGGCAATGGTTTTTCCGGAAAAATCATATTCCTCTAAAAAAGTACACAGCGGCATCGGCATCGTTCCCCACCAGATGGGATAGCCTAGGAAGATTACTTCGTAGGAATCCATGCTCTCAACATGGTCGGTAAGCTGCGGTCTTGCGTCAGTATGTAATTCCTGCTTCGCTACCTCCGTGGTTTCCGTATAGTCTTCAGGATATGCATTTACTGCTTTGATACGGAACATTTTGCTTCTGGTAAGTTCCTTGATAATTTCTGCTGCAACTTCTGTGTTGCCGACTGTCAGGTTTACGATTCTTCCGCCGACATAGTTGTCACCTGTACGTGAAAAATAAGCCACCAGTGCTTTGGAATTATTGGTGCCCGAAGCACTGCTACTTTCATCCCTAAAATGTTTCTGTCCGGTATTCTCCTTCATATAGGCTCTTTATCCTCAATATCATTTACCACGTAGTACCTTTTTACCGCTTAGTGATCGGTCAATTTAAGCACATTTTCTGGCTGCCGGGCACCCTGTACCTTAATCTTGGAGATTGCGCCTTGGATCTCGCGGAGATCGTCAACCGTTAGTTCGATTGCAACTGCTCCGATATTTTCCTTAAGGCGGTCAAGCTTTCTTGTTCCCGGGATCGGGACTATCCATGGTTTCTGTGCAAGCAGCCATGCGAGAGCTATCTGAGCAGGTGTCGCCTTCTTTCGTGCCGCGATCTTTATAAGCAAGTCCACCAAAGCAAGATTCTCTTTTCTGGCCTCCAGCGTGAAGCGAGGAACGATGTTGCGATAATCAGAGCTATCAAAAGTCGTGTTTGTATTGATTTTGCCGGTTAGGAATCCCATTCCTAAAGGACTAAACGGCACGAAACCGATACCGAGTTGCTCGCATGCTGGCAGAATTTCCGCTTCAGGATCCCTCGTCCAAAGTGAGTATTCGCTCTGAACGGCCGTGATTGATTGCACTGCGTGTGCACGACGGATAGTCTGCGCCCCTGCTTCGGAAAGGCCAAAGTATTTAACCTTGCCTTGCTTAATCAATTCCTTGATGGTCCCGGCCACGTCCTCAATCGGCACATTAGGATCAACGCGATGTTGATAGAAGAGATCAATAGCATCTACCCTGAGCCTTTTAAGTGAGGCCTCGGCAACTTGTCGAATATGATCGGGACGGCTATTGAGGCCGGGCCCTCGCTGTGCGCTCACTGGATCAATGTCAAAGCCGAACTTGGTGGCAATAATAACTTTGTTACGAAAGGGAGCAAGCGCTTCGCCTACCAATTCCTCATTAGTAAATGGGCCATAGCTTTCAGCAGTATCAAATAAGGTAATCCCTTGTTCAACCGCTGAATGAATTAGTTTGATCATCTCTTTCCTGTCTGGCGATGGACCATAAGCATAACTCATTCCCATACAGCCTAATCCGATGGCGGAAACCTCAAGGCCACTTTTTCCCAATTTACGTTTTATCATTTTTAGGGCCTCCCTATTATTTATGATTGTTTAATGTTTGCCTCCACCAATAGCTTATACCTTGGAGTTAACTCCAAGTCAAGCCCCCTTTAAATAGGAGTGTCCATCATCGCAGTAATCAATTGTTGAAGCGCTGGAACTAGTTTTTTACTCTCAAACAGGAGTTCGGGAACTGTCCAGAATGGCCCACCATTTGTGCCATAAGTCTGTATCCGTTAGCTTCCATAGTTGCATGACCGGGACTTGCCGGTCGAGATATGCATTCTTTTGAATTATGTAAATACCAGTGTTAAAATTTCCTTGAAATGGCTGGCTGTTGACGATAGCAGATCTGTATATATCGTATTACGGGCAGATTGGGGAAGCATGAAAATCAGAGCAAACAAAAAGATAGATGAGGAATTATCCCGTGTTAACAGGGAACTACATGCAGTCATGTTTAATGGGCGGTAATATGCGTGTGGGACTGGAAGACAATGTCCGGATGCCCAATGGCGAGCCGGCCAGGGGTAACTGGGAGCAGGTTGAGCTGGCCGTCAAGATAGCCTCCTGCCTGGGCCGGGAACCGGCAACGCCTGATGAAGCCAGGACGATACTGGGGCTTAAAATTTCAAAGAAGTGAGGGCAGTTGATATGGTTAAAATTTACGATTTGAGCGTACCGACGGAGGATAGCCCCAGCGAGCCCCTGCCGCTGAAGGTCGAACACAAGGGGCACGAGGCCAGCTTGCCCTTAATGGAACTGCTGCTTGGTGGGAAAAAGGAGGATATGGCCGACGGGTTGGGTTGGGCGGACGATGCAGTATCGCTGGGCGCACACGCAGGCACGCACGTCGATGCTCCCTGGCACTATGCCCCTGTATCCGAAGGCAGAAAGGCTCGCACTATCGATGAAATGCCGCTGGAGTGGTTTTATCACGATGGAGTAGTGCTGGATTTCAGGTACAAGCCGCAGGGTTCCGGGATCTCAATCGAAGATCTAAAGCAAGCACTGAAAAAAATCAGCTATTCGCTTAAACCGTGGGATATCGTTTTGATCCAGACCGGGGTGGACAAGCTGTGGGGAAAGCCCGAGTATTTCTCGGCTGGCTGCGGCATGACCGAGGATTCCACCCTTTGGCTGATCGGCCAGGGATGCCGCGTGATGGGCATAGACGCCTGGGGCTGGGACCGTCCCTTCGCCGCTATCAAAGAGGAATTCGATAAGACGCATTATAAAAAATTGTTATGGACGGCCCATAAAGCAGGCATCAGGAAGGAATATTGCCACATCGAGAAGCTGGCCAACCTGGATAAGCTGCCCAGACCGTTCGGGTTCACGGTCGCATGTTTCCCGGTGAAGCTCACCGGCGGCAGCGCCGGATGGACGCGGGTAGCCGCCATTTTCAATGAATAAAAATACCTACCTCAGTCTGACCGTTGCGATCTAACGGCCTGCGCAATCCTGTTCAGCCCTTCTTCGAGTAGGGACCTGGGGCAGGCGATATTCATGCGCTCGAAGCCGTCCTCCTTACAGCCGAAGATTTTTCCCGGCTCAAGCCCTACGCGTGCTTCATCGCGAATAAAATTGGCTAGTCTGTCGGGACTCACTCCGCAACCCCTGAAATCCAGCCACATCAGGTAGGTGCCATGCGGATGTATCAGCTTTACGCCCGGCATATTTGTGGATAGGAAACCACTGAGGAAAGCGATATTGCCTTCGAGATATTCCAGCAGCTTTTTTAGCCAGTCTTCGCCGCGCCTGTAGGCGGCTTCGGTAGCTGCCACACCGAACATATTGGGGGAGGGGACGCCATATGTCCTGGACATTTCGGTGAAACGAGACCTGAGCGCCGGGTTGGGGATAATGATATTGGAGGTCTGCAGGCCCGGCAGGTTAAAGGTCTTGCTGGCTGCTGTACAGGTAATGGAGTTGTCGACGAATTGCTCTGAAAGCGATGCAAACGGCACATGCTTAAAACCCGGGTAGACTATATCCTGGTGGATTTCATCGGAGACCACCATGATCCCGTTTTTCATGCAGATCTCGCCCAATTGCCGGAGCTCATCCTCTTTCCAAACCCTGCTTATGGGATTGTGGGGATTGCAGATGATGATCATTTTGGTGCGGGGGCCGATTTTTCTCTCCAGGTCTTCCAGGTCCATCACGTATTGCTTGCCTTCCAGGCGCAGGGGGTTGTCTAATACCTCGCGGTTGCCGCAGGTTACTGCGTGAAAGAAGGGGTAATATACGGGGGTCTGCAGGATGACCTGGTCGCCGGGCTCTGTGAAAGCATTGACCAGCACATGCAAGGCAGGCACTACCCCCGGTGAATAGGCCAGCCACTCTTGTCTGATCTCCCAATTATGACGCTTCTTCATCCAGGCGATGACAGAATCGCAGTATGACTGCGGGATGCCGCTATAGCCGAAGATGCCGCGATGCGCCACTTCGCTGACGGCATCAATGACCGGCTGAGGCGACTTAAAGTCCATGTCCGCAACCCACATGGGCAGAATATCCTTGACGGAAAAAAATTTGTCCGTGTAGTCCCACTTGATGGAATTGGTATTGCGGCGTTCGATAACCGAATCAAAATCGTAGTTAATCATCATTTTAAATAGCAGGGATAATTGTAGCACCGACGCTATCCTAATATAATAGGTGGCGCTGGAACCGGGCGACCATTGAAACTGGATTTTATAGGGGTTGTATATTCTAAACTGAGTCTGGGAAAATAGTACTATACACCTATTGACATTAAGGCTACTGGGGTGTACTTTAGAAAAAAATCAGGGTGATAAAAATGAAAAAGCTGCTTTTGTTATTGGTGGCCGGGGTTATGGTTTTGATATCCTGCAACGCTCCGGTACAAACTGAGAAAATAAAGGTGATCACGGAGGACTACCCTCCCTACAACTACGCTGATGCCCAGGGGAATATCATCGGGCAATCCACCGATATCGTAAAGGCTATTATGGGCAAGGTGGGCGATGATTCACCGATCGAGATCTTGCCCTGGGAACAGGGATACGCCATGACGCTTGAGCAGCCGAACACTGCATTATATTCAGTTGCACGCACGGGGGAGCGCGAACATCTCTTTATGTGGGTAGGCCCCATTGGATCGTACGAGAACTGGCTGTACGCTAAAAAGGGCTCATCTGTCCACGTGAACAGCCTGGACGACGCTAAAACAGTGGGCAAAATAGCAGCGGTGAAAGATGAGGCGGGTCAGCAGGAACTGGCTGCACAGGGATTTATTAATTTTGTTTATACCGGGTCGACCGCAGACGGCCTGAAGATGCTGATGGCGGGAGACGTCGACCTCTGGCTGGGCACCAGTGAGGGCGTTGCCTCAGTGGCAAAAGAGGCGGGAGTAAACCCCGATGACCTGCAGCCGGCCGTCTACGTGTACAAGGCGGACCTATTTATGGCTTTCAACAAGAATACTGCCTTTTCCACGGTAGAAACCTGGCAGGAAGCGCTTGATTCCCTGAATAAGTAAATGTTGCGGTCACGTCGTCTTCGATCGAGGACGGTTCAGAATAACTAGGGGGGTCTTGCTCTGGCTGATTGCCAGCGGCATACCTGAATATTCCATAGCCATGAATGGCCTTGGTCAGAACGGGTTCGGGGAGTTTTCACCGGCCAAGTACTCGCTGCTTTCCTGTTTTGTCGCCGAAGTTGTGCTGACGGCGCTATTCCAGTTGTGGCTCTTCTGGGTAGCCCCTATACTGGGTGCAATTATAGTTGCACTTGTCTGGCGTTACGGTTTTAAAAACCAATAGAACAATATGCCAATCAAGCCGGCGGGCTCGTAGGCTTTCCAGTTTTCATATTTTCGCTGTAACGGGCATAGCCGTTACGCCCCGTTTGCTTGACATAGTACATAGCGGTATCCGCATACTTGACCAGCGAGTTCAAGTCCTGGCTATCCTCGGGATATAGCGATATCCCGAGGCTGATAGAAAGGTGGATATCGTTGGCATTGAAGTTAAAGGGAGTGGCCACCTCTCTTATAATCCTGTGAGCAATGCGGTCTACTATCTCTTCGTCGGCGATCTCGGGCAATAGCACCAGGAACTCATCGCCGCCCAGCCGTGACACGGTATCCACCTTTCTCACAGCATGGGTCAGCCTGGCCGCAATATCCTGCAGCACCTGGTCCCCGGCATCGTGACCAAAGGTGTCATTGACGGCCTTGAATCTATCGAGATCGACGATCATAATGGCCAGCTTTCTTTTATAGCGGCCGGCCTCCGCCAGAGCTATCCCGGCACGGTCGCTGAAGAGAGACCGATTGGGCAGGCCGGTTAAAGGATCATAGTAAGCAATTTGTTTGATGGCCTCTTCATTTTTCTTTCGTTCGGTGATGTCATACAGGATCAGAACATGGCTGCGCGTGCCAGCTCTGCTTTGCAGCAGCGAGACATGCGTGCTATAGCAGTGGAGGCCGTCTTTTTGATCGAGCTCAATTTCGATGTGCTCCTCACGCAAGTTTAAATAATCGCCGCCGGCATTCAACTGGTTTACGATCAACGCCGGAAGCGGTTGACCGTGGAGGTCGGACTGTTTCAAACCGGTAATATCGCACATGGCTTTGTTTACATCGACGATGCGCCCCTTATCGTCCACTACTGCGAACCCTTCGTTCATAAGCTCGATGGCGGACTCACGTGCTACCGGCAAAACGTCCAGAAGCCCATGCCTGGAAATAGCGAAGGTCAGGCAGATTGCCGAAATGGCAAAAGCGGCGGGCGTCCAGTCGGCCTGTGGAATTGGCAGAAAGGGGAAAAGATATTCAATATTGGCAATCGCCGGCACCGCGACGGCTATCATAAGGTAGACTGCTTGATCTTGGAACAGGCGGGGCGGGCTAAATAGCCTGTGGACCAGTACTAATGTGCCGGCAAACAGCAGCACATAGCTGTAAGTGACAAAAACCCAGAACCACAGGCCGTACTGGCTGGCCACCAGCATAAAGGGGCCATCGATGGTCAAATGCAGGTCATATAGCATCAGGTTGTGGTATTTACCCGTCCATAGCAGTACCACGGTTATTAAAGGAACGATGAAGAACAGCAATATTTTACGCGGAGTCAGCCATCTATCCGAATTAGTAAACTGAAGGGCGAAAATAAAGGCCAGCACCGGCAACGTGACGATGCCTATATAGCTGATGTTGAGTGCTATCAGCTTGCCGGCCATATGATTATTTATGAATCCTATGATATAGCCGAATGACCATAACATCACGGCCGCCAGGATCCCTATTAAGGGTTTAGCGCCGGGTGCACGGTGGCGCGGCCATATATAGCCGATAAGCACAAGGGGCAGCGCAAACGAAAGGGCAAGCGCTGATATATAGCTTAACCAGATGGGATCAAGCGATGTGTAAGGCATTTGAGTGAGTATTATGTTATCACTAAGGTTTGGCTTTGGCTATCAGCATATTCCACAGGCCTGTTTGACTCTGAATTTTTAATGCAACCTTTTTGCAACTGTTGCGTTTTTTTGTAAACTATATGGCGTGCATATGATAAGAACCGATATTTCGCCCGAAGAATACGCATTAAAGGCTGAGGGGGAGCTGGTAAAGCGGGCGCAGCATAGCAGGGAAGCCTTTGGGGAGCTGTACGAGTTGCACTACCAGAGGATATTCAACTATGCCGTTAAGCGCACCTCCAACGTGCAGATCGCCCTTGACATAACATCTGTCACTTTCATGAAAGCCTTCAGTCAGATTAAAAAATACCGCTGGCGAGATATACCCTTTGCCGCCTGGCTATACAGGATCGCGGGCAACGAGATAAACGACCATTTCAGGAGGGAGGGCCGCCGCCCTGCCAGCATTGAGCAGATAGCCGAGCTGGCGGATACCAATGATTATATCGACGAGATCAATCAGGCGGAAGAGGAGCTGAGCAGACACGAGGAGTTTCTGCTTCTGCGCCAGAAGCTGGCGGAACTGCCGACTATGTACCAGGAAGTAATCGTGCTCAAATTTTTTGAAAAGAAAAAAATACGTGAGATGGTTAACATACTGGGCAAAAAAGAGGGCACCATTAAGTCTTTAATCCACCGCGGACTGGAAAAACTCAAAGAAAAGATGCAGTGATGCAACTATTTGTAAGGCAAAGCATTATATAATTAAGAAATCGAAGGCATGAAAAAAGAAGAACTGATAAGAAAGCTGGAGAATGCGAAGCTTCCGGACCTTTTAGTCGTAAGCCACAAGGAAAGGTTGAAGAAGTTATTGCTCGAAAAGCCGGCTGCCAGGAGAGCTGCTGGCAAGTCACCGGACAGGCCTGGGGCATGGAGTTTAACAGCCGTGTTTAACTGGTTGAGGGTGCCCGCCTGGAGGGCTGCAGCGGCCAGCGCTATAGTTCTGCTTATAATTGGCGCCGCAGGTGCGGTCACATTTTACCTGAGCTCCCCTTCCCCGGCTGCCATCGCTGCCAGCGTTGTTAAAAACGATCCCGGTATTCAACAGAAACTGGGCGGGACAGGCGAGATAATAATAGTGCGCGTGGAAGTCAGGGACAGTATTGCCAGCGTAGTTTGCGGACGCAGCGTAGGCGATTTTATCGAAGCCGATGTGGATATAAACGGCAGGGCGGTGGTCAGCTCCAGGCGTTACGAAGCGGTTTTCCTCCCTGAACTGCCTGCCGAGGCCAGGGATGGCGCAATTAAGATCGCGCTGACTGATCCCGCTGTTAAGGAAATGGTGGCCCAGGGCGGCCTGATAGGCGGGGTACTCCCTATTTTTTCTTCGGTATCAAAAATCGCCCTTGTCAACGGCAATATTTTGGAGGTCACCCCGGCTGCCTCGCAGGCAATTGTGCCTATTCTATACGATGGGAAATCCTGGCTGGTAGAAGTTAATCTGGAAGAGGGCAGGATTGACCATATAATCGAGCCGCAGTCCAACTTATCCCCTTACTTGGAAATCCGCTACGCACAAATAGCTCTCTAGCTCATTGCAAATTTTTCAGGAGGATCACAGCATGACTTTATTCAGTAAAACAGCCTCGTGGAGGCGCAATAGCCTGGTACTGGCTGCAGTTCTGGTTATGATAGCCGCCGTGCTTCTGGCAGGCTGCGCTAAACATACACCTTCGGGTACGCAGGCCAAATTGCCCGCAGCCAGCGGCACGGTGCAGGTAACGCCGCTTTACGATGAAAACACGGTAGTATCCCTTTATGATAAGACCATACCGGCGGTCGTCCAGGTGGTATCTGTGATGGAGTCGCCCTTAAGCCAACTGCCAAGCCCTTTCACGCTCCAAGTTCCCAGGCAGGAGGGCCAGGGTTCGGGCTTCTTCATAGATGCACAAGGGCATATACTGACCAACTACCATGTGGTTGACGGAGCTACCACAGTAACGGTTATCACCAGCGACGGCACCAAGTACGATGCCAAGGTAGTCGGCACCGACCATAATAACGACTTGGCCCTGCTGCAGATCGATGTTTCCAACGCTTCTAATTTAGCCTACCTGGTATTGGGGGACTCATCCAAGGTTAAACCCGGGCAGATGGCAATCGCCCTGGGTTCTCCATTCGGGCTGCAGGGATCAATCACGGTCGGAGTTGTCAGCGGGATCGGCAGGTCGATACCCGGGTCTTTCGCACGTAATATAACCAATATCATCCAGACCGACGCCGCCATTAACCCCGGTAATTCGGGCGGACCTTTGCTCAATTCCTCAGGAGAGGTTATTGGCATCAATACAGCCATTGAAGCGGCGGCCAACGGCGTGGGCTTTGCCGAGCCCATAAATACCGCCAAATCTTTGTTGCCTGACCTGCTTAAAGGCGGCTCTATCAAAACCGCCTGGCTGGGCATTGAGGGAACACCCGTGGATAAAGACCTGGCCGACAAGCTGAAGCTTACAACCGATAAAGGTGTTTATGTCGTGTCGGTCCTTACCGGCAGCCCGGCCGAGAAAGCCGGCCTGGTACCGGGCGGCAAGGATGTTCAGCGTGAACCTAAGGCGGGAGGCGATGTAATAACCTCTCTCGATAGTGTGCCGGTTATGAAAGTGGAAGATATGCTTACCTATTTCAATGGTAAGCGTCCTGGCGATTCAGTAACTCTTACTATAATTCGCGGCGGACAGACCTTGTCGGTGCCGGTAGTGCTGGGCGAATGGCCGGAGCAGTTGCCCGCTTCACTACTGCAGCCGGGTCAAAGCGATAACCAGACCCCTCAGAACTATCAATTCGGTCCCTACGAATTTCACTTTAACGTAAAATAGCTGGCTGACAGGATTAGAATAAAGCCCCTCCGTCCGTTGAGACGGAGGGGCTAATTTTATGCGCAAGAAAATCTATTTCTTGGGCTCTGCAGGAGCGGGATTGACGACGCCTTTGCAAAGCTGCTCGGGAACCACCTTCAGCAGCTCATCCAGGGTCCAGAAGTCTTTATCCTTGTTGATCTGGGAGGTTATCTGCGGCTCGGTATAAAAGCCTATATTATTGCCGTTGATGAAGAAGCTGCGCCCGTTGATATATGCTGCCTCGTCGGTTGCTAGGTAAACGACGATGGGCGGGATGTGCTCGGGTTTGGAGGTGAACATCTGGTTGAAGAATTTGTCCACATCCTCGGGTTTGGTAATGCCCTGTGCGGCGATGCCCTTGGCGACTTTGGCCTTCAATTCAGGCGTCATGGTCAACCTAGTGGCGGCGTTGGGCCTTATAGCGTTACAGGTTACTCCGTACCTACCCAGATCCAGCGACACGGTGCGCGTGAACCCGATTATGCCCTCCTTGGCGGCGCTGTAATTGGCCTGGCCAAGGTTGCCCAACCCGGATATGGAGGACGTGTTGATGATGCGTCCGGCTCTCTGCTGCCTCATATAGACGCTGGCGGCCCTGGTGCAGTGGAAAGTGCCGTAAAGATGGATCTTAATAACCAGGTCCCATTCTTCCTCGGTCATATTGAAAAGCATGCGGTCCCTCAGTATACCGGCGTTGTTTACCAGGATGTCGATCCGCCCGAAAGCATCTATGGCCGTCTTGATGATATTGTCTCCGCCCTCGGGAGTGGCTACCGAATTGTAGTTAGGGACTGCTTCTCCCCCCATATTGATAATTTCGCCGCAGACTTCGGCTGCCGGTGTCTGCGATGCCCCCGAACCGTCGGAGGCAGCACCGAGATCGTTGACTACCAGTTTAGCCCCTTCCGCTGCCAGTGCCAAGGACTCGGCCCTGCCTATACCGCGCCCTGCGCCTGTTACAACTGCTACTTTGCCCTTAAGTCTATTGCCCATCTTAATACGCTCCTTATAATTTATTTCTTGACCAAAGTCCTATTTTACACCACAGCCATGATGCCTGCACGGCAGCTATTTTCTCAAATATAATCAGTTGTGAACGTCCGGCGGTACTGGCAGAATAGCTTAAATCTATCGTATCTAACCGATAGTCAATCTATAGCAAGTAAGGGCAGGTGGGAGTAAGAATGGGCCTTAAATATTTAAAATACGAGCAGTCGGGAAAAATCGGGGTGGTTACTTTAAACCGTCCGGAAGTCAGGAATGCTCTCAATGTGGAGTTACTTCTGGAGCTATATGACACTATACACGAGCTGGACTGGGCGGATGAAATCAGTGTACTTATCGTCAAAGGGGCGGACAAGGGGTTTTCATCGGGTTACGATGTAGATGAGATTGCCCTGCGTGATGAACTGCCGCCGCACCGGGATATCATGCGCGACTCCGATGTGCTGCGTATTTACGACGGAATCAGGAAGTGCACTCTAGCGACCATAGCGCAGTTGCACGGCTTCTGCCTGAACGGCGCCACCGACCTCTGCCACCAGCTTGACTTCACTATCGTTGCCGACGATTGTCTTGTCGGGTACCCGACCATGCGCTGCTGGGGCGCCAGTGTGGCCAATATGTGGCTCTACCATATGGGGCCGCAGTGGTCCAAGTACATGATGATGACCGGAGACAATATTTCCGGAGCATCTGCAGAGAAAATAGGTTTTGCCATCAAGTCGGTGCCGCCTGATGCTCGATTACGGGGCACAAAGCGATTGCCTGACAAATACTGCCGATATAGTTCAGAAGACATTCGATAGGACGGGCGGCCTCGGGCTTGAGGCACTGTTGAAAGAAGTAAACCGCGGCTTTAAACCGCAGAAGGCCCCCTTCGAGCCGTTGGATTCATAAGACCCCTTCACTTATTCCACGTGGGACTTAAGCAGGTTGCCAACCTCTTGAGGCAAAAGCTTTCTAAATTCTCCCTCTTTAAGGTTCTCCAGCTTTAAATTGCCTATCCTGACACGCTTGAGATCCCGGACAAGATGCCCCAGGTAAGCAAACATACGCCTGACCTGACGGGTACGCCCTTCGTGGATAATGATGCTGTAATTGTAGGGCGGTTCATAGCTGATTTCCCTGACGGCGGCCGGTGATGTGAGGCCGTCATCAAGCAGCAGCCCCTTTTCCAAGTCCTCTTTCTCATGCTGGCTGAGCATGCCATCGATGTGTACCAGGTATTCCTTACCCATCTCGAATTTGGGGTGCGTCAGCCGGTAAGTAAGGTTACCATCATTGGTGAGCAAAAGCAGGCCTGTAGTGTCCTGGTCCAATCTGCCCACGGGGTAAATGCCCAGGCCGCGATATTCGGCCGGCAATATATCCAGAACGGTCCTGCGGCCCCTGTCATCGATGGTAGTGGTGAGCAGACCGGCAGGCTTGTTGAGCATGAGCACGATCTTTGCCTGGTGATGTGATTTCAGGAGTTTGCCATCGCACAAGATTTCATCGAATTCGGGATAAACGGGCATGGTGTAGCTAGTCGCAGGCTTGCCGTTGACACTAACGCGCCCCAGCTTTACAGCAGCAACCGACTGTCGCCTGGCGCCCACGCCGGCTTCAACCAGGAACTTGTGCAGCGGGATAGATTCCATAGCAGGATAAATTGTAACACGGCCGGCAACGACCGTTCACCTGCTCTTGTCCTGCAGGTAGTCGATCATAGCTGGTGTGACCAATGGCACAACATCTCCGATCATGTGCGGCATGAGATTATCCATTACCTTGGGCATCATGATCGGCATCTGCTCCGACATATAGTCCGGCATGGGTATCATCTCGCCCACCAGGCCAAGCATTTTGGGCATCACCTTGGGCATCATCATGGGCAGCAGCAAGGGGAAGAGAATGGGGAATATGGGTTTCATCAGGTTGAACGCCCCGGGTATTTTGCCCATGAAGCGCATCATCGGTCCCATGCCGAAGGGCATGGCATCGATCAGTTCCGGCCACATCTTGCCCATAAGGTTAGCGAAGCCCTGCGGCGTCATCAATGCTATCATGGCTTCGAAAACGGCCCACTGCTTCCTGACCTCGGGATTGGGGTCGGGGAAATCAAAACCCATCCTCGAGCAGCAGAAGCGTGCCAGGTCCGTTATCTCCATGTCGATCTTCTTCTTATTTGCCGACACGCGCAGTTGAAACTCGCAACAGGGGCATAAGGCCAGAATCTTCTCTGCGCCCACCTCCTGTGCCTCGCTAATGCGGCACTCGCCTATATCGGCGGCCACAGGCGGGTCCTTGATCAGCGTGAGAACGCTGCCGCAGCAGTGCGCAGCCTCCCGGATATAGGGCATCTCCACAAATTCCACGCCGGGCAGGGCTTTTATCAGCTCGCGCGGCTCATCGTAGATGTGGGAGACACGGCCTATGTGGCATGAATCATGCCACGTGACTTTGACCGGCTCCTTGCCCCTGTCGGGGAACTTGAATTGACCTGACTTCAGCCTGTCTGCCACAACCTCACTGTAGTGCCTTACGGTAATCCCGAAATCTATGCCCAGCTTTTCGGCCCAGGCCGGGTAAACGTGCCTCCACATCATATCGCAGGCAGGGCAGGATGTGATGACTGAATCTGCTCCCGATGCCTTGACAGCGGCGATATTGTGCTTCATGGTCTCGGCGAATACGTCCCACTTGCCTGCCACCAGCATCGGTGTGCCGCAGCAGTTCTCCTTCTCGCCCAGGTAGGTGAAGTCCACCCCCGCCTCATCCAGCAATTTCACACTGGCCATGCCAATATCATGCTCCACATAACTGGCGGTGCAGCCGGCGAAATAAACATTTTTGGATTCCACACCGGCCCCGTGTTTGGCTTTGAGGTCCTCGGGGAACCAGCGGGAGCGATCGCGCCTGTAACCGGCCCAGATATCCCCTTCCTTAAGCGTGGCCTCTGCCATCATTTCAAAGGGTGGGAAGGTCATCCTCTTCTCTTCGTCTATAAGTTTGCCGCGCAGTTTCATCCAAGAGGGCTCAATGGGTAGGGATGCCGAACAGCGCAGGTTGCACAGCTCACAGGTGGTGCAGACCAACATCGTATCCACCATGAACTGGTCCCATTTTTGCCGGCCTTCCATGTATTCCCTCAGCCAGTACCACTTGCCGCGTGGCGACTGGCTCTCCCAGCCCCGCCCATAGAACTGGTCGCACTCTTCCACGCAGTAGCCGCATTGCGAGCAGGCGTAAGCGTACCAGGCTATATCAGCCGGGATGTCTTTTACCGCCTTCAGGGGCCGCTCGCTGACCTGGGTTATGACGCTATTGCCCAGCGGACGGATCAAAGGCTCCAGCTTTTCGGCCATTCCGATCAGGCTTCCGAGGGGATTGCCGCCCACTACCTTGCCGGGATTGAAAATATTCCGTGGATCCAGCTTCTTTTTTAATTCACGTATTTTGCGGGCGCGCTGAGTTCCCAGTACATCATTGGCCTTGGCGGCGAAATACAGGCCGGTGGCGTAAGGCCTGCCGCCATTTCTGACGGCGATATTCATGATGGTCAGCGCCAGGCTGAAGACGAAGTTATAGCTGAACTTGCGCTGGTCGCTGGGGATGAAGCCGAGTATGACGACCTCGGGCTTGCCATTCAGGCTTTCCCGTATGATAACGCCCTCTTTAACGACGGGCTGGTCCACCTTCTTTTCGATTTCGTCCATAACTGCCCCCAGTGAAGAGAGCGGCACTACGATCTCGGCCGGCACCAGGCTGGGGCCGAGGCGTTTGACCACCATCAGCTTATAGCGATTGGCCCATTCATGCTGTGCGATGCGGTCGCTGAGTATCTCGCCCTGGCAGGGTTTGAGCAGCACCGGCAGCCTGTCCACCACATCCCCGGCGTCTTTCTTACGGAAGGTAAGCGTTGCGATATACGATGCAGGGAGCAGCACGCGCTCCTCGGCCGGGTGGCCGTAATGCATCAGCAGCGGCGAGCGGTTCTTCAGCTCCGCCATCTTGGGGTTGATAAATAATATGGACCAGATGGGCAGCTTTTCATTTATCACCGACTGTACGAATTTCTGCAGATCGTCTGCGTCTGCGCAGCCTATGGAAACCACCTGCATGTCATCGTTGGGCTGGACTTTGACCGTCAACTCGCTGATGAAGCCGGTAGTACCCTCGGCATCGGAGATAAGGTCAAGCTCGTCTCCGCTGAACTCCTTCACTTCCCCGTCGGGAAGTACGACCCTGGCCTTAAGTACGTTGTCCCTGAACCATCCGGCTTCGAAGGAGCCAATGCCAGCCCCACCCTGCGCAAACCAGCCGCCGGCGGTGGATGAGGGGTAGCTGGTGGGATAGAGACGCAGGGTAAGCCCTTTTTTAGCAAGCTCCCTGTCCAGCTTCTCCCAGATAACGCCCGCCTGTACCCTGGCCGTGTTGGAGGCCGTGTCTATGTGGAGCACGCGGTTCATACGGTAAAAGTCGACCACGATGCCCTTTTTCCAAGGTATTACCCCTCCGTAGCCGGAGGAGGCCTTGCCGCGCGGCGTCAACGGTATCCGGTTCTTGGACGCCCAGCGCACAAGGTCAACCAGCTCGTCTTCGGAGATGGGCTGCACAACGGCCTCGGGTACCGTGTCCCCGATAAAAGGCTTAATGATATCAGGCATGGCAGCTATGTCATGCCCATATAAAATACGTTCTGTTTTATTGAAATTAACCCTGTTGCCGAACTGGCCCTGCAGGTATGCTTTTTGCGATGAACGAAGCTTACTCATTTTGTCCTCCCATCCTTATTTCCACTGAGTTATCTCTATTTTTAAATAATTGTTGACCTGTGATGCTAAAAATCGTGGCGCTACTCAGCCTTTTGTCAGCAGGTTTCTCCTGTTATCCAGGTTTTCCATTAGGGCTTGCCGTACGAGCTCGCAGCACTCGGCGATGATCGGGGTTGCCAGCCTATAATAAACGGCCTGACCGTCTCTGCGCGAGATGACGATGCCGTGAGCTTTCATGATACGCAGATGTTGCGAAGCGTTCTGCAGTTCAATGCCGACCTGCGAAGCTATCTCTCCAACCGTTTTTTCCTTTTTGCCCAACACTTTCAATATACCCAGCCTTTTGGGGTTGGAAAGTACACCCAGCATCTCGGCCTGCATCTCAAGGATAGGTCTATCTAATTCCATTTTTACGCCTTTATAAGTAAAAAATTTTACGCTCTATGATCTTACCAAAATATTATACTTGCAAACTATTGCAAGTATAGCATAACCAACTCGGAGGGCAAAGAAACGACGCTATAGGTATGCAATTTCATGCCTGTGTTAGAATATACAAAATATAGTTTCGGACGCAGGGAGAATATGTATCGGAAATATTTGCAGGTTATAGTACTGGCTTTATTGACGGTTGCACTGATTTTGCCCTCTATTGCCTGTCAGCAGGGAGGGAGCGGCGCCGACCTGGGCGCTACTTTGACAGGGGCTTACAACAATGTCCGTGAGTGGTTTATCATGCAGGGCGCCAAGGATCGTATTGAAAGCATTCGTAAAGGTGATGCTTCCATCACGGTCGTGGATGACAGCGGTGCACCTGTGAGGGATGCCCGCGTGTATTTCGAACAACAGAGCCATGACTTCCTCTTCGGCTCCAATCTGGCTCCATTGGGTGAGCCAACCAACGGGCCGAATGGCATCGACCAGGACTGGGCTAATGCCTATACGGCGCTTTTTAACTACGGTACGCTGCCCTTCAACTGGGACGTTTATGAGCCCAAGCAGGGCCAGACTGACGAGCAATCCCTGAGGGCCATGGCAGATTGGGCCAGGAAAAGGGGTATCGTTACCAAGGGTTCGCCCCTAATATCCGCTGACGCCGTGCCCTCCTGGGCGCCTCCGGCTGTAAACGATATGCAGGCCAGCCAGGAGAAACGTGTTAAGGAGGTCACCGGCGATTTATGCGGGCTGGTGGATTATTGGGATGTGGTAAATGAGCCGACATCAGGTACCAGTACTAAGACCTCTGTAGGCAACTGGATGAGCTCCCGCACGCCGGCGGTTGTATGCTCGGATGCCCTTAGCTGGGCCAGGTCAGCATGTCCCAAGGCGAATTTGATAATAAACGATTTCCATACAGACCAGGATTTCAAGGACATACTGGAAGGCATTCTGAGGGAGCATGCCAGCTATGATGCCATCGGCATAGAGACAGACATGCTGCGCGGTAATTGGCCTCTATACCAGGTTTGGGATATCTGTGACCGTTTTAAGGACCTCAACGTTCCCATACACTTTACGGACGTAACTGTACTCAGCGGCAGCCCTCTTACCGACCTTACAGCCGGGGCAGAAAGCTGGCCCAGCACGCCTGCCGGCGAGCTTGCGCAGGCCGACTACGCTGAGAAATTGTACACCATGCTTTTCAGCAACCCTTCGGTGCAGGCCATAACGTGGTGGAACTTCTCCGACAAGGATGCTGCGCAGGGAGCTCCATCCGGGCTTCTGCGTGCGGATATGAGCAAAAAGCCCGCTTATGACAGGTTGCTCAAACTTATACGTGATGATTGGTGGTCACGTGGCAATGCTTATACAGGCAACAGCGGGACAGCCGTTTTTCGCGGCTTTTTTGGTCAGTATGAGTTGATCGTTGAGAAAGACAATAAGAGGGTTGAATCGGCTATAGATATTTCACGGGGGCTGGATAATAAGGTAAAGGTACAGTTGACGGGCTATACCCAGTTGCCGCCCACTCCTCTGTACCTGTTGATCTGGCCCTACGTGGTGGCGTTGGTTGTCATAGCTATCATTGTGCTCATAGTAAGATGGATCGATAAAATGCAGCGCAGGATTTAAGTCCTGCGGGAGAGGTGGGAGACTATGGATGCGATAGAAGCTATAATGACGCGCCGCAGCATGCGAAAATATACTGCGCAGCAAGTAAGCGACGAGATCGTGACCCGTTTATTGCAGGCGGGCATGGCAGCGCCTTCGGCTGCCAATGAGCAGCCCTGGCACTTCGTGGTGATTAAAGAGCGCAGTATCTTAAATGAAGTGCCTTCTTTCCATCCCAACTCCCATATGCTTAAAGAAGCAGCGCTGGCCATACTGGTATGCGAGGACCCCAGTCTGGAAGTAGTCAAAGGCCGCGGCATGCTGGACTGCTCGGCTGCCACGCAGAATATCCTGCTGGCGGCCCATGCCCTGGGTTTGGGTGCTGTGTGGCTGGGGATCTATCCCGTTGAGGAGCGTATGAACGGCATGAGAAAGCTCCTGCATATCCCCTCTCAAGTCATTCCGGTGGCATTAGTCTCTATCGGATATCCCGATGAAAAGCTGCGCAAAGAGGACAGGTTCAAGCCGGAAAGGGTACATGATAACGTGTGGACGGTTTCTAAGGAGTAGAAAGATGGCCAAGAAAGAGATAATGAACGCCTGTCACCTGTATCCGATGCCGCTTGTTCTTATAGGCGCCAAGCACGAGGGCCGGGTCAATTTTATGCCGGCCGCCTTTTGCGGCATATTGAATATCAATCCGCCTATTGTTGCTCTTGGCCTTAGTAAGATGCACTTTACATCACGCGGCATCGAAGAAAATGGTGTTTTCAGCATCAACCTGCCTTCGGTGGAGATGGTAGAAGCGACCGACTACTGCGGCGTGGTATCCGGGCATAAGGTGGATAAGTCGGGCCTTTTCAAGGTCTTCTATGGCAAACTTGAGACCGCTCCTATGATCGAAGAATGCCGGCTCAATATGGAATGTAAACTTATTCAAAAGATCGTCCTGGGAGTCGACACCGCCTACGTAGGTGAGATCGTGGCAACCTATTGCGAAGATAAATATATGGACGGCAAAATGCCGGATATAGCCAAACTAAATCCTCTTATCTTCTCCATGGGAGATAATAGCTATTGGAGCATTGGAAAGAACGTTGGGAAGGCCTGGAGCATCGGCAAGAGCTATAAGTAGGCGGGTTGTTAACCGTGGGTAGCGGTTAGTATAATATAGGGTCTCGCGGGCCTGTAGCTCAATTGGGAGAGCGCCTGATTTGCATTCAGGAGGTCAGGGGTTCGAATCCCCTCAGGTCCACCA
>Ga0187865_1002109_pt1 | contig 20072 bp, 15 predicted proteins | sample June2016WEW_11_1_2_FD_132989 | JGI IMG/M metagenome (GOLD analysis project Ga0187865, IMG submission 132989) | Peatland microbial communities from SPRUCE experiment site at the Marcell Experimental Forest, Minnesota, USA - June2016WEW_11_100 | ecosystem: Environmental > Terrestrial > Soil >...
AACTACTTCAGAATCAGTCCCCATTTCCAAACGAAGTCTTCCCCTTGTCGCATAGGACTTCGCTCTCTCCAAAAAACTCCACAAACTCTTCGCTGAGTCATTCTTCACGAATAAGGCGGGCTAAGGCAACGCCTGATTTGCCGACTGTTGCCGCAAGCGGGTACCGCCAAATTGGACACGCATGAGGATTCAGCGTAGTCTTAAAGGTGAGTGAGCAGTTCCTCTCCTCTTTCAGGTCCCCTGAACTAAGTCAGTTCATCTGAAGTACCTTCCTCTTAGTCCGCAGCACCCAGGAGGTTTCCTAATGATCGATTCCAAGGCTCCCAAACAACCGAAGCCAAAAACTGTCGTCGGCCCGAAAAGTTCTACTGGCAACGTGGCGATGAGGCCGGACACTGTCCCATCACAAGACAGGATAAGAGAGCGGGCCTATGAGTTGTATCAAAGCCGTGGTCGTGAACCCGGCCAAGACGGACAGGACTGGCTCCGCGCCGAGCAGGAGATCCTCGAACGGAAGCGGTAAAAGCACGACATCCACCGCCACCGGTGTGTCTTGCTGGAAGGCTGGAGGGATAGGCATGAATTGCTTAGTCTGCAAGGATCTGAAACGAGCTCTTGAATCCAGGCGTAGCAAATACATCGAGGCCCGTTCCGCTGCGTATTATCGGGTCAGTACGGAGCTTGCGGCCTACAAAAACGTCGATATGGAGCGCGCCAAGAGCGACTTGGAAGAGCACCAGTTGGTATGCGTCACCGCCGCTAAAGTGAGACAGTCTGGACCAAGGGCCTCACGGGCGTGTCTCGACTCTACGCTGGGGCGGCATACTGGAGACATCTAATTACCGAATTCGGGTCGCCTGTTTGAGGACAGTGCGGATAGTTGACGCAATCAGGCATCTATACTGGCGACTCGGTTGTTGGTGAAATGCGATTTTGCGACAGCAATCAGTAGGCAATCCAGCCCATTGCGGTCTGCCCGCTACTTCCGCTGAATGGACTCCAAATACTTGGTTACATTCTCTAGCCGCACATTGCCTAAGTCCTGATCAAACTCGATCTCGTGGAAAATCGGCCCCCAAATCGGCATCTCCTTCGAGCCGTGTGCGGGTAGGAGATCGTCCGAGCCAAACATGATGGTGGTTCGCACATGAATGGCAGGAAATGCACCGCCGTTTCGCTGCGAAAGTCTCGTCAGGTCGGGAACCCCTCGTTTCAGCGCCTTGGACACCGGGCCATTACCGCGCCCATCGAGTCCGTGGCAAGCAGCACAGTAATTTCGAAAGATGCTGGCCCCGTCCACCGGACGGATTGGTGGTTGTCGTTGGTTCCTAATTTGTGCGGAGGCAGAGACGACCACTGAAACCAGCAAGACTAGTACAAGCATCGGCACTCGTCGCTGCACGGTGGCCTCCGGCGAAGAAGTGCTTGGGCAGAACACGACTCATTAATACACTATGCCGCTTAAGTGCCGTGGTCGGTGACTGGAGTAACAGACCTGTGTGATGTCGTCGGGGTAGGTGATTCTTCAGCCCGAGGTCCGCGGACCAGATGGACGCTCGTTGCGAGCGCAGCCGATTCTCTCCGGCGCGACAACATTGTTCAGTCGAAATCGGCCATGATCCTGTAATGGCCAGCCCTCCAGAGACAATGCCGGAAAGCAATGCTTTCCAACCCTCTGTCGTCTTTATGAGCGAAGACGACGCAACCCGCGCCGCTCACATCAGACCGTATGCCTTGGGCGAAATTCATGCTCCAGCAAATGGTCTGTTATTGCGGCAAGATGACAAATCCATTCCTCTCACGCCGAACGGGTGAAGCCGCATGTTAGGCTTCTGCGGAGCCTACGGAGACGCTAAGGTGATTGGCCGGGTCTTTAAAGCATTTCAATATCGCGATTTCCGCCTGATGTGGTTTGGCGCCTGCACGTCCAGCATCGGCACCTGGATGCAAATCGTGGCGCAGGGCTGGCTGATCTACCGGCTTAGCCACTCCGCGTTCTTGCTGGCGCTGGATCAATTTCTCGGCGGCATTCCCATCTTTCTGTTCTCTCTGATCGGCGGCGTGGTGGCCGATCGCGTGGAGCGTCGGAAAATTCTGCTCGGCTCCCAGTATGTGCAGATGGCGACCGCCGGGCTGCTCACCATTCTGGTGGCGACTGGTCTGGTACACGTCTGGCACATCCTTTGCCTTTCGTTTATTTCCGGTTTGGCACAGGCCTTCGGCGGTCCAGCCTACCAGGCGCTGATTCCCACCTTGGTCGAGAAGGAAGACATGCCGAACGCCATCGCACTGAATTCGATCCAGTTCAACGTGGCGGTCATGGTCGGGCCGGCACTCGCCGGACAGGCCTTGGCGAGGCTGGGAGAGAAGTGGTGCTTCGGGCTGAACGCGCTTTCCTTCCTGGCGCCCATCGTGTCGCTGTCGATCATCCGCGCCCGCTTCCTGCCGCTGAAGACCACGGAGTCGATGTTCGCCAGCCTGAAGCAGGGCATTCAGTTCACTCGCAAGCAGAGTTCGATGGAAGCGCTGATTGTGCTGGCTTTCTGCATGACCGGTTTGAGCATGCCCATGCGCACCTACCTTCCCGTATTCGTGAAGGACATCTTCCATCGCGGTCCGGAAACCTACGGCAATCTCCTCGCGCTCATGGGACTCGGTTCGATTTGCGGCTCGCTGACCATCGCGAGCGCGGGCAATATAAGAAAAAAGGGGCGCGTCGCTCTCGGCGCGCTCGTCTGCCTGGGCGCGGGGATTTCTGCGTTTGCCCTTTCCAAGTCGCTGCCGCTGAGCGAGTCCTTCCTGGTGCTGGTGGGCGCATCCATGATGGCGGTTTTTGCCACGGTGAATTCGCTGGTGCAGTTGATTACCACCAACGAAATGCGCGGGCGCGTGATGAGCGTGTACAATTTCGCATTCCGCGGCGGCATGCCCATGGGGAATCTGTTGTCGGGATGGCTCGTTCCCGTGTTTTCGGCGCCGGTGGTGCTCAGCTTGAACGGATTCCTGCTTATTCTCCTGGCCCTTTACTTCCTGCTGGTCCAACGGCGGCTGGCTGCGCTCTAAGAAGCGACAAGCGGCGAGGCAGCCCATTCTCTTGAGCGTGATGGTTAAAGTGGAAGTTCTGGCTGAAGGACAAGAGGGCGTTTCCAGAAGCTGCCGGGGTGCCGCGGCTTTACCGAGCGGACAACGCGAACTTTGTGGTTGGCCATGCCCGAGATTATGCCTCAGGCAACGGTAAAATAACGGTCAAACTCCGTAGGGAGGTCACTATCGTATGTGGAATCGATGCCTTGCAAGCGCTGGTGCCGGGAGGGGGAGTCGAACCCCCAAGGGCCGAAGCCCGGCGGATTTTGAGCCCGCTGCGTCTGCCAGTTCCGCCATCCCGGCTGAGGTCGTAAGCTACCCAGAAGTCAAGATTAATCGATGGTTCTGGACTTTGCAACTTGCCCGTCTACCGCGTCACCGTGACCGGAAACGTGACCGTTTTCAGTGGCGGGCTCGCGGTCGCGCGCTTCCAGTTTGCGCATCGCGTCCGCAATATCCCTGCGTGTAACGATCGCGTCGGAGGCAGTGATAAAACGCAAGTGCCGCGCGGCGCGCGTCTTCGTTCCCGGTTGCGTTTCCACCAATGAAGCTGGCGAACATCGAATCGACAATAGGAAAAACCGAATACGCCAAGATCAAAAAGCAGTATCGCGAGTTTTTCCGCCGGATCCCCGAGCCGCCGCTGGTTCGCGGTAAAGCGCAGGATTTTGCAATACGAGCGCCGCGCTTGTTTGCGAGGGTGTGGCCTTCAGGCACCGTCGTTTGCAGCGCCCCTCTTGATCACTATGCCTTCTGCAGCAAGGCTTCTCTGGCCGCTTTCAGCAATTTCTCGGCATTGGTCTTCGGGTCACCCTGGCCGAAGACTGCGTTGCCCGCGACTAGAATTTCAGTGCCGGCTTGCACGATTTCCGCCACCGTGTCGAGGCCAACTCCGCCGTCGATTTCAATCCGATACTCGAGCTTGTGCTGCGCTCGAATTTCCACCAGTCGCCGAATCTTGTGGATTGCCCCGGGGATGAACTTCTGACCGCCGAATCCCGGGTTCACCGACATCACCAATACGTAGTCCACGATGTCCAGCACTTCGCTGAGGCTCTCCACCGGAGTGGCAGGGTTCAGGACCACGCCCGCCAGCGCATCGTGGCTGCGGATCAGCTGCAACGTCCGGTTCAAGTGACGGCAAGTCTCCTGATGCACCGAGATCCAGTCTGCTCCAGCCTGCACAAATTCCGGAATGTACTGGTCGGGATTCTCAATCATCAGGTGGCAATCCAGGGGCAGATCAGTCGCCCGGCGCAGCGACTTGACGACCGGCGGCCCGATGGTGATATTGGGGACGAAGTGCCCGTCCATGACATCCACGTGGATGACCGTGCCGCCGCCTTCGGTTGCGCCACGAACCTGGTCCGCCAGATGCGCGAAGTCAGCCGATAAAATCGAAGGTGCCAGCTCAATCAACTCGGGCCCCCGTACGGAAGTGCTCCGAAATTCTACCACTCGGGTTGCACGCGACAAAATACGTTTCCTGCAAGGTCTCGCTTGGTGGGATCAGAGCCGTCGTTGTTGTCAAATCAAACGAAGTGAGGGATCCGCAGTGTGCCGAGGCCGAGGGGAACTGCACGATGCTTTGTCGCCTGCGCCTTGCTGGCCGCTAGAAGCTGAACATCGCCTGCAATTCAATTTTCCTATTCGCCGCCATGCTCGAGAACGGCCCACCCGCGAGAGCATTCGATTGTCCGAACAAGGGCGAGCTCAGGACCCCGATGGGAGTCGCCGCATTCACCTTGTTCAGAACGTTCCGCGCATTGACGCTGAACGTCAGGCTGTAGCGCCGGTTGGTTGCGGGGCCCATCCCTCCGAACCCGCCTCCGGGTCCTCGTCCAAAGCCGCCTCCTCCCCCACCGCCGCCGCGCGGACCACCACCACCGCCGGGAGGACCACCGCCGCCCGGACCACCACCCGGCTGCGCTTCGCTTTTTCCACCAACTTCCGGCCCGAAGCCGAACGTTTTCGCCAAGCGGAGGTTAAGCGTGAAGTGGTTCGGGCCGGTCAGATAGTTGATGGGAATTGGAACGTAGGAACTGGTCGGAATCACGTAGTAGCATTTCAGCGTCGGAGAAGGGCACGAACCGGGAGCATTGGTGGCGAATGCGGGGCGGTCATTAAAAAGAGAATCGTTGCTCAAGTCCTGGCCCACGGTGACGTTGTAGGGTGAGCCGGAACTGAAAATCATGTATGGACTCAGGCGAACCCCGTGCGGCAGTCCGATCGTGCCAGCCATAAACACCCGATGCCGCACATCAAAGGAAGCCCGCCCGTAGTCCACGCTCAAATCGTACTGATTCGACGGAAAGATCGAGGCGCTGGAAGCGTCGCTGTTGGCGTAGTTCAGAGTGTAGTTGCCGAATAGCGATAGCTTCGCGCCCGCCCGGATGTTGAAATTTGCGATCAACTGATTTTGCCGGAAAACTCCATCCGAGACGTATTGGTAGATGGGGCCCGCCAGCGGGTCCGGACGCTGCCCCGACGAGAACGCTGTGCCCGGCGGCGGGGCGTTGACGTTCAGGGACAGAAACTGGTGCACGCCGCGCGCATTTAGATACGAAACTGTAACATTCGCGATCTTCGTGACCTGTCGCTCCAGGCTGAACGCGGTCTGCATGATGTAGGGCGCGTGTAATCCGGAATTGATCTGGTAGATCGCCTGCGGCAACGTGCTCAGCGGCGGCGGGGTCGGATAAGTCGGATTGGACACGATGTATTGTTGCTGTGTCACGCCGTTCTGACGGTCGGCATTCAGAATCAAGTTCTGGGTGAAGCGGTCGTAAAACAGGCCAAAACCGGCGCGCAGTACGGTTTTCGGGGCGCTCTTTCCTCCTCCGCCGATGCCCCACGCAAAACCCACGCGGGGCGCCCAGTCCGCATGATCGTGGATTGCGTTCTGCGTTTCAAAGCGCAGCCCTCCGCTGAGCGTGAAAGTGGGACGCACCTTCCAGTCATCCTGCACGTACAGCCCCGCGTCCACCATCGTGACGGGCACGCTGGCCGCCGCGCCGCTGGCGGTTGCATTGATGGAAAACTGGCTGGGAGTACCATTCGCGTATGCCGTGGTCAGGTTCGGAAAGGTATAGGTACCATTGAATCCAGCGCTGGACATACTGATTTCGTGAATTGCCCGCAGCCGCCCTCCGAATTTCAGGAAGTGCTTCCCCTGCGACACCGAAGTGTAATTCTGCAGTTCGTAATGATCCTGGTGGTCGGTTTGCGCTCCTGAACTGCTGCCTCCGCCTGTGAAACTCCCCAGCACGTTAATGCCTACAGCCGTGCTCAATGGAGTCTGCCCGCTGTTGTCGCGCAGATACTGGAAGCGGGTCTCATTGACCGCCTTCGTTCCCAGGATTTGCGTATCGCTGATCTGCACGGTGTGTTCGGAGGAAGCGGTATTGTAGCCGGCGATCGGCAGCGTAAACCCCCCAACACCAGCGTTCTGCTGTGTGTCACGATAAAACTGATAACGGGCGGTGAGCGTATTGTTGGGGGTGAGTTGGTAGTCGATACGCGGGCTGATGTTGGTGCGGGTGCGCGGGTTGGGCACGCTCTCGTTCAACGATGTCTGCAGGAAGTTTGTGCCGAGGACGGTCGCGTTCACGACCGCGATTTCGTCGATGTTGCGGCGCTGCGCGTTGAAGAAGAACGACGCCTTCTTGTTGATCGGCCCGCCGACGTTTCCCATATAGATTACGGAGTCGTACGGCTCCTGCGCGGCGTCGCCGAGGAAAGGATTGCGCGTGTTCAATCCCGAGCTGTTCCCCTCGACGGAGAACTGTCCATGAAACTTGTCCGTGCCCGGCTTGGTGAAGATTTCGATTCGTCCATAGCCCAGCTTGTCGTATTCGGCGGAAAACGGATTCTGATTGATGCGAATCTCGCGAATCGATGACTTCGGCGGAAGCTGCCCGGCAGTAAATCCATCGATGTAAAGCTGCCCGCCGTTCGGACCGGCCGAAGGTCCCGCCAGCGCTTCCAGGTCAGACTGCAATTCATCGGGATCGTCGGGAAGCGCTTCCAGATCTTTGCCGCTAAGCACGACCGCACTCGCATTACTTGAGGGGTTGACATCGAGTTGCGGTCCTTCTTCCTGGACATTGACCTTTTCTTGCCGCACGTTGATGTCGAGCGAAATGTTAAATTGCGCGACTTGGCCCGCCGCTACGTCCACGTCGTTCTGAGCAAAAACGGCGAATCCCTGGGCATTCGCCGTGACGGTGTACTTGCCCGGCGCCAGATTTCCGATTTCATAACTGCCGCTGCGGTTGGTTGTGGCCGAATGCGTTTGTCCTCCGGACACCAGAACCGCGACTGTGGCGTTCGCGACCACCGCCCCCGAGGGATCCGTCACTTGCCCGCGCAAGGTTCCCGTCGTTGTTGATGTTGATGATGACTGCGCCGCCGACTGCGCCAATGCGGTCGCCGCCAGCCCGATCAGCGTCGCCGGAATCAGAATCGCCAAAATCAGATTTGTAACAATGCAGACTGAAAAATGCTTCAACGTACACCTTGTCTTTCCAGGCAAAACAAAATTGATTGAGATTCGTTCACTACGGCGCGGCTTCACCTTCTCCACCGGGCGCGCCCAGCGACCACGGCGAAAGCAGCGAGGATGCGCTTCGATTTGGCGCCGCCGTTAGGATGGCCTCCACTCCCGCAAGCAGCGTGATCGCCGTTACCGCGTCCGAATTTCCGCCCTCGGTCGAGACGATCATCACGGCATCGCCCTTCTGCAGGTCCGCCAGCGTGCTGTTGGGCAAGCGGCTCAGCATGCGCTGCAAATCCGGAGGACCATTCCCACCCTGCCCGCCGCCTGGCCCGCGCGCCGCTTGCGATTCTGTCCCGGTCCGCTCCCCGCCCGCACCCGGCGTCGCACCCTGTCCGCTCACGGCTTTGCCGTTGCCGCCCGGTTGATCTCCGTTCCCGCCGACGGCTGTGCCCCCCGCGTTCTTTAGTCGCATCGCGATGCGTTGCGCCATCTCCGCCGGCAGCTTCTTCATTTGCGAGTCGGTTGACACTTTCACCACCACGGCGCTCTTGGTAATCGCATCTTGTACCGTCATCGTATTGCTCGCCGCGTCGATCGCTTTGATGGTTCCCGCAATATTCCGGAATGCGCCGGAAACAATTTCCTCCGCACTTACTTCGCTGCCCTCCGGGCTGCGGGTTCCGCGCGCGCGCAACTGATCGCCGGCCTTGATTTGCGCCATGATTTGGCTGGCGGGCGCCGGTTTCGCATCGTCGAACTTCACCGAGCCGGGCGCGTAGCGGCGCAGGATCGTATCCTTCGCAATGTGGACGACGACGGCGATACTCCGGCTCGCGCCCATTCCGCCGGATGAAATTGTGATAGTGCCGGTCGCAGCGTCCACGTTCGTGACGAGCCCGCCCACGCCTCGCTTCTGCCAGTCGTCGCGGTCGTGTTGCTGCTTGGCCGCCACGTCGCCCTGCTTCATCACAATCACGGAGAGCGCGACGATCGTGTGCCCGTCCCCATCCGCCGATGCCTGCCCGCGAACCAGCACCCGATCCCCGGGCTGCAAGTCTTGTGCCCGCAGAGCGGTCGCGTTCTTTAGATCCTTTTCTCCCGGCGGCACGCGCAGGATCTTCGTCGAGCCCATCAGCTTCGCAATGATGTCGCCTTCGCCACCGGATTCCGCCGCCACCGTGATCGAATCCGCCTGAATGCTCTTGATTGTCCCCACGGCCTTGGCGATTTGCGCCTCTCCCGAATTGCTGGCTGGCTTGCCCTGCGCGCAAACGTAGTCTGGCCCTGCCAGAATCAGGGCGACCATCGCCGCCAGCAGGCAAGTCGTAAGAAAGCACGGCGTGGAAAGGCAAATCCACGGCAGCCTTTGCCAGAAACATCGCATCATCTAACTTTAGCATTGCCAAACGCACCATATTTAGCGTTTACGAAGTTTTACCCGGCATTGACGTTGCTTTTACAGGATGCTGGCAACTTCAACTCCGTCGCCGCGCATCCAGTCCTACAACGGTTGGCTTAAGTGGTTCCGGGAAGGGCACGGCTTCAGCCCTGCCGCTCAGAGCCACAAACAATGCGGGCCTTAGCCCCTGAGGGTTGGTCACCGATAAACGATGCTTGCTTGGATGCCCATGTTCGCTGACAAATCCAGTCCCGAAAAGCAGTCCCATCCGATTGCGGCAGGTCTCCTGTACCGGTTAACGGTGGCCTTCCCGAGTTGGGCGGGTGCGATCCTGGCTGTGTACACTATTTTCTTGTGCAGATTCAACGCTCTTAAGATTCGTCTGAAATAAACGATAAATGGAGGAGACACGGTGAACCATCCCCAGCCGCATAATCCCCGGCCCACTGGAGATAAAGACAAGGAAACGATGGCGAACCGTTCATCCTGGTGGAAGGCGGTTGCCTATGCGCTGATCTTTGTGCTGAACTTTGCGCTGGCCGCTCTTCCCGGAGTCGGCCCGTCGCTGCGGGCTCAGGATACCGCTGCCACCATTGCCGTCGACGTTAAAGTAGTCACGCTGCCCGTTACGGTTCGCGACAAACATGGCAAGATCATCCGCGATCTCACCAAGGACGATTTCACGCTTCAGGAAGACGGCCGGCCGCAAAGTATCCGCTATTTTTCTCAGGAAGCGAATCTCCCGCTCACGCTGGGTCTGCTCGTCGATACCAGCCGCAGTCAAACGAACGCCCTCGACGCGGAGCGCAACGCGAGCCGCAGTTTTCTCGATCAGATGCTTGTGCAGCCTAAGGACAAAGCCTTCCTCATTCACTTCGATAAGGAAGTGGAACTGTTGCAGGACTTGACGTCATCGCGGGAAAAGCTGCAAGCGGCGCTCGAATTGCTCAAGACGCCATCGGATCGTGAGAGGTCGAACGATCCGAACGACTCTGACGATTCCCGCTCCGGATCGGGATCGCACCGTACCGGCGGTACTCAGCTTTACGACGCCGTTTTTCTGGCGTCGAACGAATTAATGAAAAAGCAGCAGGGCCGGAAGGCTCTCATCATTCTCACCGATGGCGTCGACCGCGGCAGCAAGACATACCTGGAGAGCGCGATCGAGTCCGCCCAGCGTGCCGACACGGTGATCTATTCCATCTATTTCGCAGAACCTCGCCGCAATGATCGTAATCAGCAGGGCGGCGGAATGGGCCGGGGCGGCGGCGGTTACCCTGGAGGTGGCGGATGGCCCGGCGGCGGGGGTGGATGGCCGGGCGGGGGTGGCGGCCGACGCGGTCCCGGCGGAGGCCAACGTCATCCCGAGGAACCACGCACCGATGGCAAGAAAATCCTGGAGCGGATTTCCAAAGAAACCGGTGGCCGTTTTTTTGAAGTCACTAAGAAAGAAACCGTTGGCCAGATCTACGACAGCATCGTCGAGGAACTGCGAACCCAGTACAACATGGGCTATACGCCCGACAAAGACAGCACAGCGTCCGGCTATCATCACGTCCAGTTGCAGGTGAAGCGCAAAGACCTGACGGTGCAAACCAGAGACGGATATTACGCTGATCGGTAGGTTGTAGATTGTCCCCGAAAGTATTGTCATCCCGAGCGAAGCGAGGGATCTGCAGTTCGCCGCAAAATGCAGATCCCTCGCTTCGCTCGGGATGACAATCCATGAAGGGTGTCGACCATTCTGCGATGCGGGCCCGACTTTCACAACGGGCTGTTAGATTGCACAACCTACTTCGCCGCGAGTTCCTCCCGCAGCGCCCGCCCCAGCGCCGCCTGCCGGTCCGCGCTCAACTTGGCTCCGCCTGATGTCAGATACAGGACATCGATCGCCATCTGCCCCTCGGTCTCGATCAGCGCAATTTCGATGTTGCAGCCGTGCTTCGAGACCAGCGAGCACATCCGGTAAAGCAATCCCGGACGGTCCTGGGTCAGAACCTGCATCAGCGTGCTCTGTGCCGAACAGCTATCGTCGAACTCAATCTGCGTCGCGATCTTGACCTTCGTGCTGTCCGCCTTCTCCGATTTCAAGCGGTCGCTCAGCATGCGCGCCACATCGGCTTCTCCCTTGACCACGGCCGCGATACTTTTTCTCAAACGCTCCCATTCCTGCAAATTCATTTCCAGCGTTCGAAAACGATCGGTGAAATAGAAAGTGTCCACCACCGTGCCTGCGGCATTCGAGAAGGCATTTGCTTTCACGATGTTCATGCCCCACGCCGCCAGCGCTCCAGAAACCGAAGCAAAGAGGAAGGGCCGGTCCGTCGTGACCAACGTCAGCTCATACCAGTGACGAATCTGCTTCAAATTCAGTTGGACGCCGTCCTGCCCCACCCGGGCGGCCATTTCGGCATGCGCAAGAACGTCCGTTGCGCCGTGGATCCGCAGATACCGTTGCGGCAAACCTTCCAGAAAAATGTTGAACTTCTTGCCTGCAACCCGAGCCAGCGAGCGCAGATGAGTCAGGTTTGCTACTCCAACGCTCGCGCTGTCTTTGTCACTACCCGTGTGCACGCGTTCATCGGCGCTCCGGCTCAGATAATTCGCACACGCAATATACAGTTGCCATAAGCTATCCGCTTTCCACGGCGTCATGGCCTCCGGGTTCACGGCTTTGATGTCGGCATAAGTCATCAGGCACAGCATCTTCAGCCGCTCCGGTACCCCAACTTTTTCTGCAAACGACTTCACATTCGCGGGATCGAACACGTCGCGCCGCATCGCCGCCGACATTTCCAGATGGCTCGCCACCAGATATCGCACCGTCTCGCGGTCCACCGGATCAAGATCCAGCCGCTCCGCGCAACTGTCCGTAAGTTGCAGGCTGAGCTCAACGTGATTCTCGCTGGGCACGGCTTTGCCGGAGTCATGCAACAGCAACGCCAGGTAAAGCAGTTCCGGCTGTTCGAGTTCACTCAGCAATTCGGCAAAGCGCTGGTCCCATTCCGACTTCGATTCCTTCAGACGATGCAGATGTTCGATCGCCAAGAACGAGTGCTCATCCACCGTGTAGCGATGGTAAAAATCCCGCACCACCAGCGCCTCAATCCCCTTCAGTTCGGGCAGCAGAAGCGACAGCAGGCGGAGCGCGTTCATGGCCCGCAGAGCGTCGGCCGCGTGCGGCTGCACCAGCGTTTCCTGCAGGTAGAGCCACAATTCGGCGCCCCGCGGCGGCGTCGCCGCCAGCGCCGGCAGCGCCTGCTCGACTTTATATTCGGTGGTTGTGCTGAGCTTCAGGCCCTGTTCCGCCATGAAATGAAAAAGCCGCAACAGCATCTCCGGATCGCGCAGCCGGGTGCCCCACGTCTCGCGGTTTTCGAGACGTGGGACGTCGCTTGCTTGCTTCGGTTGCTTGAGAAAGATCAGTCCATCCACCACCGAGAAGTCCGCGCTTGCAACCCGCGACCGCCAGCCCTGGAATTGCCGGTACAACGACGACCAGGCCGCCGGAATCTCTTCCAGCAATTGGTTACAGACGCGGTGCACGCTGCGCACGTGGCCAAAGTAAACCCGCATCCAGTCCGCTGCGTTCGAAATTTCCGCGTCGCTGGCGCCAATCTTTCTCGCCGCCGCTTCGTCCTGCGCCTCCCAGGTGAGCGTGTTGTCGTGACGTCCATGCCGGAAGTGCAGAAAGCAGCGCACGGACATTTGGAAGTCCAGCGCCGCGTCGAGCGCCCTCCGCGAAGAAACCGGCAGCAGTGTGTTTGCGTCCGGCCACACTTTCAACTTTTCCATCGCGGAAATCAGCGCCAGCCAGTTGGCGACGTTGTAGTCGCGCAAACCGCCGGGCCCATCCTTCACGTTCGGTTCCAGGTGAAAGACGGTATTGCCAAATTTGTGATGACGCGCGCGTGTAATCTCGCCCAGGTTCTGGATCAGGTTCTGGCAGTCCCGCCCGACCAGGCGAGGAACAACTTTTTCGCGCAGCCGTGAAAAAAGCTCGCGATCGCCCGCCAGGTACCGGCAGTCGAGCAGCGAGATGGCAAACTCAACATTATTCGGATCCAACCGTTCGCACTCCGCCAAATTTCGCGTGGCGGGACTGAGCTTCAGCCGCAGGTCCCACAGCTCTTGCGAAAAGCGCCGGATGTGATCTTTGAATTCACTTTCGGAGTTACCGCCGGAGTGCAGAAACAGTAGATCAATATCGGAGTGGGGAAAAAGCCAGCCCCGTCCGAATCCACCGGTTGCCACCAGCGCGAAATTCTTAGGGCTGTCCGAGCCGACAGACGTTGAATCAGGCGACGAACCAGAGTTAGCGCCAACGATGATTTCGTTCCAGAGCCGCTGAACAATCGAATCGACCAACGCCGTGCGCCTGGCGAGCGCCGTGCGGCCTTCACTAGTAACGGAAAACTCCTGCTCGATGGCGGCGGATTCCCGCACGTACAGGTCCCGCAACTCACTACGGACGGTGGCCACGGTGGTCATTTCGATGACACTCTCCCCGAACTGTTTAGCCCCTGCTCCAGCCTTTATTCCGCTCTGCTCATAAATAAGCAGACAAGGGGGATGTCGATCTCCGCCGTTTCGAAAGTCGTGCGCTTACAGCACGCTATCGCCACGTTCGTCGTTGCGAATCCGAATCGCTTCGTCGATGCGCGAAAGAAAAATCTTTCCGTCGCCGATTTTTCCCGTACGGGCCGCGGTGGTGATCGCCTGCACGACTTTCTCCACCATCTCATCGGCCAGCACGATCTCGAGTTTCACCTTCGGGATCAAGTCCACCGTGTACTCGCGTCCCCGGTAAAACTCGGTGTGTCCTTTTTGCCGGCCATGTCCTCTGGCTTCAAAAACGGTCATGCCTTCCACGCCCACCTCGTGCAGTGCGTCTTTCACGGCTTCGAGCTTTGAGACCTGAATAATCGCTTCGACCTTTGTCATGGTTCTCCGTCCCGTTGATTCCATTGCCCTGTTTCGGTTTCTCGTTATGCGGAAGGCTCCCAATAATATCCCTCTTCGCCGTGCTGCGAGAGATCAAGACCTTGCATCTCGTGGTCCTCTGAAACGCGCAGGCCGATGGTGATGTCCACCAGTTTGAGGATGACCAGGGTGCCCACGGTCGCCAACCCCCAGGCAATCGCTACCCCGACCAGCTGATTCAGTAGCTGGTGCGCATTGCCCTCGAACAATCCCGAAGCCAGCGTGCTTCCCTGAGCGTTCTTGAAGATGGGATTCACGGCGCTCGAAGCGAAGACGCCCGTCAGAAGAGCTCCCAGAGTTCCACCCGCGCCGTGGACGCCGAACGCATCGAGCGAGTCGTCGTATCGGAACATCGACTTGACCTTGGTCACCATGAGGAAACAGACAATACCCGCGACCAATCCAATGGCGATTGCCGACAAGGGCGAGACAAAACCGGCCGCCGGAGTAATCGCGACCAGCCCGGCCACGGCTCCCGAGATCGCGCCCAGGGCGCTGGGCTTTCCCCTCTTCCACCACTCCGCGGCGCTCCAGCCGAGGGTTGCGGCGGCGGCGCCAAAATGGGTGGCGACGAATGCACTCGTAGCCAGAGCTCCCGCCGACAGCGCACTGCCTGCGTTGAACCCAAACCATCCCACCCAGAGCAAGCAGGCCCCCATGAAACTCAAAACCACGCTATGAGGAGGCATGGACTGCTTCGGATACCCGATGCGAGGCCCCAGATACAACGCACACACCAACGCCGATACACCCGACGTAACGTGCACCACTGTGCCGCCGGCAAAATCGAGACAGGGGAAACGCCCGCCGAGAGAGGCATTCAGCAGACCACCCTTTCCCCAGACCATGTGCGCCATCGGGGCATACACCACCAGCGACCACAGCACCATGAACACTGCCATCGCGCTGAATTTCATGCGCTCCGCGAACGCGCCCGTGATGAGCGCCGGAGTGATAATGGCGAACATCAGCTGGAAGATCATGAATGTCTGGAGCGGAATGGTTGCCGCGTAATCGGTGTCAGGTTGCGCGCCCACGCCGCGGAGAAAGACGTTGTGCAGGCCGCCGATGAAGCTGTTTCCCGGAGCAAATGCCAGACTGTACGAGACCAGGCCCCAGAGCAGAGTGACGATGGCCATTATCGCGAAGCTTTGCATCATCGTCGACAGGACATTTTTCTTCCGCACCAGCCCGCCGTAGAACAATGTCAGGCCGGGTCCGGTCATCATCAGGACGAGCGCGGAACTCATCAGCATCCAGGCGTTGTCGCCGGAGGATTTGGCGTCGGCCACCGCCTGTTCCAATTTTGCCATCCGCGCCAATTGCGCCTCATTCGCGGCGGCATTCCCGCCCGAAGTCTGCGCCAGCGCGCCGATCGCGAATAGACACACCATTACCAGCGTAAGACAAACGGTGGTGGAATTCTTCATGGATCCCTTCTGACTCCTCGCCGTGAACGCACAGCATCATAACAGTAGCGGCTGGCATGGCCTTTGCGGAAATCGAAACTATTGATCTTCGTGATTGAAAATCCTTATGCGCGCATGCTAGCACCGTGACCGCGTGATGAGTTACACGGTGGAGGGACGGGCGTCTCGCGAGCCTGCCCTGGGCGAAGACGAAGGGTTCAGCCGGGCGGGGCGCCCGGCGCTCCACCGGAGGAAGCCGCCCGTCCAATTGACGCCGAAGGGCTTTCTGCGGTTGGATGGAAGCTGCGTGGCACCTGCGCCTCCCATTTTCGATCCCGAGTCCCGGCGGTTTAGCCGTCTCGACGCAGTCTGGCTCACGATCTGGCTGCTCTTCCTCGCCGGACTGGCCGTGCTCCCTCCGCAATTGGAATGGCACAAGCAGCTAATTCTTCTCGCCATCGGAATTGTGCAGCTGCTGGAGACAAGGTTGATCTCCTACATCCCCAAACGAGGAGTCTTCTATGTCATCCTGCTTAAGATTTTGCTGGCAACCCTGCTCATCGACCACACCGGCGAAGTCGGTATCAATAGCAGTTACTATCCTATTTACTATCTTCCGGTCGTCACCGCGGCACTCTACTGCGGCCCGTGGCTGACGCTGCTCTGGACCTTGCTTGCGTCCGCCGCCTACTGCTCGTATCTCTATCCCGCGATGCAGGAATACGAACTGACTCCCGAGGCCTTCGGCTACCTCGCGCTGCGCATCATGTTTTTCTTTCTCGCCGCCATGGTCGTCAACCGCTTCGCGCAGCAGAGCCAGCATCAAACGCAGTTGTACCGTGAGCTCGCGGAACGCCTCGCCGAAACCAATCGCCGCCTCGAGCAGGCTCAGGCCGAAGCGCGACGCTCCGAACGGCTGGCCGCTCTCGGCCAGCTCTCTGCGGGATTAGCTCATGAAATTCGCAATCCCCTCGGAGTCATCAAGGGCTCGGCCGAAATGTTGACGCAGAAATTGCAGGCCTCCGACGAGCTTGCCCGGGAGTTAGCCGGATACATTTCGACCGAGGTCAACCGGCTCAGTGCCCTCGTCACCGAGTTTCTGGACTTCGCTCGTCCCCTTCATGCGCAGCCGCATCCCGCGAACCTCGTCGCCCTTCTCGATCGCGTCCTGCAAATTGTCGCCGGACGTTTTAACGGTAAAGACGTGCGCGTCGAGCGCTACTACGCGGGCGGACTGCCACCTGTTCCGCTCGACGAAAGCCTGTGCGAGCAAGCCTTCCTCAATGTCGTGCAAAACGCCTACGAAGCCATGGAAGGCGACGGTGGCACGTTGCGGGTCGAGGTTCAGCCCGCCACGCGGAATGACCGTGAAGGCGTGGAACTCCGCCTGGCCGACAGCGGCCACGGCGTTCCCGAAGAACTGCGCGAAGAAATTTTCAACCCGTTTGTCACCACGAAGAAAACCGGTGTGGGCCTGGGCCTCTCCATCGTTTCGAAGATCGTGGACGGTCATCATGGGACGATCCATGTCGAGAACGCCCCAGGAGGCGGCGCCGTATTCACACTCTTCTTTCCGCTCGGAGAAACCGTCGAGGCGCAGGCAACTGCCGAGCCGCGCTCGGCTTGGACGGGCGAGGGCGCCCGTCCCCACACGAGCTAACCAAATGCCAACCATCCTCATCATCGAAGACGAAGCCAAGATGCGCCGCCTGCTTGAACTGAACCTCGGCGATGACGGCTTCAAAACGCTCTCCGCCGCCGACGCCGAAACTGGTTTGAAGCTGCTCACCTCCGAACCGGTGCACCTCGTCCTCACCGACCTCAAACTCCCCGGCATGAGCGGGCTCGAATTTCTGCAAACCGCCAAGCAGCAAAATCCCGCGCTGCCCATCGTCGTCATGACCGCATTCGGCTCCGTCGAAACAGCGGTTGAGGCGATGAAAGCGGGCGCCGGCGACTACGTCCTCAAGCCGTTCTCCCTCGCCGAAATTCGGATGGTGGTGCACAAGGAGCTCGATAATTCCCGCCTGCGCGAGGAGAATCGCTCGCTCCGCGAAGCCCTCGGACAAAAGTACAGCCACCCCAATATCGTCGCGATCAGTCCCAAAATGCAGGAAGTGCTTGCCACCGTCGAACGGGTTGCGCCCACCAACTCCACCGTCCTGCTCGGCGGCGAAAGCGGAGTTGGCAAAGACCTCATCGCCCGCGCCATCCACGAAAAATCGCGCCGCGCTTCCGGTCCCTTCGTCAAGATCAACAGCACCGCCATCCCCGAAAATCTGTTGGAGAGCGAACTTTTCGGCTACGAAAAAGGAGCCTTCACCGGAGCCGCCACTAGCAAGCCCGGCAAATTTGAACTGGCCGACAAAGGCACGCTCTTCCTCGATGAAATCGGAGACGTGCCGCCCGCCATCCAGGTCAAACTTCTCCGCGTGCTGCAGGAGCGCGAGTTCGAGCGCCTGGGCGGCACGCGCACCATCAAAGTCGATGTTCGCCTAATCGCCGCCACCAACCGCGACCTGCGCGCCGCGCTCGAAGACGGAACGTTTCGCGAAGACCTCTACTACCGGCTCAACGTTGTGCCGATCGATATCCCGCCCTTGCGTGAACACAAAGAAGATATCCCTGGATTAGCGAACCTATTCCTCGCGCGCTTCGCCAAAGATTCCGGGAGATCGGAAACCATCACCGGCATTTCGCCCGCCGCCATGCAGCTTCTCGTCGGCCATTATTGGCCGGGCAATGTGCGCGAACTGCAGAACGTTATCGAACGCGCCTGCGCGCTCGCCACGAGCAACCAGTTGGACGTCGGCGACATACAACTCGACTCCCCGCGCAATCGCACCGGCGCCGCGTCCGATCGCTTCCTCCCTGATGGCATGACGCTTGACCAGTGGGAAGACGAAATGATCCGCGAAGCTCTGAAGCGCGCCAGCGGCAACAAGTCGCAAGCCGCGCGTCTGCTCGGGCTCTCGCGGAATGCGCTGCGGTACCGCTTGTCGAAGATTGGAATTGACGACAACGAAACCGAGTGAAGCGGGTCATCGGGCGATCGGGTCATCGGGCGATCGAAAACCTCTTCATTTCTTCTGGGATCTTCCGGCTTTTCGCCTATTTACTAGTTAGTATATTAACTAGTTAGTACTGCCACAAAAAAAAACTCACCCCCGGTCTTTTGGAATCATAGAGTTACGTGAAAAATTCCGCCAGGTCTTTGGGTTTAAAGGACTTATAGGTAAAGTATTCCAGAATCAATGACTTACGGTTGTCAAAGAGCGCTGAAATGGCTTTGGGGCAGCTTCGAGGGCCGTCTTGGGAGACGGGCACAGCTCTTCACTGCCCCAGCTAATCACCATTATCGCGCAAGCCGGGTTGGAAGTCTGTGACGCGTGACCCGGCTGTTTGTGATGAAAAAAGTCAGTACCGAGTACCCAGTTGCCAGTACCCAGTGGAACCGCGAGCGTCCCTCCCGAAAGATGTGGCGGTGCTTGCCCCGACGAGTCGTCAAGTAGCTTCATAAATAAGCTTTACCCGGCGCAAGTTCGCGGCGTCCCGCTGCCAGAAATTTACGATCTCAAAGCCTCTGCGCGCTCTGGAGCCGGTGTATTGGCTTACGTCGAGCATGTACGCTTCATAGATCTTTCCCGGTTTCTTGCTGACGGTAACGCGAGAGCTAACAAAGTGTATTAGCCGGAGGTCGACCAGTTCCTGAATTAGGTCTACCTCCTTCCCCGACGCGCTCTTGTCGAGCAGGAAGAGGTTTGCCTGAGCCTCCTCTATGCAGAAATTCACTATTTTATCGAACTGCAGCTCGATCTCAACTTGGTCTTCGACTGCGTCCCGCTTTAATTCCTCTCTTTTCGTTCCCTCGTGTTCGCCGGCCGCACGGTTGACATCCTCCGAGCCAATCTTGGGCCCACGACTGTCGTCCCCTCTTTCCCGAGCGACCACTACCGCCCTCCGAAAGATTGCGAGAAAGTCGCGTGCTACACCTCCGCTCGCTAGCACCATCCGGTCTGTCGCGCCCTCATTTAGGATTGTAGCGAGCTCGATGCCACAATCGGAAGCGAAGCTTTTTAGAATCTTGGCCAGGAACTCCTTCGCTAAAGAGTACTTTTCGAGGGTCAAATCAAGATCTATCTCGTCGGCGTCATCGCCAAGTTTCACGCCGATTGGCGGATCGCCATTTATGTACCATCTGCTCCGATGCCGAATTGTTCCCACCTTCAGCCACAGCCCGTTCCCCTTCGCGATGCGATGGAAATAGTCAATCACCTGAGGCTGGTCAGCCTTCCGGATGTGGTACAGGTCGTCCAGAAAAAGGTAGGAGTCGCCGCCGCAGGCCTCGCGCATACGGCGAAACAGATCCTGGTACTCGAGTATGTGCTGATGGAGAAACTCGAGCTTTGAATGTTTGTAGGTTTGCTGTTCCTCTTTAGTAACTTCGCCGCTGCTCACCTGCGACGCCTTAGAACCGACTCCCACTCCCTGGAATGCGAGATTTGCGCTGGCGTCGAAGCTGCTTGAACCAGCCTCGACCGTCTTTGTGCTGCTGGTTGTTTGGGTATGGTCTGAGGACACTGCTGTCCGGTTAAAAGTCGAACAGAATCAATTGGTTGCCGGGATCGGGTAAGTCGGGACAGGAGTCGGATGGGCGAAGTGCCCGTACAATGGGCGTTTTCTCGAAAAGAGTAACACT
>Ga0187865_1002112_pt1 | contig 20046 bp, 15 predicted proteins | sample June2016WEW_11_1_2_FD_132989 | JGI IMG/M metagenome (GOLD analysis project Ga0187865, IMG submission 132989) | Peatland microbial communities from SPRUCE experiment site at the Marcell Experimental Forest, Minnesota, USA - June2016WEW_11_100 | ecosystem: Environmental > Terrestrial > Soil >...
CGCGGAGCAGCGCATGAAGGAGAAGTTCCCAGAAATACCCTCCACGCTGCCCTCTGCGGAAGCCGGGACGGAGACCAGCTCGTATTAGAGACGGGAACCACGTGTTCCCGGACTCCCTTTTTCGCAGAAAAGAGTGGCAGCGACCTATTTCGGTGCAGCGATTTTCACGGTCATCATTGATGTCATCAGCCGTCAATCCTTGGGCTATCTTTTCTAAGGCAAGAGTCATCCACGGAACAGGACATCCGCCTCACGGCGACCCTAGGTGCGCAACCCATTCACAAGAGGTTGAGTTGAGTGTGCTTGGGAACCAGCGGTCTCTTCCCTCATTCTGTAGCCGACCTGCCCTCTCTTCGTGTCTACGTAGTGAATGAGCACAAATCTCTCAACCTTCCCTTCGTTGCAGAGGTCGCTGAGGTTGGAATAGAACGCACTTCGGCTCTTCCTCCACCTTGACTCTTCGGATGAGAGTCCGGGTCGCTTGACGCAATCACCTTCCAGTTGAGGGCCCGTGTGTGACCCCCCTCTGCTGCGGATGACGGCAATCATGCGGAGCTGATACGCGGTCAGCCCGATTCCGGGTGTCTCAGGAACGATCGAGGCCAAGTCAATTGTGGATGACCGCCGTCTCTATTAGGCCTTGCATGAAATCGGCTGCAGTTTGCTTTGAAGAGTGAACAGAGCCCGGTTTGAACAGGTCTAAGTATCAACGGCCCGTAACTCTGGTCTGGTAAGTCCTTTGGGCATGAGATTCGGAGAGACCTCTGGGGAGAGCGAAGCGGCGATAATGCTGGAGGTGCAGGGCGTCTGAGGTGCCACTGCAGCAACACGGTGAACCTCCGGGGCGAGAAGGGCGCAGTTTGCTCGTCCTGCGGTTGCAAGTTCGTGGAGTCGTCGGGCGACGGGCCGCCGACGCTTGTTAGGAAGGGAGGCGCATGCTGGGTTGAAGTCCCACCTTCCAACACTGACTGCATTTCTTGATCACGCGAGCAAGGGCATTCATATGGTTGTCCCTATCCCCCCCGGGACAGTTTCAAACTTCTCCTGTGAATCAGAGCAAGATTCGAGCTTTCTTGGATGCCTGAGAGCGGGGACACCTTTTCAGGGTTCGTCAGGTTGTGTTTTTCAAGAAAAGGCCTGACAGACGTAGAGCCCGCGCTCGGCCATCCCGCGAAGCGTTCTGAGCCAGCATCAGTCGCTTGTCTTGTTTACACAGCCCCTGTTAGGTAGATGATTGTCGTTATCACGGCTGCCATCGCAGAAGAGTACAGATGGATTCTCATTGCTTTCCGCATATCCAGATTGTGGGCTTCCTTGTCCATCACCTTCCCTTTTTCGTCACTCGAACCTGAGAAATCGAATATGCTTCTCGCGGCGAATCCCGCACAGAATTTGAAGTATCCCTGAAGGAATCCCTCTGCACCAGGAAACAGTGGGAAAAAACACATGAGTAAAGACCATGTCGGCAGCGAGTACTGGGCAATCGCATACACCAATACGCCCGCGATGATCAATCCGACAAAACCTGTTGCATATCTCTTTCTTACCTCGTTCTTGCCTATGTTACATACGCCGGGTCCGTAGCTGTCCATCATTCTTTTGACAGGGGAGATGGAACCATTAAACCTGTCCTCGCCTTCGGACGGGGTAGCGCGCCCGTCAAGTCCATCTGAACGCGCGCAACTCGTATTAGGCCTTAGTCGCTGTCCGCTCGAAAAGGATCTGTGTTCCATGCCTGCTGAACCCTGCCCTTCTGAGAGCCGCGATTATCCTTGAGCCTTGTGGGATCCAGACCACTCGCCTTGTAGTCTCGGGGGCTTCTTTCAATCCTAAGACGTGCCTGACGAGTTTCACAGGTTCGTCTCCCGTGCCAGTAAGAAAGCCGACCTGCCTCCATGTCCTGTCCCTTGCTCCACCCAGGGTAGCGACGCCAACTGATTCGCCTGATGTCCAGACCGCCCCATCGCGGACCAGCTTCTTGATAATAGAAGGGCTGAGAGACGTTGCTTCGTAGGAGTCCCAGTAGACGCCCGAACCGAGCCTGAACTCTCTCGACCCCATTATCAATCTCGTTACCCACGAAAGCTCGGTCATCTCCGCATGTCTTACACCTTCCTGGGGCGCGAATTTGGCTCTCTCCCCGGGCTCGTAGACGTTGATTCTTGACAGTTCTTTGAAGTTCATCCTGGCAATCTGCCTGTGTGCCGTCCTGTTCGTTGACCTGCTGTCTAAACGGAAGACCTTCACTCCCCGATTCATGGCGAAGCGCATCGCGCTGCTCCCCAGCATCGTAGCGAGCCCACGGCCTCTGAAACCGGGATGGACCCTGGCGCCTTCGAGCCAGGCTGACCCGTCCTCGAGGAACTTGACCCTGCTCATGCCTACTGGGACACGATCCGACTCTACTACGAACACCCTTCCTTCCCTATCCTCGAGCCATTCATCCCATGTCTGAGGGATGTAATCATGCCCTCCCCAGTTGTCTTTGATGAAGCTCATCAGCGGGTCCTTGTCGGCAGGCTTCGCTGGCCTCACCCTTGCATTCATCTGAGCCGGCTGACTCGCCCTGTCGTAATAACGCTTCGCGGAGAAGAATCGATACCGCGCGCCCGGCGCCAGCGACCGCGTGGGGGAGCCGGGGTTTTAGATCTGTATGAGTTAGCGCGCGATATTAGGCGACTCCCATTGAGCCCCAGACTTGGGCACTAGACTGTGCTGACATCGAGTTAGTCTAGGTGTGCCCACTTACTGGCTGAGTAACGTATGGCTCCTCCAGATACTTCGCCTCTTCCTCCGAGATCTTCACGGCGACCGACCCGATCATCTCTTCAAGGTGCTGCGCATTCGAGGTGCCGATAATGGGAGCCGTAACACCCCTGCCTTGGTCAGGTCATCCGCACATATGATGTCAGCCACTTTCTGACCCTCCCAGATCTATCGACTGACAGACGTCACACACACACGCGCGCTCGCATGGATGTAGCTTAGAATCAAGACAGGAGTGATACTACTCCGTATCGCCCGTCAGCAAAGCAAGTTACTATCGACTCTCCTTTGGAATCCACTTTCCGGACCTCTTTGGAGGCAAGTCCCACCGGGCCCGAACCCCAAGCATGGTAAGCGCGCGCAATCTACAATTCTGGGTTTGTCAGGCTCGATCGGCTCGCCTTGAATCTGAATGCTTGGGCTTCGTCTTCTCGTACTCCTCTCTGAGGAGACCCATCATTACTCCATCGTGAAACTTGTCGTTGAAGTAGACCGTCTGCCTAGCTCTGCCTTCGACCTTGTATCCGTTCTTCTCTGCGGAACGAATGGCAGCCTTATTGTCTTCGCGGGTGAACAACTCGACCTTGTGCATGTTGTACTGCTCGAAGGCTGTCTTGATCAGGAGCATGTTCACTTCGGACCCTATCCCCTTCCCCCTGAGTCTCTTGTCTCCAATCACGACCCCTATGTCGGCAGTGGTGCAGAAGGGGCGCCACCACCTCATCGAAGCCCATCCTATCACTTTCTGCGTTGCCTTGTGAACTATGACGAAGGTTCTTCTGCGCGCGCTCTCTCCCTTCAACTCTCCCTCGTATTCCTTCTCCAACTCCTCCATGCTCGTCGCGTTGTCCGGTCTGGATCGAGCCCATTCCATCACCTCTTCGTCGTTCAACATCTTGTGAAGGAGTCTGAGATCCTCTCGCTCCAACCCCCTAAGATAGACCTGCTTTCCCCGTATCAAACTCTTCCTTCCCACCCGTCAAAGTCGCTTAAGAGACTTCTTGTTGTGGTTTCTGTCGATGGACAAACCTTCTTTCAGCGATAGTCGCGATCTTGACCGTGAAATGGACAGACCTTCTTTCACCTGACCTGATGGAATCTGGGACTCTGGACAAACCTTCTTTCACCCATCTGTAAAGAGCCGTACGGCCGTCACGAATTGCTCTCCCTGCTTATCGGTTCTGTGCGCACGCGCTAACGCATTGACTTCCACGCGGATTCCGGTGAGCCTCGACACGTGATTCAATGCTGGAGGCTATTCTGTAGCCCCGTTCGCTCTCTCTATCTCTTCGTCCGGGGTCCTTTTCCTCATTCTTATACGATGGTTCTCCAAATTAAGGCGAGCGGCGTAGGGCTTGATTGAGACCGAGGGGCTAACGAGGAAGTTCGGCGATCTTGTTGCCGTCGACCAGCTTTCCTTTAGCGTGAAAGAAGGGGAGGTCTTCGGTTTCCTCGGGCCCAACGGCGCCGGAAAGACCACCACCATACGGATGCTGACATGCCTGATATCGAAGACCAGCGGTACCTCCAAGATAGGGGAATACGACATTGGAAACAGCTCAGATCAACCAAAAATCAGGAGAATCATCGGACTGGTTCCGGACAATGTGGGTCTGTACGATGAACTCAGCGCTTACAAGAACTTGGATTTCTACGGCAGGTACTACAAGGTCGATGAGTCAAAGAGAAGGGAGAGAATAGAGTATTTTCTCAAGCTGCTAGGATTGTGGGAGAAGAGGGATTTAGCGGCAGGGACCTTCTCCAAAGGCATGAAGCAGAAACTCGCCATAGCGCGCGCCCTGATTCACGACCCTCAGCTGCTCTTCATGGATGAGCCTACTGCCAACCTGGACCCGGAAGCCTCGAAGACGGTGAGGGACTTCATCCTCGACCTGAAGAAGGAGAAGAAGACCATCTTCCTGAACACGCACAATCTCGACGAGGCGCAGAGGATCTGCGACAGGATCGCGATACTGAACACCAAGCTGATGGCGCTGGGTACGCCTGCCGAACTCGAACGTTCGATTGGCGGAAGGAAGACCGTAGTGCAGCTTGAGAGTGTCAATGATGCAATCGTGTCCGCAGCGAGGAGGGTCGGAATGGGTAATGTCGAGGCGGTGGAAGGTAACAAACTCATGATAGGAGTAGATAATCCAGAGAAGGACAATCCCGACATCTTGAACGCAATCTTCGCGGCCGGAGGTCGTATCCAGTTCGTTACCGAGGCGAGCTCGACTCTGGAAGATGTGTATCTGAAGTTGGTCAGGAGCCAGTGAGAGAATTGGACTTGCAGAACGCGTGGTCGGTCGCGTTGAAGGACTTCGAGACCTTCAAGAGGAGGAAGGGGGTCATCTACGCCACGATAGCGTTCCCACTCGGTATTGCCTTGGGATTTCCCGGGATACTTGTTGCGATCGAAAGCGCTGCCGGCCCAGGAGTCGTATCTGCATCCGTAGCCCCGTTTCTGAACGCGTTTTCCTTTTGGTTTGTGATTGGAGCGGCGAGTCTCCCAACCGGAATTGCCTCGTACAGCATAGTCGGCGAGAAGGTCCAGAAAAGCCTCGAACCGCTACTCGCAACACCCATGACAGATAGTGAGATTCTGCTAGGGAAGAGCATCGCTTCATTCGTCCCACCGATTGCCGCGATCTGGGCTAGCTCGGTAGTCTTCATGGTCCTGATAGACCTAATCACTCACACCGGGCTAGGCTATCTCTACTATCCCAACTGGAGTTTCGGAGTGATTCTCCTCGTCCTCGCACCGCTCGCGAGCATACTCTCCATCGAGTTGACCGTCATCTTATCCGCACGCACCAATGACGTTCGAAGCGTACAGCAGTTCACCGGAGTGATGTTCTTCCCCTTCATCATCATCTACTTAATGACCGAGATCGGCGTGATTCAATTGACTACAATCAATCTGCTCATCATGTCCGGCATTTTCCTGGCGGTCGACCTGCTTCTCTTCTATCTGAGCATAGCCACCTTCAAGAGGGAAGAGATACTCACAAGGTGGAGATGAGTAGACGCACGGTTTTCGTTCACTTTCGCGCGACGGAATGCTCGTTCCACCCGGTCGCTGACAAGAGGGAGGTACCAGATATACTCCCGGTGGGATAGCCAAAGACGGTCAGCTGCCAGAACTGGGGCGCAACCGTGATCAAATTCAGATAGTCTTCTCTGCATACACAGGCCCGCTCTCATAGGCTGGGCTCGCCTGGTTGGTCCGCTCCTCTTGGGATCCGCTTTCGTAGGCTGGGACATCCTATCTTGATTTTACTGCTGTTATTTTTTCTGATGTTTTTTGCAGCAGTTAATCTCTCTACCTACAAAGGAGAGAGAGAAGACAATGTGCGGTCGTCAGGGTTTGAACCCGGGTTCCTTTTGTGGGGGCGCCTACCTGAACTGACAAGTCCTGGCCATGGTGCCACCTGAGAGCTTTGGTTCGTGAGAGCGCCAAGATATGTGCGAACCCCGAATGTTCCACGGAGGCTAGAGTCCCAGAAGCTTGTCCAACGAGTAGGGTCCGGCTCCGAGCACCAGGAAGACCATTGCCAGCAACAGGTAGACCACGTCGATTTCGTACGTCGGCTTGCCCTGCTCCATGCTGATGAAGCTCGCGTGCATCTTCGATTTCTTCATCCAAGTAATTGCACCAAACTGCAGGACGAAGAAGAGACCGACAAGAGGCGTCAGTAGGCCGAGGATGAGGAAGATTCCTCCGACGAACTCTAGGATCGTAACCAGGTCAGCCGCGATGGGTGGAATCCCCATGCCTTTCATCCACTGCTCTGCTTGAATCCGTCCTCCCTTTGCCTTCGGGTATCCGTGGAGTGCCAGCGCCACCCCGACGCCGAGTCTCAATATGAGGAGAAGCTCTGGGCTGTACGGGTTAAGGACCTCCAAAAGACCTGACAACTAGGTCTCCTTCACATCTGCCAGAGCGCAGAGGTTCTCTTAAGCATTCCAACTCGCATCCCACCGTCCCATCTCGTATGTTGGGGCGCCTACCTGAACTGAAAAGTCCCGGCCGGGGCGCCTATCACGTCTGTGCCGTCTGACAGCAGCTGCAGGATGTGACAGACGCCCAGTAAGTATGGATAATACACAAAGCAGAAAAGGCATCCGGGCTCCTTGGTGGTCCGTGCCATTAGAGGACGTCTTGGAAAGAGAGCCCAAAGGCCCTGAGCCAGGACCACTTATGCCGCCTTGGGTGTCACAGTGAATCTTACTTGCTCAATCTCGCACACTCATGTTGATGGATTCGAACCCAAACAGGTCGGGATTCCCCCCCGTGGCGGGTCTTTCACTTCATCGTGGTTCATGACGATGCCTTCTTTCAATGGGCTGCCCTCCGTACCCAATCTGGTGATGGTCTGTCGACGTTCTCTTCTCCTCGTCAGGTCTTAAGGCGTGGGTGATGATCTTTCGGCTACACGAATTCGTGCATCCACGACCACCGTTCCCTCGCCCTCTTGGAGCACCATGAGCGGATTAAGGTCCAGTTCTGCCACTTCAGGGATCTCTTCCACCATCTGTCCCAGTCGAAGCACGGTTTCTTCTAGCGCCCCGACGTCGCACTTCGGCGCTCCTCTGTAGCCCTCGAGCAGCTGGTACGTCTTCAGCGACCGGACCATCCGCTCCGCGTCCTGCTCTGTCAGAGGCGTGAGCCCGACAGAAACATCCTTGATCATTTCGACGAGAGTTCCGCCTGCTCCACAGGCGATCAGCGGCCCGAAGGTCGGGTCGTGGGTGACTCCCACGAACATCTCGATTGCGTCATTGACCATTTCCTGGACCAGAAAACCACTGACCACGAATCCCTTCTTTCGTAGACGCTCCGACATCTCTTTCGTAACCTCTTCCACCTCGCTGGCAGCGAGTCCGACCTTCACGGCTCCCGCATCCGTCTTATGAAGCAGTCCCGGAGCAATCGCTTTGATGACAACCTTCCCAGGGAATGTACGCGCGGCGTCGGCTGCCTGCTCAATATCGCTGACCTGTATCGACTTGACGGTCGAAATGCCATAGCACTTCAGGAATGCCTCAGTGCCGGCTGGACTCAGCCAGTCCTCCTCGGCGCCCAGCGCCCTGGCCACGATCGCGCTGGCTTCGCTCCTTCTGACTCTGAAGTTCGGCCGAACGCCCTGAGGGCTCTTCAACCAACTGCCGTAGTCCGTGACCCGCGCCAGCGCCTGCGCGGCCAACTCGGGAAACGGGTATGAAGGGATTCGGATGGTTCCATCAGAAAGCTCACCCGAAACGCCCTTGCTTGCCATGAAGGTGCTTACAATTGGCAGCTTCCGACTCATCCCCCTCACTCCCCGCAGTATCTCTGACGCTACCTCACCCTGCTTCTCCGCCAGTGGAGGAATGAATATCACCATCAGGCTGTCGACTCCCTCGTCGACCGCCACGGCCTGAATCGCGTTCGCATAATCCATGGGAGTGGCTGCACCGCTCATGTCGACCGGATTCTTCGTGCTCGCTATGGGCAGGAGGAACTTCCTGAGCCGCTTCTGGGTCTTCTGGGACAGCTCCGGCACCTTCAACCCCAGGCTTTCGCAAGCGTCAGCAGCTAGGATTCCAGCACCACCGGCGTTGGTGATTATCGCAACCCTGTTCCCCTCAGGCACGGGCTGTGTCGAGAGGAGGGCGGCGACATCGAACATCTCGTCCAAGGAGTCAGTCCTGATCACGCCCGACTCCCTGAACAGGGCGTCAACGGTGACGTCGGAAGTGGCCACTAGGGCTCCGGTGTGCGATTGTGTCGCTCGAAAGCCCGCGGCCGAGCGACCGCTCTTCACGGCCACTATCGGTTTCTTCCTCGTGACCCTCCTAGCCAACCTGGCGAATCTCCTCGAATCCCCAAAAGACTCTATGTATAGCAGGATGACGTCGATGTTGTCGTTGCTCTCCCAGTACTGCACGATGTCGTTTCCGGACACGTCCGCCCTGTTGCCGGCTGATACGAATTCAGCTAGACCGATGCCGAGCCTGTTCGCAAGGTCGATAACCGCTATGCCCAGGGCTCCGGACTGGGACCAGAAGCCGATCCTTCCAGGAATTGCGCTGTAGGGTGAGAACTGCCCATTGAGACTCACCTTCGGGTCCGTGTTGATTATCCCCATGCAATTGGGGCCTATCATGCGCATCCCAGAATCCCTGCAAGTCCTGACAAGCTCCTTCTGAAGCACCGCTCCTTCTGCGCCGGTCTCGGCAAACCCAGATGAGATGACTACGATGGCGCGTACACCCTTCTTGGCGCACTCCCGAGCGACTCTAGTCACGAACCTGGCAGGGACAACGATGAACGCGAGGTCCACCGGACCTGGACACTCGAGCACGGATCTGTATGCGGCAACAGACTGGACAACGGTAGCGTCTCTGTTCACAGGGTAGACCGGACCGCTGAAGTCTGCTTCGATGAGGTTCCTGAAGAGCTCCCCGCCTATGGAACCCTTCTCTCTGGATGCGCCGATGACCGCAACGCTCCTCGGCCTGAAGAAGCGCCCGACAGCAGCGGTTGTTGTCCTGGCATCTCGTTGCTCGAATGCCTCCAGCGCCGCGTGGGCCACGGATGTCGGGAACACGATTCTGATCTTTCCCTGCAGAATGCTCGGCCGGATCGGAAAACCCAATTCCTTGATGTAGTCCATGATCGTGTAGCTCTCTGCTCCCACGGTCACCTCGAACGCCTTTATGCTGGAGCCAGAGGCAGACTGTGCAAGCCTCTTCAGAAGCGCAGTTCCTAGGCCCCTGCGCTGGTAGGCGTCGGCGACGACAATGCCAACCTCCGCTGTGTCGGTGCCTGAAACGTCGTAATCCGCTTGAGCTACCAATGACCCTTCGTGTTCTCCGACTAGACTGAACCGCTTCCTGCCGGGGAGAAGCTTCTCGACGAGGCCGTCCTTGGCACCGGGACGACCAAGGAAACGCGACTTCAAAGTGCTTCGAGACAATCCCGCCAAGAGGTCCGCCAGCTTCGCCTTGTCGCCATTCTTTGTTTGCCTTATGCGAACGACGGTGCCGTCCTTCAGTGCGACTTCCTCAGGATTCGTCAGATTCCCTCCTCGACGGCACCGCGAGTCGCTTCCCGTAGAATCGTTCCACTCTGGGAGTCAGACGGGCAAGATTCCAGTCAAAATCTCCTCGTCTCGTTGTGGCAGACCTCTGACAGAGCACTGAAGTCCGCCAGAATTCGTCCGTTTGATAAACCTGCGCCGAAGTTACATTCGCAAGTGCGATTCTCTTGTGCCCTCTTTACATGAGTTGGAGTGCGAACTCCTCCACCAGAGCCATTGCATCTGGCATGTTCCTGAAGACATCCCTCGGATAGTGCGCATCTGAACCAAGACTCACCTTGCAACCAGCTCTTGAACACACCTTCGCAAGCCTGCGTACGAGTTTTGGTCTGCAATCCAAGTCGTCCCCGTTGAGCTCAAGGGCCTTGTTATGCTTCCTCGCTGTCTTTGCCAGATCAAGGAGCGAATCGTCAACCTCATCGGGCACGCGGTCCGTTCCCCTTGACATCCTGACAGGGTGAGCTAGGACGCTGAACGGTACGAACTCACTCTCAAGAGCCATCCGTTCCATCCTGAAGTACTCGCGCGCGCGGCCTGAATGTCCTTCGTCCTGACAACCTCAAATCAGCCTTCAGAACCAATAGGTAGGACTTCGATCACGTGACCGAAGGGTCGCCCTGGAGTAACCAATCCTGTCTGGCGAGATCAGGCATATGCGGCAACTTTGATCGACTTCCGCAATCCGGAGTCATCTATTGATTCAGGTCAAATTCGGTTCCATTTCGCGCACAGAAAGCAAGGACCGCAGCTTCGCCGCAGAGCCGTAGCCGAAGGTCCAGTCAATCCCAGGGCCAAATTCTCCGCTTCCTGTCAGAAACTCAAAGACAGCGGTCGCAACATCGGCCGGTTTTGCCTTCGTGGTGTCGAACTCCGAGGCCTTACGTCTGCCAAACGCAGTGATGGAATCGGCTGAAAGGACCCCGATTAACTCTGCCTCGACGTTCTCCACGACCTTCTCAGGATCGTACGCTCTCGCAATAAGCCGCCGCTTTAGGGTCTTTGGCTCGCACCTGAGGACCGCGACCTTTCCAATCTCTTGGCCCCTGAGGACATATGGCAGAAGATGGCCGTAGACGAGGGCAGGCCCTATCACGTGTTTGACGAGGAATTTGCCAAGGGCGGCCGTATCCACCTCGGTGTCCGTGTAATCCTTCTTGACGAGCCCGGATGCTACTGCCTGGTCATGCAGGCTTACGCAGGGGATACCAATCTTCAAGGCGACTAGCGGTGCGACCGTCTTCTTGCCAGTGCCCGGCGTCCCAGTAATCCCGACCCAGTTCCTCGACTTGTGGTACACTGGTGCCCGTCAGCTCTGATTCGGCGCCGACTTCTTGAGTTTCGACTTAAAGTGTGCCCTGAACTTCGCCAGCTTGGGCGAGATCACGGCCTGGCAGTAGGGTTGTCTCGGGTTCAGCCTGTAGTAGTCGCGGTGGTAGTCTTCAGCGGGATAGAACGCCTCAAACCGTACCACTTCTGTCACAATCGGGTTTCGGAAGACCTTCTCCCCGGTCAGTTCAGCGATGATTTCCTCCGCGGCCTTCCACTGCCCCGCGTCGTGGTAGAAGATCACAGACCTGTACTGCGACCCCTCGTCGGCGCCCTGCCTGTTTGGCGTAGCCGGGTCGTGCGTAGAAAAGAAGACTTCGAGCAGCTCCCTGTATGAAACGGAGTCCGGGTCGAAGGTCACCTGGGCCACTTCGGCGTGCCCCGTAGTGTCGGCGCACACTTGCTCGTAGGTGGGGTTGACGACATTCCCTCCTGAATAGCCAGGCTCCACCTTGGTGACCCCCTCTAGCTCGCTGAAAACGGCCTCTGAGCACCAAAAGCAGCCGCTCCCAAAGGTCGCGACTTCAGTGCGTGGCATCTCGCCCATTTTCCCCCCGGCCTGGATTAAAGGATGAGGGTTGCACTCCCGGCTGTGCGCAAAGCCTTCCCATTGAGGTCAACGACGGCCGCTCTCATGCCCTCCCAGACCGGAACCGGAGTCGGAAGAGAAGCCCTGACGAGGCCAGGACCTCCGTCGGAGAGACCTGCCGGCAGCATTTCTCCCGGTAGCTGGAGGTGGAGGTCATGCCCGATTACTTCTTGCTTGTAGAACGGAGACTTCGTGAACCGGAAGGTTGGGCTGTCGCTCAGGGCAAAGGAACCGTCGTCCAGCCAGTAACTCTTCTCCAGGTCTCTCGCCTCGACCCCTCGCAGCGAGAGGCCCACCCTGATTCCCCTGCCGACGGACTCGACGTCGACGTCGTTGACCTGAATTCCTTTCACATCAATCCGCGGCCCGTTTGGTCCGGGGATTGCCCTCAGCTGGTCGTGGATCGATATTCCCCCGGCGAGGACGAACCCGAGCGCGACCGTGCCGACGCCCTTTACGCTGAAGGCTCGGTCGATGAAGACCAGTTTGCCCTTCGACGGCCAGTCCTGCCTCGGCCCCACATATGACAGGTCAATCGCCGAGGAGGTCGAGAACCTTTCCTCGACGCGATAGGAGGCTACGGCCGTGCCTCTCAGCGCGGAAGTCGCAGTCTCCGGTGTAACTGACCCGTCCATCAACTCGAGGGTCCCAGGGAGACCCAGAGACCCGAGGAGGACAGCGAGCTCACCGTCGGGCGCGGAAAGCCTCCCCGACTTCGGGAACAGGTACAGCGCGTGGTCCGAGATCGAGGCTATGCGAGCGTATCCTTGGACTCGATCAGGGTAGTCCGAGGTGTCCAGAAGAGAGAACCTGTGGCCGCCCTCGATTCGATGGAAGATCGAGATTCCCTCTGCCTCGCTCTTCTTCGCGACGCTGGATTCGAAGGCGCTCTTGGCTTCCTGTTCAGTCCCGAAGACCCCTACAAAGATGCCTTCCATCCGCAAGCTCTTACTTCTTGTGCTTTAGGTGCGTGTCGAACCAGCGGATGTAGTGCCCAAGGCGGGAGGTTCGATGCTTCGGCTTGCCGACCCTTGAGAGGTCGTGGTTCTCCCCGGGGAAGAGGACCAGCTCCGCCTCCTTGCCGTGCTTCTTCAGGGCGGTGAAGAACTCGAGCCCTTCCACCATTGGGCACCGGTAGTCTTCCATTGAATGCACGACCAACAGTGGAGTCTCCACCCTCGGCGCGTAACTGAGAGGCGAATCGTTTCTGAGCTTCTCTTCAGAATCCCACGGGTCGCCCCCCACCTGGTCTTCGGTGAAGGAGGGGCCGATGTCCGATGTCCCCCAGAAGCTAGTCCAACTCGATATGCTCCTATCTGTGACCGCAGCCCTGAACCTCGTCGTGTGACCGATGGCCCAGTTGGTCATGAACCCGCCGTACGAGCCGCCCGCGATTCCTAGTCTCTCGCCGTCGATCTGGGGATACTTCTTCAACACCCAGTCTAGGCCCTCCATCAGGTCTTCGAAGTCGCGCGTGCCGTACTGCCCCCTGATGTCGGCGAACTTCTCAGAGTAGCCATCGCTCCCCCGCGGGTTGAAGTAGATCACGGCGTACCCGGCGCCCGCGAACGCCTGGAATTCGTGCATGTACGAATGGCCAAAGGCCGTTTTAGGCCCTCCGTGGACATACAGGACTCCTGGCACCCTTCCTTTAGCCACGGGCAGCAAGACCCAACCCTCGATCGACTCGCCGTCACTCGCCTTGAACGCCACGTGCTCGGGCGAGAGGACCTTCAGCTCCTTGTAGACTCCAGAGTTCAGTGTCGAGAGCGTTTTCTCTCGTCCCGACTTCAGGTAAAGCTCTTCTAGGCTGTCGGCCGTCATTGCAACAAACGCCACCTTGCCCTCCTTCACGTCGAATCCTTCGATACTTCTTTCGCCGCCGAGAATCAGCTCTGGTTCTCCGCCGGGCCTGACCCTGTATAGGTGGACCGCGCCGCCGTCGGCCTGTACGTAGTAGATTCCGTCCTTGTCCCAGATGACGTTCCCAGGTCCGTGCGACTTCGCCCGGGCGTCGGAATTGAGCCCGTTTGCCTTGTTCCTGTCGACCTCCTCGACCCTTGAAACCTTGCCGGTACGGGTGTCTATCGTCCAGATGCGGCTGTGGGAGGCGAAACCCGACGGCAGGTCGTCGCCTGAAATTGCTATGCGGCTGTCGTCTGGGCTCCAGGTGAGGGTCCCGATCTCCATGGTGGACTTTGTCAGCTTCCTCCTTCCCGCCCCGGAGGCGCTAATCATGTAGACGTCCGAGATGTATGGCTTCAGGTCGTTCGCCGTAGCGAGGTAGGCGATCCGCTTCCCGTCGTTTGAAATCGCGAAGTCGGAGACGTCGAACTCCCCTCTTGTGACTGGGGCAGTCTTTCCGGACGCGAGGTCCACCCTGAAGATGTGTTTGCGTTTATTGGAGATGAAACCGAGCCCGTTGAACCAGAAGGTCAGCCTCTTGATGACCTTGACGTCGTCCTTCTGCTTCTTTGCCACGTAGGAGAGGAAGTAGACCGTCTTGGAGTCGGGTGACCACTGGGGATTGTCGACGCCGTCCTTTGTCTTGTGGAGGAGCCTGGCCTCGCCTCCCCTGGCGCTGATGAGGTATAGAGCGTTTCCCTTGTCGTCCTTGCCGAACTGCCGCCTGGACAGAAACAGGATCGAGCTGCCGTCCGGGGACCACTTGGGGTCGTAGTCTTTCTTCCCATTGGTGAAGGGATCCTTCGCGGAGCCCCGCAAGTCGGCCACATACACGTCCGAGTCGTAGGCGTCGTCGACCATGTTTGCCCGCCTGGCAGAGAACGCCACTCGTTTGCCGTCAGGGGAGAAGCTCGGCTCGGAGAGCATGGCGTAGTGGGTGAAGTCAGAGGGTGCTATCGCTCGCGGCACCCGTCCCCGCTCTGTCATGCCAATCTTATGTCTTGCCGTAGACGAGACTCTTGTTGATCGCCATCGCCCTGCTTCGACAGCTTCGCTGCATCTGGTCCAGGGCCCTGCTCCTGAGGGAAAATCGATACCGGAATGAATCAAACACCCCCCTTAATCAGGTTCAACCACCATGGATGCTCAACAATTCTGGGTTTTGAATCCCAGGTTCCGAACAGGAGATCCACGCTCGGTTTAGCTTTTTATAAGAGACGGAGATTCCTTCCCGAGAAAATTCGTGAATCTGATCAAATCAAGATTCAGAATCCTTCCTATTCTCAGTGCAATTTTCCTTATGATCTTCTTCGTCAACCCAACGGCTGCGAGCGCGTCTACCATCGCGAAGCCCACAGCGGTTCCGGTGCTGCATACTTCCAGCGTAAGCCCCGTGGTAACGCTTCTGGACCCTTCATTCAACCCTAGCTCGGTCGGCGGGTCGCCATTCTGTTACAGTGGTTCCCTGGGGACCATCATTTGCTATCCGCCCAACTTCCTGAAGACGGCCTACAACTTCCCGTCCACCACAGGACGCCACGGTCTGGATGGGACGGGTCAGACGATAGTCATCGTCGACGCCTTCGGGAGCCCGACAATTCAGAGCGACCTCAACACCTATGATGCGGCGTTCGGGTTGCCCGCGACAACAGTCACAATCCTCTGCGGCCCGACATGGACCGGCGCGGCGACTGATATCTGCCCAGTGAATAGCATCGCTGACCTTTCGACTGCGCCGAACGCTGCCCTCTGTGGGGCAACGGGCTGGGCAGAAGAAACTACGCTCGATGTCACAATGGCCCACTCGCTTGCACCCGGTGCCCACATAGTCCTGCTTGTTGCGAACGACTGCTACGACACCAGCCTCTATAGCGCAGAGCTGACCATCGTCAATCAGCCCCAGTACAAGGGTAGCATCATGACCCAGAGCTTCGGCGAACCCGATGACCTGGTCACATGCACTGCCCTAGACCCCACCAACTCATACTGCATCTCGTATGACCCGACCCTTCTGAACCTCCCGAACCTCGTCTTCCAGACTGCAACCAACAACCACTGGACCATCATAGCCTCTACAGGCGATGAGGGCGCGAATGAGGACGCAGGAGTTATTGGAACCACCGAGCTCACGCCTTCATTCCCCGCGACCAGTCCGCTCGTCCTTGCGGCGGGTGGAACACAAGGCTCTCCTTACGGAGGAACATACGGCGCAGAACCTGGACCAGGCGGCACCTTTGCCTGCGCCGCCGGCGCGACCTGTAACACAGGTCTTGTCGTGATCAACGGCGGCGCCAACGGGTGCGGCACGGCCGTGAGGCCAGGCGAGCCTACCAGTTGCTACCCAACCGGATACGGCGGAGAGAGCACATGGAACGAGGTCACCAACTTCGCTCTCACCAACTATGGCATCGGATACACCAGTGGAGGAGGCATAAGCACGTTATACAGCGTGCCCTCGTACCAGAAGCTATTCGCCTACCACCCGTTCACAACCCTTCTCGGCAACCAGATCAAGGCCACAGGGAGAATGACCCCAGACGTGTCATTCAACTCGGCCATCTACGGAGGAGTGATGGCCTACCTAGGATTCATGGGCAGGTGGGCCGTATTCGGTGGCACCAGCGCAGCATCACCAGCATGGGCAGGAATCATGGCTCTGGCCAACCAGGCAAACGGACGTCCACTAGGGTTCGTCAACCCGACAATATACGCAATGGGGGCCTTGGGCACCATCCTGGGTCCGCTATCTTCATTCCACGACATCACCCAAGGGAACAATGCCGTCTGCTCAGGACTCTGCGGTGAGGACGGCTTCCTGGCCGGTAGGGGGTACGACCTGACAACTGGTTGGGGAACCCCGAACGTGTCGTACTTCATCACCACCATCGTCCTCCTCAGCTTCCTCACAGGCAAGTAGCATAGAATAGGAAACTAGGCGTGCAACAGCACGCCTTCCCTCTGTTTTGTTCAATCTGGTCTGTGGGCCAGGAGATACGCCGGTGCCTTCTATAGATCTCTACAAGTGCGGTCCTCAACAGGAAAGGGACACCGCATCAAGAAGGGCGACTTTCCCACTTGCCTGATGAGCTCTTCGGGCCATCTTGTCGAGTTCCCTCTGCCTATCCCTTTATCCAATCTGCAGCATCGGTGGCAGCCGTTCATTTCATAATCAAGAATGAACTTGAACCCAATCGTCTATGCGAGGACCAAAGAGAGCACGCGTGACTAGTTCAGACTGCACGGCCCTTCCGAGAATCCCTGTGCACTAGTCGCCGTAGACCGTGTAGTACCAGGGCTTCCGAACCGCGTCCGTAGTGTCGACATATACGAACTTCACTTGGGTGTAGTCGTCAAAGGTGTACGCTGACATATCCTTTCCATGACCACTCTGTTTGAATCCCCCGTGAGGCATTTCCGAGGCAAGAGTAAGATGGTCGTTGACCCACACGTCCCCAAACCTGAGCTGTGCTCCTGCTCTCATCGCCTTGCTCACGTCCCTTGTCCAAATGGAGGCTGCGAGGCCGTAGACCACGTCGTTCGCCTTCTCGATTCCCTCTTCGAAAGTCGATATCTGAGAGACGCAGATGACAGGCCCGAATATCTCCTGCTGACAGACTCTCATGTCCTGAGTCACATCGGCAAAGACAGTCGGTTCATAGAAGAATCCCCTGCTCAAGGGACCTCCAAGGGTCGGACGTCTTCCACCCATGATTAGTTTGGCTCCTTCATTCTTGCCTATTTCGACCATCTCTTCGACCTTCTTTCGTTGTGCTTCGGACACGAGAGGGCCCATGTCTATGTCCCGCCTGGTTGGATCGCCTATCCTGATCTTGTTCACCTTCTCGATGAATCTCTTGACGAAGGCGCCGTAAATGCTCTCCTGGACGTATACCCTCGTGGCCGCAGTGCAGTCTTGTCCACCGTTTACGAAACCGCCCACAACCGCGCCTTCGGTTGCCGCCTCAATGTCAGCGTCCTCAAGCACGATAAACGGTGCCTTCCCCCCAAGCTCCAGTTGAAGCCTCTTCACCGTACGTGAGGCGAGTTCCATTATCCTGCTTCCTGTAGCAGTGTCTCCCGTAAGACCGACCACATCCACGCCGGAGTGCGTCACAAGCGCTTCTCCGACGGTCGCTCCGGGTCCGGTCACAACATTGACGGCTCCCTTGGGAACACCCGCCTTTTCCATGATTCTCGCGAATTCGAGTGTTGTCAGAGGAGTCACGCTTGCGGGCTTGATTACTATCGTATTGCCGGCGGCAAGCGCCGGGACGGCTTTCCAGACAGCCATCATCCAGGGGTAGTTCCATGGAGTGATGCAACAAACCACGCCCACGGGTTCCCTTCTGAAGATCGTTGTGCCAAGCCCGGTGTATTCGGACGCAGCCTTCCCTTCAAGATTCCGAGAGGCTCCTGCGAAGAACCTAATGTTGTCGATGCCTGTCGGGAAATCATTATCGCGGGACATCTTGATTGTCTTCCCTTGATTGTTAGTCTCCATCATTGCCAGTCTATCGATGTCCAGTTCAACCAGGTCGGCTATCTTCCAGATGATCTTCGCCCTGTCCGCGAGAGTCATTCTGGTCCAGGGTCCTCGGTCGAAGGCCTCCCTCGCTGCGTCAACCGCCCTGGAAGCCTCCTCTCGACCCGCCTTCGGCACCTTTCCGATGACCTCCCCGGTCGCCGGGTTCACGACGTCATAGGTCTCACCGCTCTCTGCGGCAACCCAGTCTCCACCAATCAGCATCTTTTGCTGAGCGGCAAGCATAGCGATTCAGTCTCACGAGACTCTTTGTTCGAGTTAAGGATTTCGGCGAACAGCGGAACTTGCCTTAGCTGCATGGATGGTCTCCAAAGCGCAACTCGGGCAAAGGGCGTCTATTATCGTCCAGATGATCTCGAAGAGTCTGAGAAGCCACCAGGAGTCTTGCCGCGGAGAAAAAGAGTTAATACGATAGTGATGGACGAATCACAACCTGTCTTCTTGGTTGGTCAGTAGTCCCGTTCAGGAGGCCAACGGTGAACCACCTTCGGGTCCCAGCACAACAAACACCCCGGACGACGCCATTTCGTCGATGGCCCATGACCACACGGAGAGCATATTGACGGTGAAGAACCTGACTGTCGATTTCGTTTCGATTGACGGCAGGGTGCGAATCCTCAACGATGTATCCTTGAGCGCCAAAAAGGGTGAGGTCATTGGCTTAGTTGGTGAGAGTGGCTCAGGAAAGACGACCCTGGGACTGGCGATTCTAGGGCTCCTCGACTCGCCTCCCGCAGAGATAACCAGTGGGAGTATCATCTTTGAAGGCGAGGACGTGCTTAGACTTCCTTCCGACAAGTTGGTGAATGTACGTGGCACTGGAATCAACATGGTCTTCCAGGAGCCGCTTGACTCACTCAACCCAGTCTATACGGTCGAAAGGCAGATTGGAGAGGCCATCAAAGTTCAGAGGAAGAGGGGGAGTCCACCGGCAGCAGAGAAAGGCGAGGGTGATTCGAAGCAGGTCATGGCGGAACTTCTGAAGAATCTCTGCATAGACAAACCGGACGAAGTCTTGGAACAGTATCCGCACGAACTCTCTGGCGGGATGCGGCAGAGGGTAGCTATTTCGATGTCGATTATCGAGAAGCCAAGGTTGATGATTTCGGACGAACCAACAACCGGTCTCGACGCATACGTCCAGAACAGGATTCTTGGCATGTTCAGCGCTCAGAGAAAGACAGGTGCAACGCTGCTCTACATAACGCATGATCTGACTGTAGCCTCCCAGATTTGCGACAGGATGTACATCATGTACGCGGGAAGGGTGATGGAGGCAGGAGAGACGCCTGATGTCCTCCAACACTCGCTCCATCCTTACACGAACACACTAGTCGCGTCCGTCCCCGAAGGATTCGAGGACGCGCCCCCACTTCACGTTCAACTCGGTGAGCCACCAGACCTGAGAGACCTTCCCACCGGCTGCAAGTTCAATCCCCGGTGTCCCTTTGCAAAAGACATCTGTAGGAAGGAGGAGCCTCCTTTGGAGGAAGTCACGGCAGCAAGATACACGGCTTGTTGGAGGGTCGATAAGACAAGTGGACAGTTTATTTGAGATTGAACATCTGACGGTAAGCTTCAGGTCACGAAGGAGGGCCAGCCTCCTGAGGAAGTCTCCTCCGATGAAAGCCCTGGACGACGTTTCGCTCTCGATAAAGGAGAATGAGACTTTCGGATTGACGGGGGAAACGGGCTCGGGCAAGTCTACCTTGGCCAAGGTCTTGGTGGCGCTGTACAAGCCCACCTCCGGGACAGTCAAGCTCCTGGGGCGGAAGATCGACTACAAAAGTAGGAAGGACATCGCCTTTCTCAGGCAGAACGTCGGCATAGTA
>Ga0187865_1002114_pt1 | contig 20000 bp, 27 predicted proteins | sample June2016WEW_11_1_2_FD_132989 | JGI IMG/M metagenome (GOLD analysis project Ga0187865, IMG submission 132989) | Peatland microbial communities from SPRUCE experiment site at the Marcell Experimental Forest, Minnesota, USA - June2016WEW_11_100 | ecosystem: Environmental > Terrestrial > Soil >...
GGCGGACTTCCCCATTGCCCCGATGAGAATCAGAACGCCGATCAACACCCAATTCACACCGGCTGCGCCCACGGACGAGTTGATTGCGCCGATGTTCGTTGTGCCAAGCGTCGTGAACAGCATAATCACGGCGAGCAACAGGGCGATGTCCCCGAACCTCGTGACTACGAACGCCTTGACGCCAGCCTTTCTTGCAGATTCCCTGTCAGTCCAGAAGGCAATCAGGAGGGCGGAGCAGATACCGACTATCTCCCAGAACAGGTAGAGCTGAAGGAGGCTGCCGGCCATCACGAGACCCAGCATCGCCCCGATGAACACCAGGACGAGTGAGTAGAAACGAGCCTGCCCTTTCTCATGCTTCATGTTCCCCGCCGCATAGACCACGATAACGAAAGACAGAATCGAGACGAAGGCTGCGAGCAGCACCGAAAGGCCGTCTACGTTCACCTCGGCTAGGACCTTCACCTGGCTCACCTGGCCCAAGACCTTTGCGTAGGCCTGGAAGATCGACCACCCCCCGAGGGACTCGGTATATGGCTGAGAAAATACGAGGGCTTGGTAGAGCCCGATGGCCGCCGTCAACCCGCTTACGCCTATCGCGAACCACTTGCTCGCCCTCGAGTCGACGAAGCTCACGAGCGGGACAAGAGGAGCCCCGATGAGCGGGACCAGCCACACCAGCCAAGCTTCTAGCATCAGTGCCTCAGCTTCCTGATCTCAGACGGGTTGAGCGTCCCATACTTCCGGTAGACGTTGACTACGATGGCAAGGCCTACCGCCTCGACTGCGGCCCCAACCAGGATCGAGAGAAACACGAAGGAATCAGTCGTGAGGCGAGTGCCTGCTACGGTGGAGAGAGACCCGTTCAGTCCAGATGAGAACAAGGCCAGGTTGGCACCCAGAAGGACCACCTGGAACGACATCACAGTCTTGATGAGGTTCTTTGAATAGGAAATAGAGGCGATACCCAGGAAGACGAGGAGTATCCCCGTGGACATGAAGACTATCTGGTCGGTCACCATCTAGGTCTCCCTCGAGAACAGGTTGGCGACAGTCACCATTGCGGATGCGAAGACCGTGACGAGGATCAGGAGGTCCCAGGGTCTGAACTGCCAGAGGAACGAGAAGGTCGCTAACGATACGTCAGTGTATTCTGAAGGCGACAACCCGACGAGCCCCGACGAAACCTGAGTCAGGGCTAGGATCACGAGGACCAACGCTCCAACCACAGTCGCGATCGTCAGGCGGGTTGCCCCGATATCCAACTTCGACTCCCCGGTCATCAGAATAACCGTCAGGAAGAGGACTGACACCGCGCCTGAGAAGGTGACGATTTGCATCAAACCCACCAGCGCGTTGCCATACATAGTGAAGACCACCCCAAGCAGAGTGGACGTCCAGAACAGGGCTATGAGAGAGACGGAGACCTTCTTGGAAAAGAGGGCCACCAAGACGGTGGCTAAGATTGCGACCGAAATCGTGATTGAAAGCAGTTCACTTGCCAATAATCAACGCCTTCCTCATTATCGTGGATTCCTTCTTGAAAACAGCAAGCTCGAAGTTGCGCGTTAGGGTGAGGGCCCCGAACTTGCAGTCGTCGACGCATTGGCCGCACATGATGCACGTGTAGAGTTCGAAGGAAGGTCGCTTGATTTCAACCTCCCTCGTACCAATCATCTTCTTGCCCACAGGCACCATCGTAATCACTTGGGCGGGGCAGACAATCTCGCAGATGCTACATCCTGTGCATTTCACAGGGTCGATATCGAGCTTTCCCCTGAACCTCTCTGTGACCACCTTGTCTCCGAAAGGATACTTCTCCGTGATGGGCGTCTGCAGCACCGTCCGGAACATCTCGCCCATGGCTTGGCCGACGTTTCTTCTCGACGTCTTTTTCGACATTTCTTTCACCTGAACACCCAGAGTATCGCCACCGCGAGCTGAGCGAGACTGAGAGGAGTGATGATGGTCCAGAAGAGCTTGGTCGCTTGATCGATTCGGACCCGAGCCAGGGCTGTCTTTATCACGAAAAAGAGGAAACCAACCGCGAAGAGCTTCACAAGGAAGTAGGAAGCGTAGAAGACGGACTGCAGGTTCTGGTTGGCGCTGATGGCAGGGCCTCCTGAACCCCCGAGGAACAGGCTGACTGCGAGCGCAGACAGGAAGACGTAGCTGAGGCTCTTCGTGAGCTTGACATAGGCGAGGGTGTTGCCTGAGAACTCAGTCATCCAGCCTCCGACGATCTCCGTCTTGGCGCTGGGGATGTCGAACGGAGGCTTCTCAAGCTCTGCAAGCGCTGCGATGATGAAGACCGCGAAAGCGACCGGCGCGATGACGATGTACCACATCGAACCCTGCGCCACAACGACCCCCTGTATCGAGAGGCTTCCGGCGAGGACCGCGGGTGTTATCATCGCGAGAATCAGCGGGACCTCGTAGCTAGTGTACTGCACGACCAGCCTTCCTATGGCTATGGTCGAGTATCTGCCGGCCGAGGCGTAGCCTAGCATCGCTGCCATCAGAGTGGAGAATGCGAGAATGAAGAGCATGAAGAGAAGGTCAAGTGGGTGGTAGAGGATGGCCTGAGTACCGAGGATCGGGATGAACGCGATGCCGATGGCCGGGGCCGCGAAGTAAAGCGCAGGGCCCCATCGGAGGACGAACTTGTCGCTTTGGGTGGGGACAATCTCCTCCTTGGAGGCGAGCTTGAAGAAGTCTGCGACTGGCTGGAGGAGACCGAAAGGCCCAGTCACCACCGGACCCCTCCGTCCTTGCATGCGGGCGTATGTCTTCCTGTCTAGCCACTCGAAGGCAAAGGCGAGCCAGACGAAGAAGGTCAACCCGGGAAAAAGAAGAAGCTCGACGACCTGTAACGGATTCAACTGAGTTTCCTCTTGTAGTACTCTATCCCGTAAATTCGCAGTTCTTCGCCGCCTATTGACCACTCCTTGGACTTGTCGACGTCCAGGACCGAGATTCTGTCCATGCACCCGAAACACGGATCCATGCCGGTGAGCACAATCGGGACGTCTGCCAGAGTGTGGCCCTTCAGCATCTCAGTGGCAGTGAGGATATTGGCCACGGTCGAACTCCTGACCTTCACTCGTTCCGGTGCGCTGCCTCCACCGGACTTCACGAAGTAGAACAGCTCGCCCCTTGGGGCCTCCACATGGAAAGTAGACTCGCCCTGGGGGACTGCCCTGGGAATGCTGACCTTGTAGGGACCGGTCGGGAGCTTCTCGACGGCTTCACTGACCATCCGGCAAGAGTCACGGATCTCGTCCAGCCGCAACGTGAGCAGCGAAGCTATGTCTCCGTCGTTGCTGGTCTGGACGTGCGGAGGGACCTCGTCGTAGGCCGCGTAGGGGTCCTCTGCCCTCACGTCTCTGGCTATGCCCGTGCATCGAAGGAGCGGACCGACAGGACAGAGTCGCCTTGCCGTCTCCTGGGTGATCCGCCCGACGCCCTTAGTCCTGACCGTGAAGGTCTCTTCCGTTTCGACGAGCTTCGTATAATAGTCGGCCCTCTTCTCGATATACTTCAGTTCGGTCTGGATCTTGGTCGCGATCCCGTCGGGAAGCTCCATTCTGACCCCGCCGATGACGGAGTACGACTTGTTGACCCTGTTGCCAGTGATGGCCTCCTCTAGGTCCAGGATGTGTTCCCTGTCCTTCCACACCCACATGAAGAGAGTGTCGAAGCCGGCCCAGTGTCCGACCAGACCGAGCCAGAGGAGGTGAGAGTGTAGCCTTTCGAGCTCGGCCACTATCAGCCTGATGTACCTTCCCCGCTTCGGGACCTCGAACCCAGTGAGGGCCTCGACGGCGTGGGTGTATCCCAGACTGTGCGCGAAGCTGCAGATGCCGCAGATCCGTTCAAAGAGATAGGTGTTCTTGACCCAGGTCCTCTCTTGGGCCGCTCGCTCTATCCCCCTGTGAACGTACCCGATTCTGGGTATGACCTGGACGATCTTCTCCCCTTCGAGGATGAGTTTGAAGTACTCGGGCTCCTTCAGCGACGGATGCACTGGCCCGAAGGGCATGGCGCTCTCCACCGAATACTGCATCAGCCCCGCACTCGATTCCCTGCGCTGGTCGGGTTTGGTGTCTTCACTCAAGCCCCATCATCTTCCTTATCTTCTCGGGGTCCGCTTCCTTCCTAAGAGGCGGCGGCGCTTCGGCCGGGTAGTTGTCTGGTAGGAGGAGCCTCTTCCCCAAGTACGGGTTCCCCTCAAAGGAGACACCCAGGAGGTCTTGGATTTCGGCCTCGTACAGAATCGCAGAAGGCAAAGATCCAGTGATCGATTGTATCTTTGGGTCAGTCTTGGGCACCGCGGTCCTCACTACGACGAATCCCCTGCCCTGCCAGAACTGATAGAGGATACCGATCTCCTCTCCTAGGTCGAGACCGGTGATCGTGCTCAGGTGGTAGAACCCCGGCATTGACGAGACAGACTTGCAGGCTTCTAGGACTTTGTCCGGGGGGACGTTCAGCTCGACGGTCTTCACATGCGTGGCAACAGACCCTCCAAGCTTGGCGGCCAGCTGGGTCAACTCTTCACTGGGCAATTGCTTTCTCTCCTTCGATGGGGTCGGGCGGTCCTCCCGTGACCAGCTTCAGGATACCCCAGATTATTGCCTCCGGCCTAGGAGGACATCCGGGAATGAACAGGTCCACCGGGATTACCGTGTCGACGCCGCGTCCCGCGTTGTAGCATTCCTTGTACACTCCACCGCCGAGGCCGCATGCCCCGATTGCGACCACATGCCTCGGCTCGGGCACCTGTTCATAGACAGTCTTGAGGCGGTCCCTCATTAGGGGGTTGATTGTCCCTGTCACCAGCAGGACGTCTGCGTGCCTCGGGCTCGGGACCAGCTCAACGCCGAGCCTTTCGGCGTCGTAGCGGGGGGTGAGCGCAGCCAGTATCTCGATGTCGCAGCCGTTGCAGGAAGACGCATTGACGTGGAAGACCCAGATGGACCTCTTCCTTGCCCACGCGGTCAGGCCGGACCTAAAACTCGCCACCCCCAGCTGTGATGAACCACCAGACCGTGACTGTGAGAACGCCGCCCCCGCCGACGAGGAAGAGGAGCGGATACGTGGCTGAGGGCGCAATGAAGGAGCCTGCCAAGATGAGCGCCAGCGCCTCGACCACCATGAAGAGCATTGCAAAGATGAAGAGGTTTGACCTGTACAGCCCCCTGGGTGGGATCGAATCTTCACCCCCTGCGAAGGGCTCGTACCTCACTCCCGTGCCGGAGCTCCGCTTGCCGAGCCGGCCTACTAGCGTGAAGACCACAATGTCTGCGATGATTATGATGAGGGGCCCGAGGATGACGTCCGTTGCGGCGGTCATTCTGCCCCCTCCACCAGACTCGCAATCATCGCCACCAGCTTCATGCTCGATTCCTTGACAACGTCGGAAAGCCCCTCGCCGACGCCCACGGAGTCGGGCTGAATTCCCACGATATATGTGTCTGCCGCGTTCTCAGCGACGCCTGGGACTAACCTGATTGGCACGTTGTGGGTCGCGAAGAAGCCGAACTTTGTCTCGCTGAGACGGGCACAGACGATGGTTCCCGGCTTTTTCTGTGCCTCGACGGCGTCGATGATCACTATTCTCTCTCCTTTCGATGCAAGGTCAGAGATCATCCTTTCCGGGTTCGATGAGAGCCCGTGTACCCTGACGGTCTTTCTCGACGCGGGCCCGAGCCGTCGCCGTAGTGAGGAAACTACCTCGAGTCCGACGGCATCGTCCTGCTTGATGGGGTTGCCAATTCCGAAGAGGTGGGTAGTCCCGGATTCGCCGAGGATGCAGTCCCTGAGCTGAGCGGACAGGTCATCGGAGGGAGCCGTCGAGCCTTCGCCCTTCTGCCCCATTCGATCCCCGTGATCTTCAGATCCGTAATCTTCAGGTCGAGGCCCTCGACGACCTTCAACGACGAGCCGCACTGGGGGCACGCGAAGGCCGGGTCGATCGTGTGGTCGTGCCGATGCACAGGAAGTCTGCCCGAGAAGTGACACTTCGGGCGCTCCACCGATCCCCTTGTGAACCTGACCACCAGCTTCGAGCCCTCCGCACTTGTTCCCTTTGAAAGAATCCCGTATGCCATGGTGAGCGATTCGCGGGTTAGGCTGAGCATCTCTCCCGCGTCTACTTTCACTCTCCGAGGCGACTTCCCTGCGGCCCTGACCTCCTCGAGAACCGACTGGAGTATCCTGTCCGCGTAGACGTACTCGTGCAAGAGACGCAGATTCAGGCGCTGGGGTATTCAGCGTATCGGATGATGATTCGTCTTCTCGAACAGAATCGTGCAGTATCTTGGGTGAGCGGAGGCCCCCCGTCCTTGCAGCGGGCATCTCTCAACCAGTCTTGCCCGTTTTCAAACGCCGTTTAAGAGGGTGAGACGTTTCCTAATTCTGAGAATCGTCTTGCTAGGATCCGATATCCGTCAGGAACTTCTTGTTCGACTCGACCGTCTGCTTAACAGCACTCTCCCAGGCCTTCCGTTCGGCCGCGGACTTCACACTCAGCCTCCCCACGACGTCGTATACGTCGTCCAGACTTGCGGCTGCCATCCCCGCCTTGTCGACGACAGAAATGAGCTCAGGGTCGTCTATCTTGATCTTGTAGCCGTTCTTGCGGAGGAAGACCAGCCCCGCCACCAGCGCCGTCCTCTTGTTGCCCGCCTTGAAGTGTTGACCGCTGGCGAGCTTGAAGACAAGAAGCGATGCCTTCTCAGGGATTGCCTGTTCGAAATCTTGGTTGTCTGCCCGGGAGGCGACCTCCTTCAGCAGGGACTCCAGCTGCTCGCCGTCGGCCTTCGAGTATTCGTTGGGCTCGTGCGTGAGCGAGACGACCTCCCTGTTGACCGCGTCCAGTACGGGCAGGTCCATGTGGTGGACTGTTCGCTTCGCCACGCGCAATCACTCCATTGCCTCACATTTAACCGATTGAGACTTGCAGGAACCACGGCCCGAGGGACGCAGCAACTTTATGGAGGTCAGCGACTGAATCGACCTGAGGCGTCCTAGACAACCAATCAGAACGGCACTACGCTGCTGTCGTGAACGCTGCAAGCGAGTAACGCTTAAGTGGCCATTACCACTCGCCAGTGGTAATGCGAGAGGAAACCGAGGAACTACAGGCAAGCTCAGGTGTAGCGTGCGACAAAGCCGGACTGGTCACATCTTTCGGTCTCGGAGCAGCCAAGCTCCTTGGTTGGAAGCCCGAGGAGGTTGTCGGAGAACAGAACGTGGTGGTCTTCCAAGAGCTTCGTGCGGTGGCGACGCTCGTTCCCAGGCTCCTCAAGACCGCCGCCGAGAAAGGCAAGTTCGAAGCGGAAGTGACGATTGTCAGAAAGAATGGATCGAGATTCTTGGGCCTTCTCATGGTTCGCCCTATCATGAAGCGTGGAGAGATCGTCGGTTACATGGGTCTGACCCGGCACCTGAGAAACGTCTAGGTTGGGTGTTCTGCCCTGACTCATGGCGTCTGGATACGGGAGCTCAGACCACCATTCCTGCTCCTTCCGGTCGTCTTCGTACCTGCTGGGCTGGCGATGGCTTGGGCTGCTGGTCACTTCGATTTGTTCTACGCCCTGCTTACGCTCGTCGGGGCCGTCTGCCTGCACGCCAGCGTCAACGTTCTGAACGACTACTTCGATTTCAGGAGCGGAATCGACCTCAAAACGACTCCGACACCATTCAGCGGAGGAAGCACGATCCTTCCAAGAGGGTTGATGTCCACTAGAGGGGTATTGTGTCTAGGCTCACTTCTTCTGGCGACAGGCCTGGGAGTAGGGGCATACTTCGTCTACGAATTCTCGTTCGACCCCGTGCTCATCGCCCTCCTCGCGTTCGCCGCATTCTCGGTTGCCACCTACTCGCCCCTGACGTCCAAGCTCGGCATCGGCGAGACGGTCACAGGGCTTGACTTCGGGCCGCTTCTGCTTCTCGGAACGTACTACATCCAGACCCGTCAGTTGAGCGTGGCACCGGTCATCATCGGGCTACCGCTCGGCATAATGACGGCAGGAATCCTCTACGTAAACGAATTCCCAGACACCGATGCCGACAAGAATGCGGGGAGGAATCATCTTGTAGCTCGATGGGGGAAAGCCAAGGCAGCCAACAGATTGAAGGCGATTCTGGTCAGCGCCTATGCAATCCCCGTGGCCGGAGTCCTTGTCGGCGCGGTCAGTCCATTCACTTTGATTGTGTTGGCTTCGGCCCCCAAAGCGCTTGCCACCTCGAGGGCAGTGAGCAAGAACTATGACAAGGTCGCGGAACTGATACCTGGGATGGCGTCGATGGTGATGACAACGCTCCTGACCGGAGTTCTGCTCTTCGTCGCCTATCTCGCGGCAGGCCTGGTTTAGCGGGCGCTGGACCAGACCTCCTCCAAGGACGCCCTGACTGCCATGGTGAAAGGCTGACTGGATACCGCGATCGCGATGGAATGATAGGCTTCCTTGCTGGTAGGGTCAGGGACACCGATGATGACCGTCGATTCGTCGGCGACCATGAGGTCGAGCAAGATGTTGTCGGTTCGTCTGACCTGAAGACCGAGGGTCTTCAGGAAATTCGCGTCGCTGCGACGGATCGTGAAACCGGATGGGATTAGAATCCTGACTGACTTCGGCATCTTCTTCTGAAGATATGGTTTGAAGAACCGGGCGGCATCGATCGATCTCTTCGCCACAAGAATCACATCCTCGGACGCAACAATGATTTCGCTGAACTTGCTCGCTATCGCGTTAATCCCCCTCAGGAGAGCCACCTCCTGATCCTCTTGGAGTTGTGGTCGAATCCCTGCACTAAGAGACTTCAGCAGAGATTCGGTCGCATCCGTGCGCGCTCTCTGAGCCTCTGCAAACTCGTCTTCGAACTGTCGGAGGCGCATGCCCAGAGCGGCCTTAGCCGAGATCGCTGAGAAGACTCTACCGCGCTCTTCCACGAACCCCTTCTGCTGGAGGCTCCTGAGGGTGTCGTAGGTCCTCGAGAGGGGAACTCGCGCGGATACGGAGACTTGCTTGGGCGACATGCTGCCCGACGTCAGGGCAATGTACACTCTTGCCTCGTAGAGGCTGAGCTTGAAGTTCTCTGCGAGCAATTTCCCCGAATCCACAGTGACTTGGTCTTTTCTGGTTCGTTATAATAGGATTCCACGACCTCGCCCTGCTCCGCAGTTCCTTGGCTCCACGGGAAGTCGGTTTAGGGCTTCATGGGTTCGTCGGCTTAAATCGGGGTCACACAAGCCGAAGAGTGCGGGGCCGTCGTCTAGCTTGGTAGGATACTTGCTTGGGGTGCAAGTGGTCGTGGGTTCAAATCCCGCCGGCCCCAGTCATAATAAGCTCAGAATAGCCTCTGTTCGTCTGGATTAGCTGAATTCTAGCTGTTTGCGTGACTGGTCGCAGCGCGCGCTACACCGAAGCTCATCGTTAGGGCGTGATGTGGAAACCACAAGCGCGTGAAGGGTCCTCGAGGAGATGGCTGTACTTGCTCGCGAGAGGCACAGAACTCCAAACTACCCGTCTGAAGATGAGGATTCGCTTAGTGTTCTAAGCGGGTCAGATGGGTTCCGCACCCAAACAGGTTCTGAAAGTTGATTCCAAAAGACCGCCTCAGCATGGTTCACGTTAAATATAACATACGTTATGGCAACGCCGGATGATTTCAATGAATCAAGCTGACGCCGTCGACGACATTGACTATCACCTCAAGCTGTTCGGGAAGAGGGCAGACGAAATCGTCTACGGTGAGGAATGCCCCCTTTGCCACTCCAGAATCGATGAAATCGGCTGGTGCGGGTGCGACACAATCGGTGGAGGTTGAAGGAAATTGGAGGTCTTGTTGAGCCAGTCTGACACCGCCAATCCGGAAGGATTCAAGCGGGCTGGTCAAGAGCCACGTGTGGCTGTGGGATTCTGTTTTGCCTTTCTTGTCTTGAACACAAAGTGAGGGCACCTGCCGACCACTACGGCGTGCGCTAGAAACGTGCGGCAATGTTCAAATAGTTGGAATATAACATATGTTATATGTTTCTGACGACCGGGCAAGAGCAGAAAGGGTACGGGTTCTGCACCTGCAGAGCATTCACCCAGGTTCTGGAGTGGCCACACCTATCATGACTGGCGAATTGAACTACTGTCAAGACGAGAGCCACTACAACTACTACGAGGACGAAAAGAAGTTTCTGCACAGGTCTGACACCCAAGAAACCAAGGACTGTCTAGAAGAGCAATTCAAACTGAGGAAGATCGGGAAGTATGGGGTTCCTGTCGACTTGGCATCTGGGGGAGACGATGACCACAAAATGTGAGGTCTGCGGAGGCGCTGGCGTATTCAAAGCCATAGGCTCTACGGACATCTTGATTCCCCCAAATGACTACAAAACCCAGATAACACATTTCACCGTGACATGTCGCACCTGCAATGGACGCGGGAGTTGGTAGATGTTGTGCGCCTTTAGTTCACTTGATTGTCGGGGCGGTTCCCTTACGTTCCGAGGATTCAGGGAAGAACGATCGAATGGACAGGTGGGAGGGCTAGATACTTCCGCTCGACGATATCTTCCAAGGTAATCGAAATGACCTACACTTTGGACTATAACGAACCTCTTCCGAAGGTGATAGCCAGACTGGAAGACGAACACAAGAAGCTCGAACCTAAGCTGAACCAAATCGAGCGATTGAACAAGAGTGGCGACCTTGGGGCGGCTACGAAACAGCTGGATGCCATCAAGCTAACCCTGTTGAGGCATGCAGTCGAGGAAGAAGCGAGACTGATGCGGGTCATCATGTGGGAGTTCAAGGACGAGTCAGGTGACTCCATCATAATTCTGAGGTATCATCGGAAGATCGCGGAGTTCTTTGAGCGGACGTTGCCGAACTTGGCGACGCTCCCAGAGAAGGTGGGGCGCAGAGAAGTCGAGATCTTCGTCAAGGAACTCAGGCAGCATCACCGACAGGAGGAGGAAACCGTCTTCCCTCTGGCCGTCAAAGCGAACCGTTTGTATGAGGAGAGCTATCGCTGACGGCAAGAACGTAAAGAGATTCCAGCAACATTTGTCATCTACGCAGAAATACTGTCCATCTTGCATGTCGCATGGGGTCAAAACTCCGGTTGAGAAATACAGGAAAATCGCTCTGGATTATTGCACGTATCATCATTGGTTGATGTGGGGCAAGTCGGGAGGAGGAGTCAGCTGGACACTCGAAGATTACGCAGAATCTTCGAGGACGCACTACTTTGTTATCTCGATTCCCTCGCCTGACGAGTTGCGAAGGATGAAATTACGCAGGTGATAGGTCAGCGCGCGCACGGAAGCCTCATTCTCACTTCTTCCCGCCTCGTCTGATTGCGCCCAGACGCAAGCTGCGAAAGGCGATGCCGGAGAGGAGGATTGCGAGACCGATGCCTACTTCCTGCGGAGCGAGCGCGAAGGCCAGACCGGCGCAACCGATCAGGCCGGCCACCGCCAGCCAGCGCGGGAACGTCCGCTGCTGTTTGGGGAGGCGCAGCGCCGACAGATTGGCCACGCAGTAGTACAGCAGAGTCCCGAAACTGGAGACAGCCACTGCGACATAGAACGGGGCGAACGCGGCGACCAGGATGGAGATGACACCGACGAACAGGACGCTGCGCCATGGATTCTGCCCTGCGCCAAGGCGGGCCAGCCCCGCTGGAAGGTCGGACTCGCGCCCCATCGCGAAGGCTACGCGAGAGACGCCGAGCAGGTCCGAGAGACCCTCGTTGAAAGTGGTCAGTAGAGCGCCCGCTGCGATGATGGTCATTCCGACGCCGCTCCCTACCACGACCATCGTATCCTCCAGGGGCGAGGGAGATTGAGAAAGGCGAGGCACCCCCAGCACCGTCAGTGCGGTGGTCGCCACGAGCAGATAGAGGAGGGTAGCGGTGCCCAGTGCGATTACGGTCGCCCGGGGAATGGTCTGCCTCGGATTGTGCACCTCTTCGACGAGGGTGGCGATGCGGCTGTAGCCGGTGTAGGCAAAGAAGAGGAGGCCAGTAGCCTGCAGTATCCCCGCAACTCCGTTTGGTGCGAACGGCGTCAGGTTGGACACGCGGGCGGAAGGAAGGCCGATCACGACAACCGCCAGAAGGGAAAGGATTGACAACACCACTATGACGTCGGTCACCCTGACAGAGCGGCGTATCCCGCCTGCGTTCAGCATCGTCATGGCCAGCGCCGCAACGACGGCAGCGGTCCGCGCAGGCACGACGCCGACCGCGGCGTTGAGATAGCCCCCAAATGCGAGCGCGATCGCTCCCGGGCCGACCGTGTTTGCAACGAGAAACATCCACCCCGCCGAGAAGCCCCACCAGGGACCCAGCGTCCTTCTTCCAAACTCGTAGGTGCCTCCCGAGCGCGGGAATACGGCGGCCAGCTGGGCCGAAGAGAGGGCGTTGCAGAGTGCGACGAAGGCGCCGATGGCAAATGACACGAGCAGGGCTGGCCCTGCTATGTTCGCCGCAGGGGCTATGACAGCGAAGATGCCCGCGCCCAAGATCGCCGCGAGCCCGGTTGCTACTGCGTCGAACATCCTGAGCTGCGGGCGCAGCCTTGCGGTGCGCGCTTCGTCGGTCAACCTTGCCTACTGTCTGCTGTACCTAACAAATGAATTATTCTGTTCCGAGCGCTCAGACGTTCCAGATCATTCAGGGGCGCGCGCGCGACTTCAGCTTCTCATACTCGTCTCTGAGGAGGCCCATATGTATCCCGTCGTAGAATTTGCCGTCGAAGTAGACTGACTCCTTCGATCTGCCTTCGATCTTGTAGCCGTTCTTCTCCGCCGAACGGATGGCCGCGGGGTTGTCCCCCCGGGTCCACAGTTCGACCTTGTGCATATTATACTGCTCAAAGACCAGTCTTGTCAGAAGCATGTTGACTTCGGTCCCTATCCCCTTCCCCCTGATTGTTCTGTCTGCAATGGCGACCCCTATGTCCGCCGTCGTCTGGAACGGCCGCCACCATCTGATTGTAGCCCATCCTACTGCCTTCTGTGTCTTCTTGTGAACGATGACAAAGGTCCTTCTTCTCGCGCTTTCCCCCCTCAGTTCTGCTTCGTACTCCTTCTCCAGCTCCTCCATGCTCACCGTGTTGTCCGGCCTTGACCGTGCCCAGCGCATTACCTCTTCGTCGTTCATCATCTCGTGAAGGAGCTTGAAGTCCTCTCTTTCCAGTCCCCTGAGGTAGACCTTCTCTCCCTGAATCAACTGCCTCCCTTCGCCTGCGGGGGTCTAATAAGATACGTGGCGGCTTCCGCCGCGCGGGGGTTGGGATACCACCAGCCTCCTGACGGAAGCTGTCTCCTCAGAATCTGTCTGGCACTCTCGAGACTCCAGAGCTCCTCAATGGGGATTGAATCCTCTTCCAGGAGATCGCGCCCAGTGAAACATACGATTCGTGCGTCAGCGCAACCAAGTAGGGCAGGAAGGCAAGTCGTAGTCGCATCAATCATGCTAAACTCCCCAGGCTCTTCACGCGGACAATAGGCATTACGCAGCGGTGGAGTCCGAGGAATCCACTTTCAGAACCTGTTTGGGTGCGGGCCCCACTGGACCCGAACCTGCGTGCAGTCGAAGATGAAGGCTTTCTCTCAGCAAGTCCTAGCTAAGAACTGTGGATTTGCACAGTAGCGCGCGCTGGACTGGACACTCTGGGACCCACTCTTGAGAAGCATAACGTTTTATCTACACCGGCGTGTCACTCCAGCGAAATTGTTTCAGAGAATCCTTGTCGCCATCGATGGATCACCCAACTCGTACCACGGCCTCCAATATGCGATTGAAGTCGCGAAGAAGTTCGACGCGGAAGTCACTCTGATTCATGTCGTAGAGGTGCCCAAATATCCATATTCCCCAATTTACGGCACCGATGTCCCTACCACAGCCTTCACTGCGATTGAGGAATCTGCGCGAGAGCTATTCCAGAAGAGGAGCAAGGAGCTCATAGAGAAGGGGGTGCGGACGAAGACGCTTCTCAAGAGGGGGAGCCCCGCCGTCGAAATCCTGAGAGCTTCAAAGGGATTCGACTTGATTGTGATCGGAGCCAAGGGACTGAGTCGCTTCAAAAGGCTCTTGCTGGGGAGTGTTTCAAACAGCGTGGTGCAAGGTTCCAAGGTGCCCGTGCTTCTGGTCAGGCCCAAGGGGTCGGGGACGCACGGTCGTTCTACCTCGTCGGTGTCCTCGACCAACGCGATCCAGAAGATTCTTGTTCCCATTGATGGGTCACCTAACTCGTACCACGGCCTCCAGTGTGCAGTGGAACTCGCGAAGAAGCTTGATGTCGAAATCACTCTGATTCACGTCGTGGAGCAACCCAGCTACGCATTTGCTCCGAGTGGGGGGAGTGTGATTCCTGCCGAAGCCTTCGTCGAGCTGGAGGGGTTCGCAGAGAAGTTGCTCCAGAAGAGGAGGAAGGAGCTCACCAATGAAGGAGTGCGGACGAATACACTTCTCAAGAGGGGGAGCCCCGCAGATGAAATCCTGAGAGCTTCAAAGGGATTCGACTTGATTGTGATCGGAGCCAAGGGACTGAGTCGCTTCAAAAGGCTCTTGCTGGGGAGTGTTTCAAACAGCGTGGTACAGAATTCCAAGGTGTCCGTGCTGATCGTCAGGCCTGAGTAGCCTGAGCACGAGCGTCTACCTCCGAAACATCGCTGTGCTTTGCCACAACGAATAGTTCTGGAGGGTTTGCTCTTTGCTCTTGGCTTTCTCTCAGCAAGTCCTAACTGAGAATTGTGGATTTGCACAGTAAACCCATCGAATCCCGCCGGCCCCAGTCAAGATAAGCCCAGAATGGGTTCCGTTCGTCTGGATTAACTTGATTCTGGCTGTCTCCGTAACTGGTTGACGGGTCCACTCCAGGTCCCCGTCCAGGCCTACTGCTCTACCAGCGCACGGGGGCTCATTGGTTTGGGCGTTTCATACAATGTGAGTTCAAGAGTCACGATTTGTCGGGGACCTCGGACAGAGAGGGAAAGCCTACGCAATAGGATCTCGATTCTTCGAATCTCCCTCATTATCCGCTAGTCGGGGGCCGGTCTCGACGAGTCTTGGAAAGCCACACCAACGAAACGACATAAGAAATCGAATATGCTTCTCGCGGCGAATCCCGCACAGAACTTGAAGTATCCCTGAAGGAATCCCTCTGCACCAGCGCGCGTTCCGTCGCCGTGACGACGCCAAGGCTTAACCGAGTGCCGCAGAGCCGACCGAGCCCAGAGAAGCAGTGTCACCCCTGAACGACGCCTTCCTGCTCCACCTTGTCCTCGCGTTCGTATCTGGGTGGCTGGTCGTGGCTGCGGTGACGATGCTGGCGGACATGTACGGCACCGGGAGGGCCGGCTTCCTTGGCGGGCTTCCGTCCACGGGAGCTGTCTCGCTTATCTTTATCGGGTGGAGTCAGTCCCAGGGGGCTGCTGTCCAAGCGACCGCTATCTTCCCCCTCTCGTTCAGCGTGACCTTCGCGTTCCTGCTTCTCTACTCCCTCCCCGAGCGCAGGACATTCGGACCCCGGATGACCGTCGCCCTCGCGCTATGGTTCATGCTGTCGGTGCTGGTCGCCCTCTCGCATCTGGACGACTTTGGCCTGTCGCTGGCGATAAGCGTCCTAGTGTCGTCGGCGGTCTTCGTCGTTCACCGGCGGCTCAGAATCGAGGACGTGCCGCCGACCAAGACACGGTTCAGCCTGGAGCGGACGGCTTGGAGAGGTGCGCTGGGGGGCTGCATCGTGAGCGCCGTCGTCATACTTACCGCGGTCGGCGGGCCCCTGGTGGGCGGTGTCTTCGCTGCCGCTCCCGCAGTCTGGACCTCATCCCTCTTCGTGACCAACCGCGCCCACGGGGTGGAGTTCTCGAGATCCCTGACGAACTCGTTCATGTTGACCGGCCTCCTCACTGTGATCCCCTACGGCATCGCGGTTAGGTATCTGTTCGCATCTGTCGGGATCTGGTGGGGCACCCTGTTCGCGTACGTAGCGATCTCCCCGCTCGCGTGGCTGGCATGGCGTCTGACGGGGGGAAGGGGGAAGGTGGCCTCTCGAGAGCGGGCCCGGGATTTGCTTTAGAACAAGCGGCGGAACACCTTGAGGCTGATGGGAAGCTCCCTGGAGTGCAGGAACCTGACCAAGCGGTTCGCGAAGGACGCCGTAGCGCTCGATGACGTGAGCTTCTCGGTGGAGACCAACGGGATCTTCGCCCTGCTTGGAAGGAACGGCGCGGGGAAGACCACTCTGATCAGGATACTCGCGACGGAGCTTCAGCCGAGTTCCGGGAGCGCGAGCATCAATGGTATGGACGTGATGAAGGACGCCGGAAAGATACGAGAGCAGATAGCGGTGATGCCCCAGGAGGCAAGGCTCGTCCCGTGGCTGACTCCGAGGCAGACGATCTATTCTTACCTCCTGTACAGGGGCTTCGGTAGGAGGGAGGCCGCGTCGAAGGTGGCCGACGCGCTCGCAAAGCTCGGGCTAGGGAAGTACGAGAACACCCCGAACAGGCACCTCTCCGGGGGCGTGAAGAGGAGGGTGTTGATGACCACCATCCTCGCTACCGACGCGAAGATCCTGTTCGTGGACGAGCCGACGACGGGGCTCGACCCGCTGATCCGGGCCGACCTGTGGGCCACTCTGAACGAGCTGAAGAAGACCCACTTCATCTTCCTGACGACACACTACCTCGAAGAGGCGGAGAGGCTGGCCGACATGATAGGCATACTCGAGAACGGGAGGCTCCTCAGCCTGGGGACCCTGAACCAGCTCAGGTCGGTGGTCAAATACCAGGTCAGCGTGCGCATACTGCAGGGCGGCGCCTCGTTCGAGACGAAGGCAGGCGAGGTGATCAAGAGCGCCGACGGGTCGACCCAGATATTCACCACAGAGGAGGAGGCGGACAGGCTCACGGAGCACCTCGTGAGAGAGCGGAAACGCTTCTCGATCTACCCCATTTCACTGGAGGACATCTTCTACTACCTGGTGAGGAAGCCTATCGAAGAGGACACCCAGCGCAGCCTTGTCGGGCGGGAGGAAGCGCGTGAAGATTAACAGGCTGAGCCAGGTCTACGCGTCAATCCTGATCGACGCGGTGTACCAGATGAAGAACTACCCCATAACGCTGGTCAGCAACGTGATCGCCCCGTTCTCCGTCCTGGTCCTGATACTCCTCGTGAGCCATGGGAACCTGCTGAGCATCTCCATAGAAGGCGCCCTGATAACGAGCATGATCTCGGGGGGCGTGAACCTGCAGATCGACCTCTCCCACATGAAGAACGACTTCAAGATGCAGGACATGCTCGTCAGCTCGCCCACCAGCGCCTTCGCCTACATGCTGGGGATGGCCATGGCGGCGCTGACCAACGCCCTCCCAGCGCTCACCGTCCTGACGGTGCTCGCCATCCTGTTCATTCACGCCAGCCCGGTCGGTGCCCTCACGGTGCTGGGGGTGTTCGCCCTGATCTTCGCCTTCGCAGTGGCGCTCGGATTCATGCTCTCGACCTTCAGCACGGACATCCAGCAGAATCGCGCCTTCGTGAGCATCCTGACCGTGATTCTTGCGACCATAGCGCCCATTTACTATCCCATAACCTACATCCCGGCCCAGATAAGGGGCCTCGCCTACCTATCCCCCGCGACCTACGCGGCGGAGATAGCCCAGAACGCGATTGGCGACCTTCCTATCTCGACCTCCAACCTCGCCGTCGACTGGGCGGTGCTGGTGGCGGTGTCCTGCGTGCTCTTCGTCGTGGTAGCAAAGAAGAGCCACTGGCGCGACCCCTGAGCTGGACGCGCGCGCAAAACCTGCCAAGCGTTTAGGCCGGTTTTTCGACCGGGTGCACAGGCCAGGCCCCACCGGGCCCGAACCTGCAGAGCAGGCGAAGAAGAAGGCTTTCTCTCAGCAAGTCCTGGCCAAGAACTGTGGATTTGCACAGTAAACCTATCGAATCCCGCCGGCCCCAGTCACGATAAGCTCGGAATAGCCTCTGTTTGTCTAGATTAACTAGATTCTCGCTATTTGTGCGACCGGCTGCAAGGTCCGAATCCCTCCGGGTCTGCTAGCTCCAAAGGGCGGACGCCTGCGTAGGTCGCCTGCATAGAAAGTCCCGGCCAGGGAGGCTCCCTCCGACCTAGGTAGTCAGAATGACTTCTATCACAACGTCCTCGGGAATCTCCAATTTCGTGATTTGCCTCAGTGTCCTGCTTTCCGGTTCGATGTCAAGAATCCTTCTGTGAATCCTCAGCTGCCAGTGGTCGAAGGTGTGGCTACCCTCTCCCGTCGGTGCCTTGCGGGTGGTGACCTTGAGCCTCTTAGTCGGAAGAGGTTGCGGGCCCTTTACCCTGACGCCCGTCTTCTCTGCGATTTCCCTGATCTCCTTTGCAACCCTCTCGAGCTCGGGTAGGTTGGCGCTCGTGAGCTTGATTCGGGCGTACTGCGGCATTATTCCTCGTGGGCCGCTTCTTGACTGCATACTTAGGGATATACTTGAGTCACCGTACCCTCCCAAACCAGTAGTGGGGAACTGGGTCGCCGCGATAATAGTCGGCGCGACTCCTGCCACCTCGTAGCTTATCTAAGGCGAAGAATTGTTCGGCATGAATGAACTACGTCGAGCCATACATCCCGACTCCCGAAGACATCATACCGAGGATGCTCACCTTGGCTTCTGTAAAGCCAAACGAGACGCTGTTCGACCTCGGCTCGGGCGACGGCAGGATGGTGATAACAGCAGCTAGAGACTTCCATGCCAGGGTGGTCGGGGTGGAGATTCGGAGGCGCCTTGTGACAGAGTGCCGCAGAAAGGTGAGGGAGATGGGGCTTTCTCATCAGGTCACGATAAGGTGTTCCAACTTCAAGGAAGTGAGCTTGCGTAAGGCCGACGTCCTTGCCACGTATCTCTCGGACTATACCCTTAACCTACTGGCACCGAAGTTCATGAAAGAACTGAGACGTGGCGCCAGAATCGTGAACTTTCACTATGAGATTCCAGATTGGACGCCTGCGAGTCGAATAGAGGTCACGCCTGCGGGTTGGAAAGAGCCTCATTCGATATACCTGTATGTGATGTAAGTTCGCTATGTCGACTCTTCAGAATAATGCAATCTCTGTCATCAAGCCAGGAATGACGACGCTTTCGTTTATCTGGCAGCCCCGTGGCCTTGCTGTTTGGGAGAAATGAACCGTCTGGGTCCAGAAGACTACCAGAGCAACAGGCACATCCGGAAGATCCTTCAACTCGCACTTGCCTCCTCCAAGGACATCTTCTATGACCTGGGATGCGGGAAGGGCCAGCTCTGCGTTGTTGCCGTAGCCGAGTTCGGAGTGAAAAGGGCTGTCGGAATAGAGATGCACAGGGGGCGGGCGGCCAAAGCTGCGAAGCGTGTTCATGAGCTTGGCCTGGCCGACCGGATCGAAATCAGGAACGAGGACTTCATGGAGTCCAACTTGTACGACGCAACAATCGTGTATTCCGGCCTCAGCGAGACCGAAGAGGACATCGAGTATTTCGAGAAAAAAGTGAGGATTGGCTGCAGGATCGTCACCCTCTTCCTCCCATTCGTCGGGGTGCTGCCCGAGGCGGCCGACTATCCCTTCTACCTCATGAAGGTGCCATTCAGGAAGACGGAGGATGTTTCCCTTTGGACCTCGAAGGTGCTCTTCAGGAAAGCCGCAGCTGGAGAGCTTTACCGTGAACTGGACTCCGACAGAGAATACCGTTACGACAAGCGGGCATTCAAGCAAATGATGAAGGAGAGGTTTCCATAGCCACTGAGCACTGGATGTGGACTGGGACGAACCCTTTTCCGATCGGAGTAAGGATGATGCCGAGCGGGGAAGCTATTCTGACACTATCTCAGAACCCGTCATCGTCCGAGTCCACTTCCCCTCCGTCCTCGTCCGAGTCCTCGTCTGAGTCTTCATCCAGTTCCTGGTCCTCTTCTGACATTTACGGCCAGCGCGATTTCATTTACTCTATAAAAA
>Ga0187865_1002122_pt1 | contig 19946 bp, 15 predicted proteins | sample June2016WEW_11_1_2_FD_132989 | JGI IMG/M metagenome (GOLD analysis project Ga0187865, IMG submission 132989) | Peatland microbial communities from SPRUCE experiment site at the Marcell Experimental Forest, Minnesota, USA - June2016WEW_11_100 | ecosystem: Environmental > Terrestrial > Soil >...
GTGCCGGCCTCGCAAGGGCAGCTTCATCCCTTCGACCCGCGCGTGGAAGCCGGACGGGTCTTTGGACGCGGCGCCTGCGATGCCAAAGGGCAGGTGGCGACGATTTACACCGCGCTCGCGGCCGCGAAGCGCTTAGGGCTGAAGTTGCGGGGCGACGTGGTGGCGCACCTGGTGGTGGAAGAAGAGGTGGGCGGCAACGGCACGCTGGCCATGGCGCGCCGCGGCGAACGCGCGGAGGGCTGCGTGGTGATGGAGCCCACGGAGCTGCGCATCCTGACTTCCGTGCGCGGCGCGATTTGGTTCCGGGTGGTCTGCACTGGCCGGCCCGGCCATAGCGGCCGCGCCGGCGATACGGTCAGTGCGCTGAAAATGGCCGTCCGCGCCATGGAGATTCTCGAGCAGTATCACGCCCGCCTGCTGGCGGCATCGCGCGGCATCCCGCTCTTTGACCCCTTTCCGAACCCCATGCCGATTACCTTCGGCAAACTCGCAGCAGGCGACTGGCCGGCCACGGCGCCGGCTCGTGCGGTGGTGGAAGGCGTGCTCGGCCTGCTGCCCAATAAGACCCGTTACCAGGTCATGGAAGAAATGCGCCAGGCTTTGATCGAAGGTGGAGACGCTTGGCTACGCGAACATTTCCAGCTTGAATTCATGTACCGGCACGATGCTCATGTGCTCGACCCCGCGCACCCGTTGGTGACGGGCCTCGAAGCGTCCTGCCGGGAAGTGGGCGCGCCGGGGGAAGTGACGGCCATGACGGCTTCCTGCGATTCGTGGTTCTATAATAACCAGCTCCATATTCCGACGGTTGTGTTCGGCCCGGGCAGCCTGCGTTTTGCCCACACGAACGAAGAGCAAATCGGCTTGGACGAAATCGCCGAGGGGGCGGCCATCCTGGTGCGCTTCCTCGGAGAGTGGTGTGGGTGATGGGGGCGAGTTCACCGCAGAGGCGCAGAGACGCGGAGCTATGAATACAAAAGGCTCTTTCTCTGCGTCTCCGCGCCTCTGCGGTGAGATGTCCGAAGACTGGGGGTTACCACGTGATGCAAGCACTGATGAAAACCCAGAAAGGCCCGGGCTTCCTGGAACTTCGCGAGGTCCCGGAGCCCTCTCCCGGTCCGGGTGAGGTGCTGATCGCGGTAAAGGCCTGCGGGATCTGCGGCACAGACATCCATGTGTGGCACGACAAGTTTCCGTACTGGCCGCCGGTGATTCTGGGCCACGAGTTCTCCGGTGAAATCGTCGCGGCCGGCGCCGGAACCAGCTTGTTCAAGGTGGGCGAGCGGGTGGTGGGCGAGCCGCACACGCAAGCCTGCGGCCACTGCTACTTGTGCCGGACGGGGAACATCCAGATTTGCCCGCTGAAGCGCTCGCCGGGCTGGGGCATCGACGGCGCCTTGACGAAGTACCTGAAGATGCCAGAGCGGCTTTTGCATCGGATTCCCGACTCCATGAGCTATGACCTGGCCGCGCTGGTGGAGCCGACCGCCAACGTCGTGCACGACGTGGTGGAGCGAGCCCAGATCGTTGCGGGCGACTTCGTGGTGGTGCTCGGACCTGGCCCCATCGGCTTGCTGGCCGCGCTCACAGCGCGCGCCGCGGGCGCCCGGCACGTGGTGATCGTGGGAGCTCCGGCCGATGAGGAAATCCGTCTGAAGAAAGCCCGCGAGTTGGGCTTTGAAACCGTCCTCAACGTGGCGCAGGTGGATCCTGTGGAGGCGGTCCGCGAGCTCACCGGGGGCCTGGGAGCTGACTTGGTGATTGAGTGCAGCGGTGCGCCTGCCGCCATTGCCTCGACCGTCGATCTCATCCGCAAGAAGGGCTGCATCTGCGTGATCGGTTTGACCGGCAAGGACGCGATCCCCTTCCCCTGGGACAAGGCGGCTTTCAAAGTCTGCGACGTGGTCTTTAACCTGTCGACCAGCTACACGAGCTGGGATCGAACCATTCATTTGATTGCCAGTGGCCGCCTGCCCGCCGGCCAAGTGATCACGCGCCGGCTGCCTTTAAGCGAATGGAAGAGCGGTTTCGAGGGACTCGAGGCGCAGAAGGAATTGAAGGTACTTTTGATTCCTGAGTAGCGCCGACCTTTAGGTCGGCACCTGCCGAGCTAAAGCTCAGCGCTACAATTCCTCAGTAGCGCCGACCTTTAGGGCCTGCCCTGAGCGGGGCGAAGGGTCGGCACCTGCCGAGCTAATGGTTTTTGAATGCTTAAGTTGTAAATTCTTCCGATGCCTGGAGCGTGTAAGTAACCTCTCATCCGGCCTCCTCCGTCGGCCACCTTCTCCCCTGGGAGAAGGTTATTTTTCTATCGTGGTTCCGGTCGGGAGAAGGATATAGGCTATCGTAGCGCCGACCGGCCCAATTGTAGAACCGCTCGCTACGCCAGCCGATGCGCCACCGCGCATCGAATAAGAGCCCTCTCCCAGGGGAGAGGGTGCCCGACGTAGGAGGGCGGGTGAGGGGTCTCTTGCACGCTCGATGCGGCGAGGACATTTTTCATCAACCTGCTGGAGAGTGAGGAAGCCATGACCAACGATTCACGCCTGGGTTTTGGGCTGCTGGGGACCGGACTGATCGCCCCGTTCCACGCCAAGGCTATTCGTGGAGCAAGCGGAGCACGCTTGGTGGCGGTGGCGGATACGGACGCCGCTCGCCTGGCAAAGTTCACCGCCGAGTTTGAAATCCCAGGATACTCCACGCTCGAGCAGATGCTTGCCGACCCCGCAATTCAAGTGGTCAATATTCTCACCCCCAACCACTTGCATGCCGAGGCTGTACTCCAAGCGGCCCGAGCGGGCAAGCACATCCTGGTGGAAAAGCCCCCGGCCATGTCGTTGCGCGAAATGGATACGATGGCAGCGGCCTGCGCCGCGGTGGGCGTCAAGATCGGCGTAGTGCTCCAATGCCGGACCCGCCGCTCCGTGCAGGCCATTCGGACGGCCATTCAGCAGGGGCGGTTTGGGAAGATCCATCATGCGGACACCTTCATGAAATGGTTCCGCTCTGCGGATTACTATCGCCTGGATGCCTGGCGCACCTCGCGCCGCTCCGGGGCCGGCGTGACCATTCAGCAGGCGTTCCACTACCTGGATTTGCTGCAATACCTCGTTGGCCCCGTCAAACGGGTGCAGGCCCAAATGGCCAACCTCGCTCATCCCGGCATCGCCCTGGAAGACACGGCCTTGGCGTTTGTGACTTACCAGAACGGCGCGCAAGGCGTGGTGGAGGCTTCCACCGCTCTGTGGCCGGGAACCGACGTCCGCATCGAGGTGAACGGCGATAACGGCACGGCGATTATGGCCGGCGAGCGCATGGAAGCCTGGGAATTCAAGGACGAGCGGCCGGAGGATGAGGAGATTCGCCGTTTAGGAAGCGCCGCGGTGGCCACGGGTGCGCGCGGCGCGGCCGACCTGGGATTCCTCGATCACCAGGCGGTTATCGAAGACATGGTTCGAGCCGTCGCCGAGGGTCGCGAACCCATGATCACCCTCGCCAGTGTGCGCCCCACCCTCGAGTGGGCCCTCGCCATGTACCAATCCGCCAAGCAAGGCACGCCCGTGGAGTTGCCCATCCTGGACGAGGACGCCGTGTGGTGAGCGGTGCGGCTGTGCCCGCTCGCCGGAACCTGCCCTTACCGGATCATCTTCGAACCGGCCCCGCCCCCCCGGCGCCGAGCGGAGCCAACAAAGAACCGAGCTGGCGAGCGCTGACGGGCGTGAAATGCCGCGGACCTACAGGACAGGTCCGCGCTACGCTTGCTCTGGACGTGGAACGGATGGCGCGGGGCTTGGAAGAGCGGTTGCACGAGGGTTCGATGCGGCTCATTCTCGAGCCCGGACGCGCCCGGGTGGGTAACGCCGGCGCGCTGATCACGCGCGTGCTCTATTGTCGGCTCGCCCCTTCCCGCTTTTCGCCCTTGCGACTCCGGACTCCGGACTTCCGACTTCGCACCTCGGCCTTGGGACCGTGTTTCTTGCCACTCGCCGCTCGTCACTTATCACTCTCATCAATAAGTTCTTCGTGGTTGATTGGCATCGGCGCGGCCCTCCTTTATGGGGCGTAGCAGAGGCCAGCTAGATAGCTGTGGCCTCAATTAACCTTTGGCTGGTCATCGAGGGAGAAAGCCCACGGTCAGCAAACCACTGACCGGGGAGGCAGCGTGATTCCCCTTCGCAAAAAAAGCTTGAAACTTAAGAGAGAATCTACCCGCTGCATTCTTTCAATTTGAAATACTGCAATAAACTCTCTACCAACCCCGGCCGACGAAGTGGTTAACGCCGCGGGAGAGGAGAAGCCAGCCATGAAATGCACCATTGCGGGATGCCCCGGTGTCTATGAACCCCGGACGGTCGTCCACACCGTCAAACACCACGGTGAGGTGATGGTGATCGACCACGTTCCCGCAGAGGTCTGCAACGTTTGCGGCGATGTCCTGCTCGCACCCGAAACCGTGCGCCGCATCGAAGCCTTGCTCAAAGCCACTCCCCCACCCAGCCGCAACGTCCCTCTCTTCGAGTTCGCCTGAACGCTGAAGAGCGGTCGAAGAGTCGAAAGTTGAAAGTCGAAAGCTACCACCTGCCCCAGCACCGAGCCCCCAGTCCCTAACCCCGAATCCCTAATCGCGATTGCCTGCCATGTGCTCCTTGCTTTATCGCCGCGATAGGTGTATGAAAAGTAATATCTAATCGCGTCGTTATGAGGTGAGCCCGCCGCACACGTCGTAAGGTGCGCGATGTCCGCGCAGCCCACTGATGTGAACATCCGGTCAGCGTGAGGCTGCTCGTAGTGAGATTGGCGATCATTGACTCCCGCCGTATGGAGAACAGCGATGTCGAAGTTCACAAAAACCGTCGTAGTTTTGCTAGTTGTCGCGGTGATCATCACCCTACTCAGTATTTCAGCATCGCAGCCAAGCCCCAGGGAGGCGAGCCTGTTGGGAATACTCCTTTTCGTTCTGTCCGTACTCGCAACGTGGATTGTTGCTCACATTTACTCAGAGTCCTCAGAGAAAAAGGCCCTCGAAGAGCTTAAGGAATTCCACCAGGCCAACCTCAAGACGTACGCCCTGAAAGCCGCCGAAAAGGTGAACAACCTATCCAATCAGTTGAACCTCTTATCCCTTTACCTTCAGGAAGAGCTAGATTGTACGGATTACGAATCTCCTCAAGAGGAGCTTCTCGCCAAAGAAGAACGCATCGCAAGCGCAATTCACATAACAAACACCCTAAAATCTGTAAACGACACTGGTTTGAGCGACTGGAAGGGCGTAATCGGGGAGGAACTGGATCAACAGCGCGAAAAGAGGGAGGAGAGAGAAGAGGAGATCCGAGAAATGCTGGAGCGACTACAATCCGTCTTTTCCTCCGAACAGGCGCTCAAGAAGGACAGCGTGGTTGCCTTGCACACAGAACTCGAGACATGGAAGGACGAACTGAGGCTGCTTGTTGGTCAAGCGGTTGGAACGTCCGTATCCTTCCCGAGGAAGCTAAAGCCAACTCGCCATCGGGTTGAAAATCCCTGCCCAAGTTGCGGCCACCTAGTCTCATACAAGCAAAGGCCAAAGGCGGGAAGCGCGAAAACCGTAAAGTGCCAATCTTGTGGCTCTCATCTGTTGGCTCGTGTCGATGCCGATGGGACTTTCAGGCTTGAGAAAAGGACGGTCGTTCGGGAGACATTTGTTTGCCCATCATGCAAAGCCAAGATCGAGGTAGACCTGGACACATTCCCCGGGTCTGGCGTGCAAACGGAATGCTACACATGCCACGCTACTCTTCGGACGACTAGGACGGGTGCTGGAATACGCATTACAGTCCTCCAAGAGGTAGCTCAGATAGGAGAACCAACCGAGGAAATCATTTCGCTGGTTCAGAAAAGTCTTCCGCCCCAGCCTTGGCCCAAGGGAACAAGCCAAAGGGTTGCCCTAGAGTTGCATTTGCCACACTCCACCGTGCAGAGTACGGTTCAGGAGCTGATCCGCCGCGGAGTCTTCAGAGTTCAGGCAGAGGGAAAGCTCTACGCGCCGGTCACGTCGGGGAAGCCGACCGCGGGTTAGGCACAAACGGCTTCTTGATGTCCGCGAAAGCATGTAGCGCGGACCTCTTGTTTAAGTCCGCGGCTTTCAATTGTCCATTGGGAACTTCCCTTTGATCTGCCATTGGGGACTCCGCCGTTCGTCGAAGGGAGGCAGCGTGAAGATAAAGGAAATCACGATTCATAACTTTCGCTCGCTCAAGCATGTCACGCTGGCATTGGGGGATTACTCATTGCTCGTCGGTCAAAATAATACTGGAAAGACCAGCGTCCTTACTGCGATACGATGCTTCTACGAAGAGGGCGGGGCCAAATTTACGCCAGATCTCGATTTTCCGAAGTTTTCCGTTGACGACAACGATTCCTGGGTTGAAGTCCACTTTCAGACTACCGATGAGGAACAAGTCCAACTTAAGAAAGAGTACCGTTCGAAGGACAGCCTCCTCCGAGTTCGCCGCTACTTTAAATCCGATAACAAAGAGCTTCTGACGGCCAACCAAAGCAACATTTACGCCTACGAGGACGGCGTACTTTCCTCAAACCTGTTCTACGGAGCTAAGAACATTTCGCAGGCCAAGGTCGGTTCCGCAATCTACATTCCTGAAGTGAGCAAAACAGACGAAAGCCTAAAGCTATCTGGACCGTCGCCACTCCGCGAGATGATCAATTTCGTTATGAAGCGTGCCGTCAGTAAGAGCACAAGCTTCTCTGACCTTCAAGGGGCCATTGGCAGGTTCGACGAAGACTTCAGGAAAGAAGCCTCGGAGGATGGGTTTTCGGTTAAGTCGCTGATCGCCGATATAAATCAAAACCTGACCCACTGGCGCATTCGCCTCGGCGTGGACATCAATCCGCTCAGACCGGAAGATATCGTAAAGTCTTTACTGGGCCACTATATTGAGGACGACAACTTAGACGGCAAGCGCGTAAACATATCCTCGTATGGGCAAGGGCTGCAGAGGGAACTCATCTATACGTTGATTCGACTCTCGACGAAATTCGTCTCCCCACGCAAAGAGAAGAAAAAAGACTTCGATCCTGATCTCACGCTCATCCTGTTCGAGGAGCCCGAAGCTTTTCTGCACCCGTCGCAGCAAGACAGACTTAATGCAGGCCTACGCTCGCTGGCAGCCGAGACCGGCCAGCAAGCTCTTGTCACGACCCACTCGCCGCAGTTTGTAAGCAGGCAGGTTGAGGACTTTCCCTCGATAATTCGCTTGGAAAAGCCAACCAAGGTAACCTCCCGCTTTCAGTTGTCGAAGACAGACGTGGAAAACTTGTTTGACGAGAACATCGGGCTATATATGAGGTTTTCAGACCTGCTGAAAAGCGCGGATGTGGAAGAGAGCATCAAATCCCAGATTCGGAGCAAAGAACTGGGCCATGATAAACCCCAGGAGGCCAAGAAACTCGAAGAAGAAGCTATCCGCTATCTTCTCTGGCTGAACTCTGAGCGCGCCTGCCTGTTTTTTGCTGATCACGTGGTTATATGCGAGGGTCCGACCGAAAAGGCACTTCTTGAATACCTAATTTCGCAAAAATGGCCGGAGTTTCGACAACGAAATATCTACATTGTCGACGCACTCGGGAAATATAACATTCACAGACTGATCGCCCTTTTATCAAGCCTGGGTATCCGGCACTCGGTTCTGATGGACCGTGACCTAAACGCGGGGATACATAAGATTGTCAATGATTTCGTAGAGGAGAGGCGGACCAAACTAACGGTGGCAATAAAATCGTTCGATAGCAATTTAGAAACCTTCCTCGGGATCCCCGAAGCACGAAGGCCGGACCTAAAGCCCCTACATGTGCTCGCCTGGGTCCGGTCAGGGAAGGTCAGCGACGAAAAGATCGGAGGACTCAAGGCAATTCTTGAGGAACTTGTGACCGCCTAGAAGCGGGTAGCGCAGAGTTTGTGCAGTTCAAACTCCGCGGCTCTTATTTTGATGAACGTCCACTTGTCGGTTAGCATGTGGATTCGATGCTGTCGTGCGAGCCCTGTTTTCGCTGAAGGTCAGGCGTGATGATCGGCTTCGGCCTACGAAGAGAAAAAAGCCGCAGAGTTTCTGGGAAGCGGAACTCTGCGCGCTCCGCTATGCGCCAGTCGGCGGATGGTGGCTTGGACCTAGGGCGACAACAGTATATGCTGTGAGTTGACGGAATCATGTGAGGGCCAGTAATGCCAAATGCGCAGGACAAGCTGGAGCTCGCGCGGCGACACCTGAAGCGCGTCCAGGCCGCATGGGATACTCCGACGGACTGGGAGGACCTGTCACTTTACGGGTTTTTTTGCCTTGAGGCGGCCATTGAGGCCGCCGCCATAAAGGTGGGGATGACCGCCTCCAAGAAACATTGGGAGAAGGTTGATATCGCAATCGAATTGCACAAGAGGCACGGGCTTCCCGACGTCGCGCAATTGCTTCGTGACCTCAACAATGCTCGAAAGGCTGCGGCTTACGGCGACATTCCCGCACCAAACCTTAACGCGGAGGACGTCGCCATTGAGATCGAACAGTACGTGGACGCGGTAGGGCAGCTTCTGGAAGGATGATCCCGCGATGTTGGACAAGCCGGTGAGCCCCATAGAGCGTGCAACTGACGAAGTTCAGCGATGGCCGACACCTCGGTCCAGGGATTGGACTAACGCCTTTCTGGACTTTGCTAGAAGCAACGCGAATATCATTGCCGTGGTTGCCGTCGGCTCGGCTGTGCGGCCTTTCGTTCGCAGCGGGGACATCGATCTGGTTGTCATCTGTGAAGGCCCAAGTGATATCGACGAAGCCCGACCACTAGAAGTTGATTTGCGCGTTTATTATGTTGCGGACATCGATGCTCGACTCGAGAGCGGCCACGACCTGCTTGGCTGGGCGGTCAAGTTTGGCCGAGTTCTGTTCCAGCGTGACTGCTTCTGGGACAGGGTTGTTGAATCGTGGCGCGATCGGTTGCCGCTACCGTCACCCCAGGTTGCTCGAGCGAGAGCTGCAGCCGCATATCGTCACCTGACTATCCTCTACCAGCTCGGCGACGCAGACGCCGTACGTGAGCAGGCGCTTTCCTACCTGACACACTCAGCCCGAGCGGAACTACTGGAAGCAGGTGTTTACCCTGCTTCAAGACCAGAGCTGCCCGAACAACTGCGGAGTATCGGCGACTATCCTCTTGCTGGTCGACTAGATCGCATCTTGCAGGAAGACTCGGCGGAACTGTCGCAGGCAGGCGGGATCTTAAAGCTGGCTGGCTCATAGGCCCCCGCGGTCTGTTGAGCCTCCCTCTGATGACTTGCATCTGTGAAAATCCCCTTTCCAGCAGTTATCTCCAGCGACTAGCAGAATGACGCAACCCCTTACTTGGTCGGGCCCTGCAGCTCTTTCAGCGGCGCGGTTCTTGTCGCGCCGCCAAACCCGCGTCGGAGTACAATAGGGCGTATAGGGTACAGGAGGTGCGTATGTCCGAAATGATCATTCGTCCGACGATGAAATTCATATACATGGGGTACGTGGTGGTGATTGTGATTGTGGTGGCTTCGGTGGTGGCGATGGAGCGCATCCAAATGCCGCCCTCGATTCCGTCTGCGTGGCAACCTTGGATTCCCTGGTTGCCCGTGCTCCTTCTGCTGTGGCCCGTAAAACGCCATCTCCTGAACCGCCTGACCAAGATGACAATCCTCGATGACAAGCTGCGGTACGAAAGGGGCCTTCTGAGCCGGACCACGCGCACCATCCTGATCTCGCGAGTGCAGGATGTGACGGTGCATCAGCGGATCGGCCAGAGAATTTTCGGAGTGGGCGACCTTTCCGTTGAGACCGCGGGCGAGGCGAGCAGGGAGACAATTGTCAATATCGACCGGCCAAAGGAAATCGCCGACCACATCAACGAACTCTCCCAGCGGGGACATTCAAAAGACCAACTCACCTGACAGCGCGGCGTCGCAGCGCCGCAAAAGAAAGTCAAAACGCAAAGCGCAAAAGTCAAAGCCGGGTGTGCCCTTCGGCGGGGACGCAACAGAAAATCAAAAGGCAAAGGGTAAGGGGTAAAGGGTAAAAGCAAGTAACCCCTCACCCCCGGTGCTCGGGGCCCCCTCCCTCGTCCCTCGGGCACCCTCTCCCCTCGGAGAGGGCTCGAAATCGCGTATACCAACCCTCATCCCCAACGAAGAGAGAGTGGGAATTCTCCTGTCGCCTGACAGCGCGGCTCTGTCGCGCTGTATTGCAATACCGTAAAATCTTGTTTTCTTAGCAAGATCTTCGTACTGTTTTAGGTATTATGAGAATAAGAATGGCGTGATCATTTGGTTGCGGCTCTTTCGCGCTGTGCTATCCGCTTTGCCGCCAGGGGCAAGGTGGCGGGGTAAACCCGCCGCTACTGGCAGGATCGAAAAGCGGCAATCTTTCCTGTTAACAATGGCGTAACTATATGGTAGGCTATTGTGGCGGGAAAGGAGTATGGGCGAGGCCGCGCGCCCCAGGGCAGCAGAATCCCCCGCAGCTCCATCTGCGGGCTTTCGAACAACCCGCGGCCGGAAACGATGTTGGAGATAAATTACCGTTTTCCTCAGATTATGTTGATGATAATAAAGCAGTTATGTAAATTCCCCCTGACCCGCCCAAACCATCAACTCGTTGAAAATAAATAAGTTAACCCGGCTGAGTTGCTCGGGGGCTCCAAGAAAAAAGTAACCCCAAAACCAAGGTAAGTTAAAGGATGTTGTTGAAAACAAATGGAGAAAAATTGACCGTTTATGGGCTTGAAACGATGTTGATGAAGACGAAGAAGTTATTTTCACTCTGAAACGATGTCGATGAAAAGAGAGGGAGTTATCTTATTCTCGCGAAAATGCCCTAGGCATGGTTTTCGGGTCTGTTCCGACGGGAGTAGACGGAGCGTGGGCCGTGCCGAATCCCTCACCCCGAATCCCGAGCCCCGCTTTATGACACCCAGGGCGCGGGGTAATGCCGGCTACATCCCCCCCCGATAACCCGCAGGGGTTGAAGCATTGAGCTTTGGTTGCGGCCACCAGGCCGCGCTGCGCTTCCCCCGGAGAAAAATGTGCAGGGAGGGCTGAATTGGGTACAAAGAGGTGTATACTTTTCCCCGCCCGAGGACCAGAAAGGAAGCTGCGGATCGCCAAAACAAGCTTGTAACACGATTCCTCCGCCGGACTGGCAAGGTGCTGAACCCCACCGGGCCGGAGTGCACTCGCCCAGAGCGCTTCGACATGCGGCGAAAGTGCAGCCCTGCCGGTAGAGGGGGAGGAACTCCGCACGGCACGCGTTTTGCCCTTGACCCCTCTCTCGCCAAGCCCAAGTAGCGCCGACCTTTAGAGCCTGCCCTGAGCGGGGCGAAGGGTCGGCCCCTGCTGAGCTGAAGCTCAGCGCTACAACACGCCATCGACCTGGTCAGAGGCCGCGAGGGCATTTTTCATAAACCTGCTAGAGTCGTACATCCGATAAGGGAGGAATATTGAAGTGACAAACAACATTTCGAGAAGGACTTTTATGGTCGGCGCGGCCACCGTGGCTGCGGCCCTGCGCGTTTGGGGGGCGAATGACCGCATTCGGCTCGGCATCATTGGCTCGGGCCAGCGCGGGCAATACTTGATGACCAAGGCCAACGACGCCGGCAACATTGAATGGGTAGCGATTTCCGACATCTATGACGCCCGGCGGGATCAAGCCGAGCAGGTGGCGAAGAGCCGCGTCGATAAGTATGCCAATTACCATCAATTACTCGATCGCAAGGACATCGACGGCGTCATCGTGGCGACTTTCGATCACATGCATTCCCGGGTAGCCATCGACGCCTGCAAGGCCGGCAAGGACGTTTACGTCGAAAAGCCCATGACCTCGTTGCCCGAGCAGGGGCCGCCCCTGGTGCGCGCCGTCCGTGAGTACAACCGCGTCCTGCAAGTGGGCATGCAGCAGCGCAGCGGCGCCCATTTCGCCGAGGCCAAGCAGAAGTATTTCGATACCGGCGTGATCGGCAAGGTCAACATGGTGCGGACGTACTGGAACGCCAACGGGGGTTATTTGACGCCGGTCCCCCCCGGCATGGAGCAGAAGCCTGCGGGGCTCGACTGGGACGCCTGCCTTGCCTGGCTCCCCAAAATCCCCTGGGACCCCAAGCGCTATTTCAACCGCTTCGCTTACTGGGATTTTTCCACGGGCGGGCAGACCGGCGGCCTGTTCGTGCACATGGTCGACGTGGTTCATTGGTTCCTGAACCTGACGCGTCCCCTGGCGGCCGTGGCGGGCGGAGGAATTTACCTTTACGACGACGGACGCGATACCGCCGACAACATCAACTTCATCCTGGAATATCCCGAGAAGCTCAACGTGACGTTTGAAGCCACCATCACCGACATGATCGACAAAGGGAGCGCGGACATCGTCTTCATGGGCAGCGGTGGAAGACTTTCGATCTTCCGCTACGGCTACCATTTCATCCCGAGCAAAACAAATTCCCAAGCCACTGAGGCCACCGTGCCCGGCGTGAAAGATACACACATGAACAACTGGTTTGACTGCATGCGCAGCCGCCAGCAGCCCAATGCCGACGTGGTGAACGGACACTATTCGGCGATGGCCTGCCATATCGGCAATATCGCCTACCAACAGAGAAGCCGGGCCACCTGGCAGAAGGAGTGGGACGTATGAGCATTGAAATCGGCTTGAATATGGAATTCATCCGGTCGCAGGACAAGCCTTTCGCCGTCGGGGTGGAGATAGCTGCGAAATTGGGTTACAAGTACGTGGAGCCAATGGTCCACAACGGGCGGGAACTCCTGAGTGAAGCGGGCTATTTTCACTCCTTCTCCCTCGATGACGACCCGGGAGAAATGAAGGATATCCTCGATCAAAACGGGGTCAAGCCTTCCGCCTTGAGCGCGCATTGCCCGCTCATGCGGCCGGAAATCAGCGTACTGTATTTGCAGAAGGCCATTCGCTTCGCCGCCGCCATCGGCGCGCCCGTCGTCAATACTGACGAGGGTATTCGCCCCTCTTGGGTGAGCGCGGATGAGGCGTTTCAGGTCATGAAGTATACGCTCTCGACGGTGGTGCGGATCGCTGAGCGCTACGGCGTCTTCATCGGCATTGAACCGCACCAGAGCATTACCCGCACCACGGAAGGACTGCTGAAGATCGTCGGCCTCGTCGAGTCACCGCTCTTACGGGTCAATTACGATACCGGCAACGTGTACTTGGCGGGCGGCGACCCCTACGAGGGACTGAAGGCCGTCTGCCCCTTGCTGGTTCACGTCCACGCCAAGGATATTACCGTTGAGCACGCGGATGCGGAACGCGGCAAGGTGACCGGGACGCCGGTGGGATGCGCCTGCGGGGATGGCGTCATCGATTGGCAGCGAGTCATTTCGATCTTGCGCGACGCCAACTTCAGCGGCGTGCTCTCGGTCGAGTGCGGCACCGAGCAGCAGGCCGCCCGAAGCCTGGCACATCTCAACGGGTTGCTGGGTAGCACTATGTGAGGGTGAACCATGAGTCAAAAAGTCTCCCGGGCGGCGGTCATTTCTGCCCTTTGCGCGACATTCGTTTTGGCCTTTTGCACGATGTCTGCCCAAGACACTATCCCCTTCTTCCAGCCGGGGAAAATCCGCGTGCTGATCTTTTCCGGCCGCAACAATCATGACTGGCGCACCACCACGCCTTTCCTGCGAAAAGTTCTGGTGAACAGCGGCCGGTTTGACGTGCGGGTGGAAGAGGAGCCCGCCGGAGTTACGGCGACGACGCTGGCGGCCTACGATGTGCTGGTGCTGGACTACCAGGGCCCGCGCTGGGGAGAAGTCACGGAAAACGCCGTGGAGAACTTCGTCAAGCAGGGCAAAGGACTGTTGGCAGTCCACGCGGCGAACTACGCCTTCACGGGTCTCGAGGTCTTGGCCGATAACCACAAGCCCTCCGGCCTCAAGCAGCCGCCCTGGCCCGAGTATTTGCAGATGATTGGCGGCTGGTGGACGGTGGGGCCGCCCAAGACCGCTCACGCCCCGCGCCATTGCTTCACGGTGAAGTTCGTGGACCGCGAGCATCCCGTCACCCGCGGTTTGGCGGAGTCCTTCCGCGTTTCCGATGAGCTCTACCACAGTCCCCGGATGTCGCCCGGTGCGCACATCCTGGCCACGGCTTTCGATGACCCGGCGAATGGCGGCACGGGCAAAGATGAGCCCATTATCTGGACCGTCAACTACGGCCAAGGCCGAACGCTCTACACGGCTCTGGGTCATGATGTGTCGGCCCAGCAAGAAAGCGGTTTTGTGAGCACGTTTACGCGCGGCGTGGAGTGGGCGGCCACCGGCGCCGTTACCCTTTCACCCGCCGGCACGCTTCCCAGCCAAGCGCCGCCGCCGCTTCGCTTGCTGGTGGTCACCGGCGGGCACCCCTACGCCACCACTTTCTACACGGTCTTTGAAGGAGCGGATGACCTGCACTGGGAACACGCCCTCTCGAACCATGAGGCCTACCGCGGTGACCTCCGCAAAAAGTACGACGTCCTGGTGCTCTACGACTTTACCCAGGAGATTAGCGACGCAGAGAAGGCCAACTTGCGCGACTTCGCGGAAGCGGGCAAAGGTATCGTGGTGCTCCATCACGCCATCGCCGATTATCAGGACTGGGAATGGTGGTACAAGGAGGTCGTAGGAGGCAAATACCTTCTTAAACCCGACGGCTCCATGCCCGCATCGACATTCAAAGACAATCAAGAGTCTTGCGTTCGCCCCGCCATGCGCCACCCCATCACCGCCCATGTCGGGACCATGCACCTGTGGGACGAAACTTACCACGGCATGTGGATTTCACCGGACGTGAAAGTGCTGCTCCAATCCGATGCTCCCACCAGCGACGGCCCCGTGGCCTGGATCAGCCCTTACGAAAAATCGCGCGTTGTCTACATCCAACTCGGCCACGGTGAGAGCGCGCACCTCTACCCTGCCTACCGAGTGCTGGTCCAAGACGCCATCCGTTGGACCAGCGGCAGACTCGATGCGGAGAAGAAGTAGGGGAAAGAGAGGGTAGCTGGTAGCCACAGTCAGCGTTTTTCTGACCGTGGGTTCTTTCCTTGATGACGAAGGCATAGCACGCAGGAATGGTTCAATCCCGCGCGGAAGCGGCGGGTGAGGCGGGGGTAGCCACGGTCAGTGCAGTCCTGCCCGTGGGTTCTTCTGGCGGTGGTCGAGTTACAGCAAACTTACTTTGGACAGGGCAACGGTAGCGGCGTGTTCCCTCCCGATTGACGACCTGCCGCTGGAGCATCGGGCAGGAGAAAAGCCCACGGTCAGAAAAACGCTGACCGTGGCTACCCGCTTCGATCCTGAAGCCTATCCACTCCAGGTGCTTGGGTTCTTCGCGGGTCGTGTACAGATGATCAGCCGGCGGCCCAAGCGGGCGTTCCAACGCGGCGTTCCATTCGACCACACTAATTTACGAATATCTCACGTATAGCCGCAGTGAGGTCTTGTCGTTCTAGTTCCGCTGCAATGAATGGAGCGTGCCTCCGCAGGTAGTCGAACGGAATCCCGTCCTGGCAGCAGTACTCGCTTAACCAGTCGACGCGACTCTTCAGACATGTTCCCTCGTCGTTCAGCCCCAGGCGGTCGATTGTCGCCTGGACTTGTTGCTGGATTTCGGGATCAAGGTCCGGTTGCGGCCTTACCAACATCGAGGGGAAATCAATGACGAACCAGCCATTCTGAATCAAAAAAGGATCCAACACGTCTTCGTGTATGCCCTTGCGACCGTTCAGTGTTGCGCAAGCGAGCCTGTAGTTTCCCCACTCATAAGCTTCATCCGGGTACAAATCTTTAGGCCTAAAGTGCTCAACCGTGTCCGCGCCGGTGTCATAGGGAATCCAATGGCAGCTGTAAGCGCATATTCCGGAGTACTCATCGTGCAACTGCGAGGCTATCTCACGCCAGTAGCTGTGGCTGCGCCATTGCTTTGGCGTCGGTCGTCGGTTACCTCGAAGAAAGCGTTGCCCCCTGCGGTGGACCCGATCATTGAACGCGGCAGGCTCCGGCCTCTGATCAACATGGATCATTTACCGACACCGTGCTGCTGGGCAAAGTATCGCCAGCGCGGCCAGAATTCGTCGTCTGGAGCGAGCAGGCTGACCAAGCGCGAATTCAGGTCACGCACTTTTTCGGGTGGGACCGTTGCGGACAACTGGAGACTCTTAGCTTCATTGATCGCGCGCTCGGCCGGAAGGGAACGCGCTTGGCCCAGCCCGAACACCTCTGATACAAGCCAGAGATCCGCCCTTCCCCGCCTTACAAAAGGTAGTTCCTCGAGCGCGACATGACCCTCCACTAGCTTTAGGTGATGAAGGCCATCCCGGTCCCCATCGAAAACCGCCTCCATGGAGGCCAAGACAAGGGGCGAATGCGTGGCGATATGGAGTTGTGGCTTAACCATGGATGAGAGCTCGGCGGCTACTTTCATAATAGAAGGCACAATTAGACGTTGCCAAAGGGGGTGGAGATGCGCTTCCACCTCATCCACGATGAGCACTAGGTGACGCTGTGGTTCCCGGCGCATGATTGAACTGCCCGCTAGATGTTCGTGCCAGGCCCATACGAGAACGTAGGCGAGGGCAACAATCCTCTGGACTGCCGCTGACGCGTGAAGTATTAGAACCTTCCCGTATGGCATCTGGAGTGTGGGGATCCAGCGGGAGTCGGGAAGCAGGCGCCCGGGTTCTCCCGGCTGTAGCTGCTCGGACTCAGACGGCGAAAGCGCAGTCAAGCTGGAAACAAAGGCTGAGTAATGGTCTTTGAAGCGCTCGCCCCCGGTTTGCCACGAGAGCCAGTCTCTCAACAAACCGTTGCAAACCCACCTCTCCCATGTTTGGCCAGTTCCGACGGCTTTATCTTGACTCCCATCCCACACTTGACTACGGGTCAGGAAGATTCGTCCGGGAGCCTTTGCTCTGCTGTGCTGCTCCTCCAGTTGGGCCCTTGCCGGGTCCCAAATTGCGAACGAACCATCATATCTGGCATAAATCACTAGGCCCGGCGAGCGTGGAGCCGGCGGACTTACCACCCAGGTCTGGCGGGTCCAGTTAAAGGACGCAGAGAAATCCTGCACCTTGCCAGTAGCCGAAGTTAGGGAAAACCTGATCTTGGGTTGGTGTTTCGCCACGCCCTCGCGCGGCGCTGCGGCAAACTCCAGCCATTCACCCGTCAGAGCCCACCACAAACACTCCAACAGGAATGTCTTACCGAGGCTGTTGTCCCCCGTAATAACGTTGAGGCGTTCCGCGGGTTCATACCGTAAGGTCCTCGCTGGGCCAACCTCACGGATTTGCAGCGACCGCAAAGCGGCTCCAGGGGGCGGACCCCAACCGGGCGGATTTCCGATCACCGCAAGCAGATCGCCTTCCGAGATTGGTTTTCCCGTTACCCAAGACGGGGCGATTTCTGAGACATTTTCATCGAAGAGTGCCTCGATTTCTTGGGCGGTAAGGTTATATTCGGAGCTTAGCTTTTTGAGAACGTCGCCCGGCGACACGCTAGCTGGCCACTCGCTGTCGCGAAACAGCCATACTCCTAAATGGAACGATGGGATCAGATGCCTATTGAGGTGACGTCGGAGCTTTACAATGTAGTCGTTCCTCCACCCCCAAGAAGATTCCTTCTTTTTGTGAATCAGCGCGTCACCAAACGTGTCAGTGGTTATCCGCTGGAGGGAGGTGCTACCGTATCTGGGAGATGTCCACCGATTAGATGGGTCCGACGTCTTGAGGGGGTTGTAAAAACCTGCGTAGGCCGCGGCTGGTCTGTAGTGCTTCTCTAAGATGCCTTGGGCAATCCGTGAGAACACCAGAGTGCGGGCACTCCCAACTGGGATTCCCTCTTTCTTGAAAGCCAGAAATGCCGTCCCAAAAAACGGATTCAGCCGGGCAAGAAGCGGCAATGAAAGCTTCACTTGGTCGATGCTCAGGAACACGCTCATAGTCCGCGCAGCTCGTTCACCATGAAGTCGCAAAATTCCTCACTCAAGTCTATGCCAACCGCACTCCTTCCCGAATTCAGTGCCACCCTCAAAGTTGTCCCGCTTCCGGCGAAGGGATCGAGGACGCGTCCCACTTCCGGGCAGCCGACTTCGAGACACCTCTCGACCAATTGCTCTGGATAGGCCGCAGAGTGCAAACCGCCATTGGAGCGCCTGCGGGCGGAAATTGTCCAAATATCCTCGTCGGATTTTAGGGAGACTCGGGAAAAGTGGTACCGAGGTGATTTGCTAAACATGAAAATCATTTCATAGGTACGCCATGGTCTATCTTTGGCGGTCGGCTCGGGGATTGTCCCTTTTCGCGTCCAGACGATCGGTGATCGCAAAATCCAGCCCCGTGCGATCATCTCTAACGCAACCCTCCATGGTATGCCGATGACTGTCTTCCGCGGAACCCCTAGACCACCCGCATCAACCGCACGTAGGCCGAATCGCCGTGCGGAGCTCTTCTTGTCGGCACCCTTTGGCTGACCCTTTGCGGAGTAGTATGTGTCGCCTAGATTCAGGAACAGCAGGCCATCCTTGGTCAGAACGCGACGCACCTCATCCATGATGTCGGCGACATTCCTCACGTAACCGTCAATCGTTCTCTCTTGACCAATCTGGCCTGCCACTTTGTAATCACGCTGCCAGTAATACGGCGGCGAAGTGATCACACAGTTGAAAGAGCCCGCCTCAAAGCTCTTAAGCACGCTTCGGGCATCACCTTTATGGACCTCCCATGCGAGACCCTGTCGGGTGTGTCCCCCCCAATCATGAACGCCGGTCGGAGGCAAGGAGATCTCGGAACAATGCGTGCGTTCCGATGCGGACAGTTGAGCTTGTATATTCCTCGTGTCGGTCATGGCGTGAACGCGAACGCTGGTATTCTAACACGCGTTGCGTCTGACGACGATGCAAGATCACCTTGGACAAATCGGCTGCTGACGTTGCGGGTCATGCGGTTGGTAGCCACAGTCAGCGTTTGTCTGACCGTGGGCTTTTCTCATGTGCGATACCCCAAGGGCAATCGCACGTAATCAATCTTGATGGGACACGCCGCCACCGTTGCCTTGTCCAAAGCAAAATTGTTGTAACTCGACCAACACAAGTCTTCAGTTGTCAGTTTTCAGTTATCCGTAACAACGGGTGGCAAGGCGAAAGCGGGTGTAGCGCAGACCTCGGCCTTTGAGGTCTGCGGTTCTTCCTTCGATTCACGCTCCCGAATCCGAGGGCAGGCACCCCTCTTTGAGATTTGCGGCTTTTCCTACAGAAGAGCCGCAGACCTCAACCCCGGAGGTCTGCGCTACACGCGCTGCGGTTCTTCCGCAAGAAAAGCCGCGGACCTACAGAACAGGTCCGCGCTACCCTTCTACTGTGGCTTTGGAACGGCAGCGGGCGATTCGGGTACCGGCAATTCCGCGGTGGTCTTGGGTGGAGTGCTATTCTGCGGCAGCTTCGCGGGCGGCATTTCCGTGCCGACAGGGTAAACGAGGATCTGGATGGCGCCCCAACCCCTTTCCGGGCTTGTGCCAGTCTTCTTCCCCATGCCCAGTGTCTTGAGCCGCCGATCATCGAAACCAAAATTCTCGACAAGGTACTCGCGGACTACCAGGGCACGACCTTGGGTCAGGACCAAGTCTTTCCCGGCATCTCCTTCCATGCTGGAATACGCGGCCACCACGGCAACCCCAAAGTCGGTATCGGTCAGGAACTCACCGGCAGCGTCCAAAGACTTCTGGTTTTTCAGCTTGGCCGTGTCCACCTTGTCGAAGAGTTGCTTTGCCTCGAACGTAAAGGTTTTCTGGGGCGTGCCCTGGGGCAGCCTTACGATTTCGTCTTTCGCCAGCTCCGCGGAATCTTCATAACCGCGATTCTTGAAATACCCGCGCAGGAAGAAATTGTGCTTCA
>Ga0187865_1002125_pt1 | contig 19931 bp, 16 predicted proteins | sample June2016WEW_11_1_2_FD_132989 | JGI IMG/M metagenome (GOLD analysis project Ga0187865, IMG submission 132989) | Peatland microbial communities from SPRUCE experiment site at the Marcell Experimental Forest, Minnesota, USA - June2016WEW_11_100 | ecosystem: Environmental > Terrestrial > Soil >...
CTAAGCAGCAGATTGGCCGAGTACTACCGGGGATGGTGAAGTGAAGTTAAGGGCCTGGTTTCTTCGTCTCGCATTTTTCTTAGGATTGGCAATGTTGCTGGAAGCGAGTGGCATCGCAGCCAGCGTGAACCCGCGCGCGCTCACGCCGCATGCGAAAGCTCGCGGGGTTACGGAGAATCAGCATGCGAAGAAGCGCATGCGAACGCTGGCGCGGAGCCGCGCCCCGCGCTCGACATATGCCGCCAGGCGTTATGCCGCCACGCGTTATTCTGGTACCCCTCGCCGCCATCGTTATTACGAGCGTTTCAGCACCAGTTCGTTCGCATCCGAAATTACCGAAGGCGACGTGACCGCCGGCGAAGACCCCGTGGTTCGTCAGGCCGCGATCGATGCCCTGGGCAACATGAACGGCACCGTGGTCGCGATCGAGCCGACCAGCGGACGCGTGCTCGCCATGGTCAACCAGAAGCTCGCGCTTTCGAGCGGTGCGCAGCCGTGCTCGACCATCAAACTTTCCGTGGCTCTGGCGGCACTGAGCGAAGGCGTGATCGACAAGGAAACTGAAGTTTCGCTCGGGCGCCGCAGCCGCATGAATCTCACGGAAGCGCTGGCGCACTCGAACAACGCCTACTTCGAAGCGGTCGGGCGCAAGCTGGGCTTCGAGAAGGTGCAATATTACGCGCACCAGTTCGGACTCGGCGAACTTGCGGGTTATCGCATTCCGGGCGAGCAGTTGGGCGCTTATCCGGAAGTAGAAATCTCTCCCAAACTCGGCGGCGTCGGCAAGATGTGCTCGTTTGGCGAGGGCATTTCGATGACTCCGCTGCAACTGGGCGCGCTGGTGACGGCGATCTCAAACGGCGGTACGCTCTACTACCTGCAACATCCGACCAGTCCCGATGCAGTCGTGAACTTCCAGCCTCGCGTCAAGCGCCATCTCGACATTGAGCCCGTGATTCCCGAACTCGCCGACGGCATGGCCGGAGCCGTCGCATACGGCACCGCGCGCAGCGTGCGTTTGAACTTTAACGAAGAATCGGTCTTGGGCAAGACTGGGACATGTTCGCGCGCCGGTACGCGCTTCGGATGGTTCGCCTCTTATGCCAACACCGACGTTGGACGCATTGTGACGGTCGTCTTCCTGCGGGGCGGACGTCCCACGTTCGGGCCCAAAGCGGCGGAGATCGCAGGCCGCATGTACCGCAATCTTTACGACCACAACTTCTTTGTGGCGGGGGCAGCGGGAATTCTTCCAGCGGCAACGGTCGAGAAGGCGGGCAGCGTGAGTACGCAGCAGTAATAATCCCGTCGCCAGTGATTTTGCGGGACGAACATCGGGACCGAAGAGGCTGCGGAAAAAATATCGTCTGCGCGGCAGTCTGACCGCAGCGGCTAAAGCCGGTGCTGAAAATAAGCCCGTTATCGCAGCGCTAAAGCACTGCGCCACCCAAAATCAAGTGCAACATAGGTTTTTCCGCAGCCTGTAAACTCGTGCCCTTCCGTTTACTTCTTCGGATGCGAGACGCTCAACGGGATGGAGGCGACGAAGAGTCTCCCTTGGTCGCTGTCGATCGGCTCAAAATCGAAAAAATTCGTGGCCGCCGCGCCCAGCACCCTGGTTCGAAAGTAATAAACCTTCCCGGCCTCGGCAGTGAAGTGGGCCAGACCGACTACTTGGGACAGTCTCGCGAAATGCGATTGCCAGTTGGCGCAGAGATGGCGCTCGCCCGGGTCTACCGCGAAAGAGAAATAGGAATTGTGATGATTGGCGCCGATCCACGCGCCATCAAGAGCGATCTTCGTGGTGATGCAGCCTCCGATGCAATTTACGGACCCGATATCCTGGATTACATAAACCAGCGCCTTGCCCGCTTCGGGCTGCCCGGCGGTGTGCTGGGAGTTGTCGTCTTTCACGTCGAAGTTCACGCCTTTGGGACCACATGCAGCTTGAGCGGCGGAGACTGCGGCGGGATCCTGGGCAAAGGCGGACATCGTGAAAAGGATCAAAGCGAGAGCGATGCGCATAACGTTCCTCCGGACTGAAAATTCAAGTGCCGCTTGTGCCTCTTGCCAGCGTGGCGGGGCTTCGCCCCGCTGGACAGCCGGGGGCGGCTGTCCCTACGTGGGGCCTTCTTACCGCTTGGTTTCGTCCTTGGCAACCACGCCGTCTTTGATGTGGACGATGCGGTGGGCGTATTCGGCGATGTCGTGTTCATGGGTGACGACAACGATGGTGTTGCCTTCGGAGTGCAGGCGATCGAACAGGGCCATGATCTCGTTTCCGGTTTGTGAGTCGAGATTGCCGGTCGGTTCGTCGGCGAGGATGATGGCTGGCTTATTGACCAGGGCGCGGGCGATGGCCACGCGCTGGCGCTGTCCGCCGGAGAGTTCGTTGGGCTTGTGGCTCATGCGGTCTTCCATGCCGACCGAAGCCAGTGCGGCCTTGGCGCGCTCGGCGCGCTCTTCGGCGGGAACTCCGGCATAGATCAGCGGCAGCTCCACGTTGTGCAGCGAGGTGGCGCGGGCCAGCAGGTTGAAAGTCTGGAAGACGAATCCGATTTCCTTATTGCGGATGCGGGCCAGTTCGTCGTCATCGAGTTCGCTGACCAGTTGTCCGTTGAGCCAGTAGCGGCCTTTGGAAGGCGAGTCGAGACAGCCGATCAGGTTCATCAGTGTGGACTTGCCGGAGCCGGACGGGCCCATGATGGCGACGTATTCGTTGCGCTGGATGCGCAAGTTGATGCCGCGAAGCGCATGCACCTGTTCCGAGCCCATATCGTAGGTCTTCCACAGATCCTCGGTTGAGATCATGCAGGAGTCGGGCGCAGCCCAATTCGCGGGCTTATCGATTGGGAATACTTCGGCAGTCGCCATCTTGCTCTCCTTATCCGGCTCGGGCTTGGGCACGCACGCTCCTATGGCCGTTCTATCTTGGACGTTCTAACCTGGCAGAGGTTAGACGCCTAGTTGTGAGCTTCGAGTAACCGTCGCTTCGCACTAGAACTGGTCTCAGCAATGATTCTCAGGGCGCGACGTGCGGCCCTCAGGGGCTAAAGCCCGCATTCTTTGCGGCTCTGAGCGGCACGGCTGAAGCCGTGCCCTTCCCAAAAACCTGCGTGAATCAGAGTTTCTCCGCAAGCAAGCCGTCCCTTCCAATAAACTACCCAGAACAATTTATGACCAGTTCTAACTGCCTTCTTCTTCTTTTTTCGGGGCCGAGTTATCTATTTTGACACTCGTTCCCGGCTTCACGGTACGCAAAACCTTGTAACTGCCCGTGATTACTTCGTCACCCTCTTGCAAGCCCTTGGTCACCTCGATATCCGTGGTGCCACTGATGCCGGTATCCACCGGAACGAATTGGGCTTTCTTGTTGCGGATCACGAACACGCCCTGCACTTCTTCCTTCTGCTTCGAGGCTTCCGCCGGAGCGCTGGTGGCGGCCTCGACATTATTATTGCCTTTCCCCGCGTCTTTGTCCTTGGGCGCGAGATCTGCCTGGGTGCGGACGGTGAGCGCCTGAATGGGAATGCTGAGCACGTTGCTGCGGGTCGCGGTCGTGATCTTGGCGGTCGAAGAGAGGCCGGGGCGCAGGTCCGCCGGCGGATCGGTGAGCGTCACGACGACTTTGAAGTCCTTCGCTTCCTCGCTGGTCGAGGTGGCCTGAGAGGTAGCGACACCGGTCGAGCGCACGATGGCGTTGTTCCCGATTTCGCTGACGATGCCGTGGAAGACCTTGTGGGGGATCGCGTCGATGGTCACGTCGGCGGGTTGGCCGAGACGCACGTTGACGATGTCGGTCTCGTCCACCTTGACCTCGGACGTGATCACGGACATGTCGGCAAGTGTCATCAGCGTGCTGCCGGGTGAATTCTGGATTCCGATGACCACGGTCTCGCCTTCGCGCACGGGGAGATTGGTGATGACGCCGTCAAAGGGCGCTTCGTAGGTCGTCTTTTGCAGCACGTCGGTAAACCGGGTCAGGTTGGCCTGATTCTGGGTGATGTGCTTGTCCATCGAATCTTTCTGTGCTTTGGCTTGGGCCACGCGAGCCTCGGCTTGGGCTAGTCCGGCATCGGCGGACTCCCACGCCGCTTTCTTGACGTCGTAATCCTGCTTGGCGATGAGGGCAGCGTTGTACAGACCCTGGGCGCGGTCCCAGTCGGGTTTGGCGTGGACGGCGTCGGACTTGGCGCGGTTCAGGTCCGCGAGCGAGGTGTTTAGGGCGGCATCGGCGGCGACGGCGTCGGTTTGAGCCGCCTGCACGGAAGCGCGAGTGGCATTGACGTCGGCCGAGGACTGCACGTTCTCAAGCTGTGCCAGTAACTGCCCCTTCGTCACGCGGTCGCCTTCCTTGACGTGCAGCTTAATGATTTTGCCGAAGGCATTGGCTCCGATGTTCACGTAGGTCTTGGGCTTGATTTCACCCGAAGCGCTGACCACCGAAGCCAGGTTCTGCTTGTGTACTTTTCCGGTCTGCACCGTCACCAGATTTTTCCGGCTCTGGTAAACAGTAACGGCGACGATGATGCCGAGCACCAGGGTCGCGCCTACCCCGATCAAGACTTTCTTCCAGGTTTTCATAACCAAGTTGTCACAACCGTCCTGCCGAATCGGCCGCCACGTCAGCGGACGGATCTAAATTCCCGGCTCTCCTCGTTTCCGGCTTAACTTTCCAACATAACCCCCGGGGTTCTGGCTATAGAACGGCAAAACGCACCGTGGTTGCGCAAGAACAGTTACGTTCAAACGAAGAGGAAAGTTCCCGCGTTCCCGCGAAACCGGCCTCTCCCTGTGTTGCTCCGGTCGGCTTGCGGAGAGGAAACCCGCGGCGCAATTCATTATATCGTGCCCAGTGTCCTGGCAACTGGCGGGCGAAGCGGTCATTGTCCGACCGAGGTTCGACCGCAAGACGCGGATTCTTAAGGCATTTAGAAGGGGGACCCCGTGCTGGAAATCTTTTCTTGGCAGGCCACTTCTTCTTGCCTTGTTGTATCCAATGAACATAGAATTAGGCAACTGACGTTTCGCGTGAGGTAGGCGTTTCTATGTTCTCCGCAGGTTTTCGAAATCGTTGCTCGGTTGCTGTGCTGGCCGGCTTGATGGCACTGGGTCTTGCCGCCGTTGCCCAAGCACAGGACAAGGACGCGAAGGGTTCCGAGGGAAGCCAGACAGACCCTTTAAAGCGCCCGATCCCGGAAAAACAGAGGAAGGCCAACGCCAAGGCGCTCAAGATTGAGTTGAGCAAGACTTATCGGAAGTGGCTGGACGAGGACGTGCGCTGGATTATCACGGACGAAGAAAAATCCGCCTTCATGCAGCTCTCGAACGACGAAGAGCGCGACCAGTTCATTGAAGCCTTCTGGCAGCGCCGCGATCCCACGCCGGACACCGAAGAGAACGAATTCAAGGAAGAGCACTACCGGCGTATCGCGTATGCCAACGAGCACTATGCGGCCGGCATCCCCGGCTGGAAAGCCGACCGCGGCCGGATTTACATCGTGTTTGGGCCGGCGGATGAAATCGAGTCCCATCCCTCCGGCGGCAGCTACGAGCGCCCCATGGAAGAAGGCGGCGGCGAGACCTCGACCTTCCCGTTTGAAACATGGCGCTATCGCTACCTCGAGGGGATTGGCCAGGAAGTGATCATCGAGTTCGTCGATACCTGCATGTGCGGCGACTATCACATGACGATGGACCGCTCGGAAAAAGACGCCTTGAAATACACCCCGAATGCCGGCCTGACGCTGTATGAGCAAATGGGCATGTCGAGCAAGGCGAGTCGGTTCACCAACGGCGGTATCGAGCAACTGGGCCAATCGCCGTTCAACAAGGATTTGCAGTCCAAGCAATTCGACCGTCTGGAACAGTTCGCCAAACTGCAGGCGGCGCCGGCGGTGAAGTTCAAGGATCTGGAAGAAGTGGTCACCCACAAGATCAGCGTCAACCTGATGCCGTTTGATGTACGGGCGGACTTTGTGAAGGTCACCAGCGACACGGTGCTGGTTCCGGTCACGATTCAGATCAAGAACCGCGACGTCACTTTCCAGAACAAGGACGGCGTGGAGCGCGGCACCGTCAATATTTTCGGGCGCGTGACGACGCTCACGGGCAAGATCGTGCAGACCTTTGAAGATACGGTGCAGGTCGATGTGCCGGCGGAACTGCTGCCCAAGACCGCCGAAAATTCTTCGGTGTACTGGAAAGCGCTGCCACTGCGCATCAGCCAAAATCGCTACCGTCTCGACGTGGTCGTCAAGGACGTGAACGGAGATCGCACCGGGAGTTGGAGCCATGCCATCCAGATCCCGGACTTCAGCGAGGACAAGTTGAGCAGCTCAACGCTCATCATCGCCGACCAGATGGAACCGGTGGCGACCAAGAACGTGGGCACGGGCAATTTCGTGATCGGGACCACAAAAGTGCGGCCGCGCGTGGCGCCTTCCGATGGCAAGCCCATCTCGTTCAAACGCAATCAGAAGCTGAATTTCTGGATGCAGGTTTACAATCTCAGCGTGGACGAGAAGACGCACAAGCCTTCGGCGACGATCGAATACAATGTGACGGACGCCAATCACAAGGCCGTCATCCATACCGTCGAGTCGACCGACACGATGGGCAATGTGGGCGATCAGGTCACGCTGCAGAAGACGATTTCCGCCGCGAACCTCCAGCCCGGCTTGTACAAGATCGAGATCAAAGTGAACGACAACCTTTCCAAGCAAATGGTGGACCCGACGGCGACCTTCGCCGTGGAGTAAACTGCTGCCTGGTTTCCCAGAGGTGGTGGGCGAGATGTTCCGAAAGCTCGGGTTTCTCGTAATTGTCGTGAGCATGGCTCTTCCGGCATGGTCCGGAACTGCCTCGGGCGCGATCTCTGGATACGTTCGCGATGGGAGCGGCGCGCCGCAAATGGGCGCGGCGGTGGAAATACTCGGTTCGGCCGCCCAGGCGCTCAAGGTTTTCACCGACGATCGTGGCTTCTACGCCGTTGCGAGTCTGCTGCCTGGCACGTACAGCGTCAAGGTGAGCGCGCCTTCGTTCCTCCCGGCGCTGCGCGAGAAAATCGGCGTGCGCGCAGGCGCGAAGCTGATGGTGAATGTCACGCTGACCACACTGTTCGAGGCCATCCAGCTGGTTCCGCTGCGCAGTCCGGTGGACGATGACGATTGGAAATGGACGCTGCGCTCGGTCGCCAACCGGCCCATCCTGCGCGTACTTGAGGATGGCACGACCGTGGTCGCGCAGAGCGGGGAGTCATCCACTGACCACGACTTGAAAGGTAGCTTGACCTTCCTGGCTGGATCACCGGGACAGGGTTTCGGCAGCCCCGCGGATATGAGCGCCGGTTTTACCGTGGAGCGTTCGCTGTTATCGAGCGGCACTCTGCGACTGAACGGCAACCTCGGTTATGGAGCCGACGGACAGGGCATCCCAGCGGCGGTGCTCCGAACCACCTACACCAACCGTTTCAACGGTGTTTTTGAACCTTCGGTGGCGATCACGGCCCTCAGGCTGAATTCGCCTGGCCTGAACACCATGCCCGGCGCCACGCTGCAGGCGCTGTCGGTGACCAGTTCGGATCGGGTCGTCATAGGCGACAAGCTGGAGGTGAAGCTCGGCAGCGAATTGCAAGCGATCCAGTTTATGGGACGGGTAAACGCCTTTAAGCCCTTCGGATCGGCCGATCTGCACCTCACGCCGAACACCGTGCTGGAATATCAATATGCGAGTTCAGTCCCGAATATGGGACTGGAGGATCGCTTGGGCGAGGGTCATCTCGAGTCGGCTTCAGCGGACCTGAGCGAAACTGCGCCGCGTATGAGCATCACTGGGTTTTCTCCGGCGGTCGAGCGGGCCCATCACCAGGAAGTGTCGATCTCCCAGCGCATCGGCAAGAACAATATGCAGGTCGCATTCTACTCGGACAGCATCGTCGATCCGGTGCTTACCGGCGTAGGCGAAATGACGGCCGAATCGGGTGAAGTGCTGCCCGATGTGTACTCCGGCACCTTTAGCTATCGGGGGAACGATTTCGCGACGCGCGGGATGCGGGTGGTGCTGCAGCGGAAGCTGTACTCCGATCTGACCGCGACCCTTGATTATGCCTACGGAGGCGTGCTCGATCTTTCACGTCCCGACGTCCAACTGCAGGACGCACGGGAGTGGATCCGCGCGGAGCGACGCCAGGCTGTGGCCGTGAAGTTCAGCGGAACTTTGCCCAAGGCGAAGACGCGCTGGATCGCCTCCTATCGGTACACGGGCGGCCGAACGCTGACACCGGTTGATGAGTTCAATAGTTCGGCGGGCCAGTCCGATCCTTACTTGAACCTCTTCATCCGGCAACCGATTCCGGCCAGCTTCCTCGCGGGACACATGGAAATTCTCATGGACTTGCGAAATCTTCTCGCGCAGGGGTATGTGCCGGTGATGGGACGCGACGGACGCACTCTTTATCTGGTGCAATCGGCGCGCTCGGTGCGCGGCGGTGTGGCCTTCAGCTTCTAGAATTTGTATTTCCAATCTGTGATTCCATAGACTTCCTCCGCAGATTCCCGGCGATTGCTCCGGGCGCTCGCCGTCCGCGTTTTGTGCTGACTCTCGGTCGCTTCCGGGCGACGCAGATTCCCCGCGCTGATCCTCTTCCGCCAACTCCATTCTGTGAAGTTCGACACTGATCTTTTGCGCGCACAGGTTTATAATGCCGCGCATCTCAAGTGGCACTGTATTTGCTGCTCGCGGAGCGTGGGTCTGTTCCAGTGCCCGCGAGAGCTAAGGAGAACCGGCAATGAAACTACGTTTATTGGTGGTGTTCGTTCTGCTTTCGACGACCCTGCTCGTGGGCCAAACCTTTCGCGGGACCATCCTCGGCTCCGTGACCGATCCCTCCGGAGCATTCGTGGCCGGAGCGACGGTCAAAGTGCGCAACCTCGCCACTGGCCTGGAACGCACAACCGTAACCAGCGGCGACGGCAGCTACAGCGTGCCGGAGTTGCCCATCGGCACGTACTCCGTCACTGTAACGCAGACTGGCTTCCGAACCGCAGTCACCAACGACGTCGAAGTGAACGTGGCCACCGACCGACGCGTGGACGCGCAGTTGAAAACCGGCCAAGTCACGCAGACGGTCGAGGTCTCCGGCGGAGACCTTTCCCAGATCGAAACCCAGTCCAATGAACTGGGAGGTGTGCTGACCAGCAAGGGAGTTGAAGATCTTCCGATCAACGGCCGCGACTACACCAAGTTGATCTTCTTGAATCCCGGTGTCGCAGGTTCGCCCGATCAGATCACCGACTCGCCGGGATCGTTTGGCGAGTTCTCCATGAACGGCGCCCGCGGGCGCTCCAACAATTACATGCTCGACGGCACCGACATGAACGATGGATACCGCAACGACCCCGCCATCAACCAGGGCGGTGTGTTCGCCGTTCCGTCGGCCATTCTGCCCATCGGCGCCGTCGCCGAGATGAAGGTGCTTTCCAACTTCCAGCCCGAGTATGGACGCAACGCCGGCGCCGTGGTCAACATCGTGACCAAGAGCGGCACGAACAGACTGCACGGTGAATTGTTTGAATACTTCCGCAATGACGTGCTCGATGCCCGCAACTACTTCAACCCGACCGACCAGCCGCGGTCGCCATTCCACAACAACCAGTTTGGTGGCTCGTTCGGCGGCCCGATCGTGAAGGACAAGACCTTCTTCTATATGAATTACGAAGGTCAGCGCGAGACCGTGGGAACGGTGACGCTCGCCTGCGTGCCGGATCCGGCTCAGGTCCAAGCGGACATTAACAGCATAATCGCCGGGGGTGGGACGCCGAGCCCAGTCACGGAGGCGATGCTGAAATTCTGGCCCGCACCGAACATTCCGGGAACGTTCGGAAACCCCAGTGCACCTGGAACTGGAGAAGATGTGGGGTGCCCCGTCGGCCCCAACGCGTCGTTGATCACGCCCTCGTACAACAACCTCAGCAGTGTGATCGGAAAGATCGACCACAATTTCAACCAGAACAACATTTTGACCGGCCGCTATTTCTTCGGCGACAGCACGCAGTCTTTCCCGCTGGCCTTGACCGCGTCCGGCGGCCAGCTCCCAGGCTTCAACACCATCACGCCGACCCGGGTCCAGTTGGTCTCTCTCTCTTACGTGCACACCATTGGCACCAACAAGGTGAATGAACTGCGCTACGGCTGGAACCGGTTCGCGGAGGGTTTCTTCCCCCAGGACCTGAGTTTCCACCCGAGTTCGATCGGCCTGTGCGCGGCCAGTTCACTCGCCGACTGTTCGGGTTCGGGCGTGCACGACTCCGGCCTGCCCATCATTCTGGTTTCGGGCACCCCGAGCGGAACCAGCTTTTTCGCGCAACCCGGTGCGACCTCCGGTGACTCACGGCAACGCGTCGATACCAACAATCAGTTCATCGAGAATTTTTCATGGAAGGTCGGCAAGCACGACGTGAAGGCGGGGTTTGAGTTCCGCCGCACCAGCATCGAACAGTATTTCAACAAGTATTTCCGCGGGCGCTTGAAATTCAATACCACCTACCTGCCTGACGGCGTCACCCTAGACATGGGGGCGCTGGAGAACTTTGTGGCTGGAAACGTTAGCAGTGGGCTGCAGTACTCGGGGAATTCTCGCCGCCACACCTTCGAAAACGGCTACGGTCTTTATCTGCAGGATAGTTTCCGTTTAACCCCGCGGCTCACTCTCAACTACGGCTTGCGGTGGGACTATTATGGCGTGGTTGCGGAGAAGAACAACCTGTTCGCAAACTTCCTCGTGAGCAGCTTTGATCCGGTCAGCGACACCGGGACGGGCAATTATCTGCAGGTGGGCACGCCCGGATTGAGCCAGTTGTATCAGCCGGACCACAAGGACTTTTCACCCCGAGCGAGTATCGCCTGGGATATGACCGGAAAAGGCCGAACCGTGATTCGCGCCGGAGGCGGTCTCTTCTATGACGCTTTCTCGCAGGATATTTTCTTGGGTCACCTGCCCTATCCGGCCTATTATGCCCCCGGTCCCGCCTACGGCAACTTCGGGCCGGTGTCGACCCGCATCAATGCTGCCTCCGCAGTTGGCGGCACGATCAATGCCGGCGGTCCAATGGCGCCCGTCTACGGCACGGTCGGTTGCAGCCCCGAGTGCGATATCTTCGCCGTCGATCCGCACATCAAGACTCCTTACATGGAGAACTACAACATCAACATCCAGCAGCAGCTCACCAACAAGACCACGCTCCAGGTCGGCTATGTGGGATCGCAGGGGCACCGGCTGTTCCGCTTCTACGACATCAGTCAGCCGAACCAGGCCGCGATTACTGCAGCAGATTGCCCGAATGGCATTGCGACGTGTGCCACGACGGGGAAGATCCAAGACTTTGGTGTGCCGCGCGTCTTCGGCTATCCCGCTGGCTCGTTTTATATCTTCCAGGAAAAGTCCACCGGGAAGTCGAACTACAACTCGCTGCAAGTCAGCTTCAAGGTCAACGGCTGGCGCGGTATCACTTCAGCGCTCAACTATGTGTATTCGAAGTCACTGGACAACTCGAGCGACCTAGAAGATTTCGTTGTGAACGCGGCCCAGCCCCAGGACAGCAACCGTCCGAATCTTGAAAAAGGGCCTTCGAACTTCAACATTCCTCATCGTCTAACCTGGGTGTTCAGCTACCAACTGCCGAAGATGGGCGGTGCCATGCAGCGGCTGAAGAATGGTTGGGGCTTCGATAGCACGACCTCGTTGCAGAGCGGCCAGCCGTTTACCTTGAACTACAGCTGCGAAGATGATTACAGCGGCGGCGGCGATTGTTTCGACCGGCCGGACGTGGTCGGGCCCATCGTCTACCACAAAAGTAATCCGTACAACTTCCTCGACCTGACGGCTTTTGCCATGCCCTGTACCAACAACGGGACCATTTCAGGCTTGGCATCCGACTGCGTGCCGGGTACGCGGCACTATGGAAACCTCGGGCGCAACTCGCTGGTTGGTCCAACCTACAAACAGTGGGATTTCGCGCTTTACAAGAACACCGCGATCGGCGAGCGCGTGAAGCTGCAACTGCGCGCCGAGTTCTTCAACCTTCTGAACCATCCCAACTTCTCCAGTCCGCTTCTACCGGCGTTCATTGCCGACCCGGCTTCAAACCTCGGCGCCTGCGGGTGCGGATTTCAAGCGGGCGCCAACGGGCGTGAAGTTGGCACGACGACCTCCTCCAAGGGTGGCGGATATCAGATCACCGCCACCGGCGACGTGGGCATCGGCAACCCGTTTCTCGGCGGCGGAGGCCCGCGCGGTATCCAGTTGGCGCTTAAGTTCACCTTCTAACTCGTAAAACTTCTTCCCCGGCTCCTCCCGCGCACGCGCGGGAGGAGCGTTTTTTTGCCCATAGTTCCGTCTCCCACGTTCCCCGTAAACTGGGGTACACTTCCACAGCATATGACGGAGAAAACTACCACTACCGAGAGGCGTTCGGGCCAGCGGGTGCCAGTTCGTGTCCCGGTCAAGGTGCGTCACCAGGGCGGTGAGCACCAGGGCCTGACTCGCGATTTGAGTTCATCGGGCATCTTTCTCTATTCCGAGTCGGGGATGAAAGCCGGCTCGAAGCTGGAACTGGTCATCATGCTGCCTCCCGGCCTGGGATTGGGGCCCGGAGGATGGACGCTCTGCGAGGCCTCGGTCGTGCGGGTGGAGGAGTCGGAGGGCAAGGGTCTGGGCGTTGCCGCTACCCTCGACCGCATCGCCTTGTTGCCGGAGATCAGCTGAAAGTCAGTGGGTCGTTGCGCCAGCGCCAGGCCGCCGTCGGGCGCGTTTTCTCAAGTTGATCCAGGCAGCGCAAATAATTTGTTCCCAAGACAAAAAGATTACTTCCCAATGCCCCGTCCCTGGTGCAATAATGGCCCGCTTTAAAGCCAAGGCGGAGTTGGGCGCCTTTTCCAGGGTGGGCCAGGTTATGTGGATTGAAAAACTCTCCGATGGCGTTCTTGAACTGGACACGCCGATCGGTCCTCGATATTTACAACCGAATTTCGTGCAACGCGCGTATCTGATGTGGACGTTCCGAAATTTTTTCTCGCTGCCGCAGCAAGTGCTGCGTCCGTGGGAACTCCGATTGATTGATCGTCTGTGGGGCGAGAACAGGTTCGTATCCGTGTCCGCAGCGGGCGCACCGGACAAACCAGTCATCGGAAGAATCGAGCGGCGAGCGCCGGCTCAGGCAGAGGTTCTGCCGATTCGCAAACCGGTGTCTGGTTCGGAGTGCGCCGTAGCGGAGCGAAGCCCAGAAGCCGCCTCAGCGTAATCGCGAAACCGCGCGGGCGCCGCCGCGGGACTATACCGCGTTTCAACTGAAGTTAGTCCTAAACTCAAGCTGCGTTCAAATTCAATTGGGCTTAGCTTTCTGGTTCGGAGGCGTCTCATCCTCCTCCTGCGGATGGGGCTTGTGCCCAACCGGCATCTCGCCGCAGGGTCCGCCGTGCCCGCCTCCGCCGTGGCCGCCGCTGTGACCGAGGTTGCGCTGTTCCTGACAGGACCGCATAGCAGCCTGGTGTGCCGGTGTGATTATGGCATCGATCTCCTGCCGTTCCCGCCGATGAATCTGCTGAATCTGTTGCCGCTTCTGCTGCATCGAGAGCGATGAGTTCGCGCATACCGCCTCAACTTGCTGGCGCGCCTACTGGGCAATGGCTCGACGCTGCTGCAACGCCGACTTGGAAACGCCCGCGACCTCCCAGCAAGGTTCGAGCCGCGGGTGATTAGAGCGGATTCAGTGTTGCTGTAGCCCGCTCGTGTAGAGACGGGGCTTGCCCCGTCTCCGCCGAGCGCAGCTCGGCATCCGCCTGCGGTCACAGCAACCCTGGATTCGCTATAGTTGTTCGGGCGCGGTGGAGGGCCCGGTGCGGACGGGAACCTGGGCAGTGGCGTTCTCGGCAAGCGCAGCCGAGAGAATGATTCCGGCAAGCGGCACTGCAAGTACAGTTTTATTCCATGACATAAAGTCTCTCCTCCGGAAAACCCAAACCCAGCGTAGCCCGGAAAGTTGCACCGCGGATACATAAAAGGGGGAACGCCTTTTGGGCACGTGCGGCCGGACCTGGGTTTCGAAAATTCGAGTCGGGAATTCGAGTTGGGAATCCGTCGATGTCGGTCTCGTCGGAGCCGCGTCCGAAATCAAGATTGTGTCGAACGAAATAGCAAAGCGCAGGCTCGGCCGCGAACAGGACGGCGCAAAACGGATGGTATAATCAAAGTTTGTCCCCACCTTGCCGTTGGCAGTGGGCGCGTAGCTCAATTGGCAGAGCAACTGACTCTTAATCACTCTACCGGACATACGGCCCTTTCTTTTTAATCAGATACAGTCTGGTTTTTTGGAACAATCACGGTAATTTGAGCTATTTCGGGCACGATTGTTCCATAGATTGTTCCAAAGAATCTTCGCCGGTCATTCGCCACGACACAGATTGCGTTAGAGCTTGACTGCGGGGGACTTTCTATGCAGATGGGGGAAGTCGGCAGTCCCGCCAGAGGTGGGGACTCGAACTCCTGACCTCTACCGTGTCAATTTTGAGGTACAACGCCTAAAACCCTTTAGCTCCCTTGCTTTTCCGGTTCCTACAAAGGCTCGAAACACCCTAAAACACCCTGGTTTTGGTGACGAATTTGTGACGAGTTCTTCAATCGCGTCAACTGAGTAGCGTTTCACGGGGTCGATACTCCGGCAAAAAGCCAGTCGGTTGCGTTCAAAACTGCCAGAACATACTCAATTGCCATTCCAGGAGGAATTGCGGTATGCGCCTCGTGCAGGATTTTGTTTCTTAGCGTAGGCAATCCCTCAATGTATTCGCGCTGCCGATCATAGTGCGAATCCGCTCCCGTTCCATAGTATTCGTAAAAGAGGTCTCCTCCTTTGGCTGTTCTGACAAAGTCCAGTAGCCGAGGGATATTCCCACCTCGTGATGCAATCAAGTAGGCTGGATCGCGATTCACGGCGACATTGGCTAGGAAGTAGCGGAGCGCAGTTTCCCAAGACGCGCAGGCCATGATGACCGAACGAACGCGATCAGTGCTTGCGAAATACGCTGCATCAAGAGCAAAGGTAACATGTGGGAGAAGCTTGTCTCTGGAGGATAACCTGTGACGAGCCTCGTTCCATCCACGATCAGTTAGACGTACGACCGCGATCCCCGTGAGCGGCATCATTCCCTTCCGAGTTCCATCATAAGGACCACTCCAAGTCGCAGCACCGCACCATCGGGTTGGTCTGTATTTCGTCCGACGGTGCGATGGGATAACCCGCAAGTGAACCGTTTTCCTTGAGATCCGTCTCGCGAATCACCGCGAAGAACTGCCAGAATGCTTCTGCGGCGTCGCTGGTTATGCGAAAGTCCTGGAGAGTTCTGTAGCTAGCATTCTCAACATCCGGTGCGGCGCACTCCCGCAGCACACGAACAACCAACTGCGCGAGAGCTCCTCGTTGTTGTACCTCTGCCGGAATGGGGCCTCGATCAGGTGCTTCAATCTCTACTCTGTTTCCAGTAGGAAACGCGACCGTCAGCGGCCCGCCTGGAAGTGCGCCAATGACCATTAGGGGGGTAACTGAGCCCAACCTTGAAGGTAACCTCTAAGCGACCCATATCAGCATTTTGCCACACCTAGACACCTAGAGAAGATCGTTTAGGTAGAACGCAGGGTGACATCCGCCTCCATTTTTGGAAGCAGATCAGCAGATCTAGGTTTGAATCCCCAAGTGCGGCCCCGTCCCACTCCATCCGATCCCTCTTTACAACGAAGCCAGCCTGGCGCCGCGCAAAAAAGTTACGCACGAACTTCTCAAAAAAACTCTTCGCATTCCCACGCGGCCTCGAAACAAGTACGCAGGCTGACAATCCGGGGGCTCACATCGACCCAAGAGATGACCAGTGGAAGGACAAAATTGGCTCGATGTTGCGCGGGCAATATCCAGGGACCCAGAGCGACCGCGGGCCATACGAGAACCTGAGAAGCGACATCCTTTCTAAACAGCAGCTTAAGCCGGGAGTTGTGCTTTTCGATGGTGGGGTGCTAGACGGTAATCGTCGACTGGCCGTGCTTCTTGACCTTGCGGCCACAGAGAAGAAGGCTACCAGGTTCGAATATTTCGAAGGAGTGATTTTACCTGCGGATGTTGGGGCCGAGGACCGCTGGCGCATAGAAGCTCGGCTCCAGATTGGTCGCGACGAGAAGCTAGGCTATCGGCGCGTGCATCCGCTCGCATCATTGTTCAGGAATGCTGGCCCGTGATAGAGGACTTCTCACTCGCATGAGGGGCTCTATTCTTCAAAGCAGGGGCCGCCATCGTGACCATGCTTCTGGTGATCTTTGATTGTGCGACTCAGCCGGGAACACGCGACCTGCAGGGAGCGCCTTTCCTGCTCGGTGAGGTCCGGATTCTCGAGCGCGGTAAGAATGTCGTCGAATTCCGCTTCCAGTTCCTCAAGCTCTGCGCAGAGCATGCGACCTCCGTTTCCTCCTGAACCCGTCACGGAGCTGACTGCCAAATCGAATCGGCAAGGGCGCGCGGCTGCTCTCATCCGGAGACGATCCGCCGATTACGCAACGGCCCTCGCCATGAGTTCCTTTCTTCCCAAGCCTAGAATGCCGTGTTTCTTTCCTACTTTCTTGAACGCTGCGATGGCGGTGTCCAAGTGATGTTTATCGTGAGCCGCGGACAATTGCGTTCGAATGCGGGCTTGCCCCTTGGGCACGACCGGGAAGAAGAACCCAATTGCGTAAACGCCCTCGTCAAAGAGATCGCGGGCAAAATCTTGTGCCAGTTTGGCGTCGTAGAGCATGACCGGCACGATCGGGGTATCCCCTTCCTTTAGATCGAAACCAGCCTCTTTGAGCAAGCCGCGCCAGTACCTGGCGTTCCACTCCAGCTTGTCGCGACGATCGGTGGAGGCGCTGATCAGATCCAGTACCTTGAGCGCACCCGCCACGATCACAGGCGCCACGGCATTAGAAAACAGATAAGGACGTGCGCGCTGGCGGCACATCTCCACCAGTTCGCGGCGCCCGCTGACGCATCCTCCGGAAGCGCCACCCAGCGCCTTTCCCAGCGTCGTAGTAATCACATCGATCTTGCCAAACACGCCGCAGTGCTCGTGCGTCCCACGTCCGGTTTTGCCCATGAAGCCGGTAGCGTGCGAGTCATCCACGAAGACCATGGCGTTGTACTTCTCCGCCAGCGCTACGATGTCGGCCAGCTTGGCGGTGTCGCCGTCCATCGAGAACACGCCGTCCGTAATCACCATGCGGGACCGCTTGTCCTGATGTTCTTGCAGCTTTTCCTCCAGGTGCCCCATGTCGGAATGCTTGTAAGTGTCCTGCATCGCCTTACACAGGCGCATTCCGTCCACGATGGAGGCGTGAACGAGCCGGTCGGCGATCATTATGTCCTGCTCATTCAGGCAGGCCTCGAAGAATCCGGCATTCGCGTCCATGCAGGAGGGAAACAGCAGGGTATCTTCGGTGCCGAGGAAGGCGGTCAGGCGATTCTCCAACTCCCGGTGGATGTCCTGCGTACCACAAATGAAACGCACTGAGGACATGCCGTAGCCGCGTGCGTCCAATCCGGCGTGCGCGGCGGCGATGACCTCGGGATGGCTGGAGAGTCCGAGGTAGTTGTTGGCGCAAATGTTGATGCACTTCCTGGTGGTCGAGCCCAGTGGAAACTCCACTTCAATTTCCGACGACTGCGGCGAGTGGATATACCGCTCCTCTTTGAACAGGCCTGCGGCTTTGATTCCCTGGAGATCGGTCTGATAGTGGTGGCGAACTGTATCGGCAAAAGCCATGACGCGCCTCGCGTAATAAGATTTATTCAGTGCGGTGCCCAAGCCGAACTCTGTCCGGCGGCGGGCACGCTCTAGCCTTTGATGACTTCAGCCTTCTGGAAACGCCGCACCAGCCCCACGATGCGCTCGACAGTGTCGAAAGCCTCGGGAGTGGCGCATTGGTCGGGAATGTCAATCGAGTACTTTTTTTCCAGAAACCGAAGCAGAGACACCATGGAAAACGAATCGACAATGCCACTTGAAATCAGTGGCGTTGTCTCGGTGATCGTTCGCTCGTCTCCTTCTTCCAGGTATTCCCGAGTGATGTAATCGCGGACTGTTTGGGTGATTTCGTCCATAGCTGGCCTCTGTTTAGTCGTCCATGATGGTGGAAAGATCGCCCACGGCCTCATGGAACTCCTTGCAGCGCAGGATGCGGCGCACGATCTTGCCGCTGCGCGTCTTGGGCAGCGAGTCCACGAACTCGATTTCCTGGGGCATTGCCAGCGGCGACAGCCGCTTGCGAATATGGTTCATGATTTCCAGTTCCAGGTCATCGGATGGCTGAAAACCTCGCTTTACGGTCACGTACGCTTTCACAACTTCCATGTTGACGGGGTCGGGTTTAGCGACGGCAGCAGACTCGGCGACCGCTGGGCATCCCAGCAGAGCCGATTCGACTTCGAAGGGGCCGACCAGGTGCCCCCCGGTGTTGATGACGTCGTCATCGCGCCCCATGAACCAGAAATAGCCATCCGCGTCGATGGAGGCGCGGTCGCCACACAGATACCATCCATTCCTGAATTTCGCCTGGTATCCGGCGGCGTTGTTCCAATAGCCGCGAATCTGCGACGGCCAGCCTGGGCGCAGCGCAATCAGACCTCCCGCGACGGCCCGATTCACCGGTTCGTAGGTCTTCGGATCCAGCACCGTTGCGGTGATTCCCGGAAACGGCTTGCCCATCGAGCCGGGTTTGATTTCCATCCCGGGAAAGTTCGTAATCACGATGCAGCCGGTTTCGGTCTGCCAGAACGTGTCGTGAAACGGTTTCCCGAAGACTTCCCTCGACCAGATCACGGCCTCGGGGTTCAGCGGCTCGCCCACGCTGGCCAGATGGCGCAAGCTGGAGAGATCATGCTTGCGGATGATTTCCGCTCCCTCCCTCATGAGCAGGCGGATGGCGGTCGGCGCCGAATACCAGACGGTAACGCGGTACTTCTCGATGAACTCGTACCATTTTTCGGCGTTGAAACCGGAGTCCAGAACTGCTTGTGTAATCCCGTTCGCCCAGGGACCGATGATGCCGTAGGACGTGCCGGTTACCCAACCCGGGTCGGCATTGCACCAATAAATGTCGTCAGGCCGAAAATCCAGGACCCATTTCGCGGTGAGATACTGCGCAATGATCGAGTAGTGGACGTGCTGCGCACCCTTGGGCTGACCAGTGGTGCCAGAGGTGTAGTGCAAAACCGACGGAGATTCGGCCTTCGTCGGATAGATTGAAAAGTGCTCGACGGGCGGCGCTTGTTCCATCGCGAAGGCAGTCTCGCGTTCCTGCAGAGACGCCTGGGGCGCGTCCACCACGATGGCGTACCGCAAGTTCGGGAGTTGCTCCCGGATCTTGCGGACCTTATGGAGATGTTTTTTCTGCGTAATGATCGCTGCCGTCCCAGCGTCTTTGAGCCGGACACACAGAGATTCGTCTCCAAAAGCCGAAAAGAGTGGCTGGGCCACCGCGCCCATCTTCAGAATGCCCAGAAATCCGATGTACAGCTCGGGTACCCGGTCTAGAAAGAGGCATACCCGCTCGCCGGGGAGAATTCCGAGGCTGGTAAGGAAATGGGCGATGGTGTTGGAGCAGACACGGAGATCGTTATACGTGAAGCGCTTCTGGTTGCCCTGATAGTCTTCCCAGAGCAGCGCCAGCTTCTGTGCCAGTCCCAGGTGGCACAGGCGGTCACTGCACATCCAACCGATGTTGATCACATCGCCCGGCCGATAGCCTAGCTCGCGCTCAGCAATCGCCCAGTCGAAATTCGTGTTGAGTTGCTCGTAGGAGGGCGGATCGCTCATGGGCTTGTTCCCCTCCTGGTGTCCGTCCGGCAACTTTCAGGTTCACC
>Ga0187865_1002134_pt1 | contig 19841 bp, 20 predicted proteins | sample June2016WEW_11_1_2_FD_132989 | JGI IMG/M metagenome (GOLD analysis project Ga0187865, IMG submission 132989) | Peatland microbial communities from SPRUCE experiment site at the Marcell Experimental Forest, Minnesota, USA - June2016WEW_11_100 | ecosystem: Environmental > Terrestrial > Soil >...
GGGGCATCTGCTGCGTTGGCGCTCCTCGACGATATCCCCGTATCGCCTGCGTCGCGCCGCCTTGCATCTGCCCCTGCGGCGCTCGGAACGCGGCCTATTGTACTTTCACCACGGGCTGCTAGATGATTCGCAGACGGCGAAATACCGGAACCTTTATCAGGTCCAGGATGAGGCCGAAGATTGCTGTTGCTGCGAGAGTTGTGGCCACCACGACAACGGGCAGAGGCATCATCAAAATTCCGTGGGTTGCCAGTGTCGAGATGATGAGCAGGTCCACTGCAGATGCCACCATGAGCCAGGTACTGGGGCGCGAACTCCAGAGGCGCCGGCGCTCTCGTACGACGTAGAGAGTTGCCTGACCGCTGAAGATCAGCGTCACAATGGACAAAGTTCTTAAAGCCTCAATGCCAAGACCCATCTGATATTTCCCGATGGCAAGAACTCCAGTGCAAAACAGAAGGTCGCAGAAGCCGAATATGACGCCTGCCGCTGTTATGCTTCCCACGCGCCAGACGTTGGGTGTAGGAGACATATGAACATTATCCGTCGCAGAGAGCATTGACAGGAAGTCGCCAGTGATCATCGAGATGACTAATAGCAATGGCGTGAGGACAGCGTGACCGGTCATGAGAATCCCGGCAGCCAAGAAGAGCGCTCCTACAAACTTATGAGTAACGGACTTCAGCGTGTAGGTCAGGATGCGCTGGAAGGTAATCCGCCCTTCTTTCACCGAAGCGACAATGCCACTCAAGCCGGCCTCGGTCAATACGATTCCGGCTGCTGACTTTGCGACGTCCGTTGCCGTCGAGACCGCGATTCCCATTTGCGCTTGGCGCAGTGCTGGGGCATCGTTTGCCCCATCGCCACACATGCCCACGGTGTGGCCGCTCCTTTGGAAAGCCTGAACAAGATGGTACTTGTCTTCTGGAAGAACGCCCGCGAAGACCCCGAAGCTTTCAGGGCTTAATCCCTCGGGGATAGTCCCGGAGGGGCAGATCGATCCTTCCAAACCCACGGCATGGGCGACAATGGCAGCCGTAGCCGGCGCATCGCCCGTGACCATAATGGTGCGCACGCCGAGCGTGCGCAGCTGCGTAACAAGCCCCGCGGAATCCGATCGTGGGGGATCGCTCAGTGCAATAAAGCCTGCGAGACGCATAGCCCTTGCGGGGCCGACCGCGACGGCCAGGACTCTGAAACCCTTCGTTTCAAGTCCGTTGGCGATGGCAGACGCATTCGGAGCCGCTTGCGCGAGGCTAGTGACGACGCTGAAGGCTCCTTTGACGATCCGTACCATGGCGCCATCCGCACCCGTTCCCGTCGCCTCAGACATTTTAGTTGCCGGATCAAAGGGGAGGAACTTGGTGAGTTTCGGCAAATCGCTTGCATTCTTTTGCAACGCGGCTGAGCGAATTGCCACATCCACAGAATCTTGCCCGCCATCTGAACTTGCTAAAGCCGCCAGTCCGAGAACGTGGGCCTCATCGAAACCTTCCAGTGGCTGCACTACAGTCACGGTGAGTTCGTTCTGCGTCAGGGTGCCCGTCTTATCCACACAGAGAACATCCATCGTTGACGCTTCGTCTACGGCAGAAAGACGAGTTGGAAGTACCCCCACCTTTGCCAAAGCCTTCGCGCCAATTGCTGCGGCAAGAGTGAATGTAGCGGGCAGAGCGACCGGTATGGATGTGAGAACCGCTGTGAGTATCAAGGGAACAATTTCCCGCAGCGGCATCGCCAGCGCACAGGCGTAGGTCACCAGCAGCACGATGATGACGCTATTGAACAGGGCGAGATTGCGCACTATCCGGAAGACGACCTTTTGCTGGGAGCTTTCAACATGGGCTGTGCGAACAAGTTCGGCGGTGAGTCCGAACTTTGTTCGCGTTCCCGTCGCTGTGACCTCGGCAACCGCCTCGCCACGCCTCACCAACGCTCCGGCATATGTCTGCAAGTCCGGACCTGCTTCGACAGGCACCGATTCACCCGTGAGCATGGACTGATCGAGCAGGACGGAGCCTTCAAGAAGGCGCACGTCGGCAGCAACGACTCCACCGAGCGACAACTTCACAATGTCCCCGGTGACTAGATTGGCCGAGGGAACGTTGTTCCAAACGCCATCTCGGCGGACTGACGCGGTTAGCGCGAGGCGCGACTTGAGCGCGGTGAGCGTTGCCTGGGCGTGGCTCTCCTGAAGAAAGCTAAGAATTGCATTGAATACCAGGAGGACGGCAATGACCGAAGCCTCCACATATTCATGGAGACCGAGTTCCATCGCGATGACGGCTTCCAACATCCAGGGAACGGGTGTCCAAAATTTACTCAATGCGCTGCGAATGGGATGTGCAGAGATGTCGGGCATGGAGTTCGGCCCAAACCTCTGCAGACGGCTACGGGCTTCATCGGTTGATAGCCCGGTTGTCGACAAGTTCGGGAGAACCGCTGTGGCCGGAAGGGGAGATGATGGTGAGAGAATGGCGGCCGGTGTTATCACACGGGGCTCGGAACCGAATCGCATCATGCCATTGCCTTTTGCCGGGATTTCCATTTTGGGTTTCTGGGTCATTGACAATATTTTGCACACCTCCTGCTATTGGGATGAGCAATTCTGACCAAACAGGTGAGCCGTACTGAACTGACACGCAGATCACGCCAACGTATAAACATCGTATCTCACACTGCCAGCCAGTATCTGATGGGAGGCGCATGTGAGATGAGTCGCATTGGAGGCGACACCTATGCAGCAAAATAGAGTTATCAGCACAGCAGTGCTGGTTTTATTTCTCGGAATCAGCATTCCTGCATTCGCACAAGAAGAGCATGAGAAGAAGGGCGGAGGCGGAGGAAAAGCACAGCAGGCGCAGCCCCAGCATACACAGAAAGCGCAGCCCCAGCGCGCACAGCAGGCGCAGCCCCAGCGCGCACAGCAGGCGCAGCGCGTTGCTCAAAACCGTGGCAACAACGGCAACCACTATGGCCGCATTCCTGACGACCATTACCGTGCCAATTTCGGTCATGATCACTCGTTCCACATGATTCGTCCCCAAATGATAGCCGGGCATCGGCGCTTCCAGTACGGCGGCTATTGGTTCGGGTTCAATCAAGGATGGCCATCCGGCTGGAGCTACGACGACGACGTTTATGTCGAATACGTTGGGGGCGCCTATTATATGTACAACCTGAGGCATCCCGGCATTCACATTACTCTCAACCTATTCTAACGGTTTAGCCACTACATCTTCGGGGGATGATTTACTCGGCATGGGTCGAGTCGGCCCCGAGGGTGGAGTGAAAGCCGAATGAGCCTTTGGGCTGGTGAGCAATTTTCCCTTCCTTCGCGAGCGGCAACGAGCAGATAGACGGCAAATAAGCATCGAACCGTATATCTACGACAGTACCGCCGTGGTTGAGTTGGCGCCCGGCTCCGGTCTCAGGTTTGGTGAGCTGCAGAATCATGCTCATGTCCTTTCCATCGAGGCATTGTATTCGCCACGGCGCGCAGCACGATTGCATCTGGCCCGATGATATAGAGCTTGCTGTGCCTCCGACACGTGGGTCTCCTGCCCTTGCCAAATCTCCAAAGCCGGTTGTTGGATGGCTCGGGCAAACGAAAATGCCAATGCCCAGGGCAGTCGCGACTTGAATCTGACATTCATGGCATTCAAGCGGATCGAGGCCAGTTCGGCAGATTGGCCGCCCGACAGAAACGCGATCCCCGGAACGGCAGCGGGGACGGCTTTCAAGAGACATTTCACAGTGGCATCGGCCGCCTTGTCCACTTCGGACACATCTTCTTGTTGGCGGTCAATCAATCTCACTTGATATTGCTGCTCTCCAACCCCCACCTCGGATACCTTTTCTTGTGGTGGGCAGGTTAATCCAGGAAGCACCATGTTGGGCTTCAGGATCATGCCTTCCAGCATCGCCCGTTGCGTGTAAAGCTGGTTGAAAACTGTTCGCAGGACTTCCTCCGTCACCTCGCCGCACCGCTCCAGGGTGTGCCCGCCATCCATGAGCACTTCCGGCAAGGCGATCACTTTGCCAAGCTCCCGTGGGTGCTCAGCTCCCTGTTCCGGCGCATCCTTGTCCGAGGAATTTCGGTCTGATCACGCAATTCTCCTTACAAGATTGGGGTAGCGATAAAATAAGATTCGACACCGGTCTGGAGGTCAGCTAAATTTCTGCATGCATAGCATCATTCAGAGAGATGGGTCGAAGGATCGAGGATGAAAACCCTGCACCTGGCGCAAATTCCAAAGAGGAGCGCAAGATCTTATAAAGCGCTGAAGCAATGGGTCGATGTTCAGACCCTTCATCAGCATGAAGACAAGGTCCTCTTGATGCTGACGCTGCTGATCGGCGCAACAGTAGGCCTGGTGGTTGTCGCTTTCATTGTGCTGACGGAGAATCTGGGTTCGCGCCTGTACCCGGGAGGTGGGGCTGCCTGGCGGCGCATTGTCGTTCCGGTCTTGGGTGCATTGATCACAGGCTATCTGCTGAAACGATATTTCCCAAATGCGCGCGGCAGCGGCATCCCGCAAACGAAGACCGCTTTGTTCCTTCACGAGGGGGTGATTCGCTTGCGCACGGTTCTGGGCAAGTTCGGTTGCTCGTCCGTGTCGCTTGCCAGCGGCATTGCACTGGGTCGCGAGGGCCCTTCGGTGCAGGTTGGCGCCGGCATCGCCTCTATGCTGGGTCGCCAGTTAGGACTCAGTTCGGAAACAATCAAAGCCCTGGTGCCTATTGGCTCAGCCGCGGCGCTGGCTGCGGCCTTCAACACGCCGATTGCCGCAGTGCTGTTCACTCTGGAAGAGGTCATGGGAGACCTCCACGCACGGGTGCTGGGCGCGATCGTTCTAAGTTCGGCAACCTCCTGGATGGTCTTCCATTTGCTGCTCGGCGATGAACCGCTGTTTCATGTCCCCGCATACCAGTTGGTCAATCCGCTCGAGTTCGGAATCTATGCGGTGCTGGGCGTGGTTGGAGGTCTGGTTTCTGTCTGTTTCGTCAAGCTTCTGCTCTGGCTGCGGAAGTATTTCAAGCGCATGCCCTCAGGAACGGAATGGCTGCAGCCAACGGCAGGCGGTCTGCTGGTTGGCATCCTGGGCTGGTATGTTCCGTCGGTTCTCGGCGTAGGGTACAACCACGTGAGCCAGGCGCTCAATGGTCAGATGGCGCTGGGCGCGATGGCCTTGCTGGTTATCCTAAAGCTTGTGGCTACGGCAACCTGCTATGCTTCCGGCAATGCCGGCGGCATTTTCGGTCCAAGTCTCTTCATCGGCGCCATGCTGGGAGGCGCCTTAGGCGGCGGGGCCCATATTTTGCTGCCGGACTATACCGGCAGCGTTGGAGCCTATGCGCTCGTCGGGATGGGAACCGCATTCGCCGGCATTATCCGCGTGCCGATGACTTCAGTGATCATGATTTTTGAGATCACTCGCGATTACTCCATCATTGTGCCGCTGATGATCGCGAACATGATCAGCTATTTTATTTCCAGCCGACTGCAAAAGGAACCCATTTATGAGGCGCTGATGCATCAGGATGGGATCCACCTGCCAATTGCAGCTAGGGATCGCGATCAAGTTCTGCCAGTGAAGCTGGCGATGCATCCACCGGAGGTTATCCTCGCCGGCAGCGACCGAATCGAAAATGTGCTGGCAACGGAACCTATGACGAGAATCGCCTGGCCGGTTGTTGATGAGAGTGGTTTGCTCGGAGTTGTTACGCGAACTCAACTGGAAGATGCCCTGAATCATGGGCAGGGAGCTGGGAAGCTAGCCGACCTTTTCTCCCCCATTGACCCGGAGGTCGAGCCGGCCGCGGATCAATTTCCGCACGTGCATTTGGATCAACCACTCGAATCGGCGATGCGCCGCATGGCTCAGGCCAATCTGAATCTGCTGCCGGTCGTGGGGCGAGCAAATCTGCGGGAGCTCGTAGGGGTAATTTCATGGAACGATGCGCTCGCTGCGTTTAAATTGGAGCACACAGAGAAGTCAGCTGAAATGCCACAGGACAAGACGAAGGCTCCTGTTGCCTGGCTAGGCGGCGTTCTGGCCGTGCTGCTCGTCATGATCGCGCTTGCCGGATTCCTGACATATTCATACCGATCCCAGCGCAGTGCTCGAGCCGAGCAGTCTTTCAAAGAGGGAAATGCGCTGATGGCGGGAAATCGATATCCGGAGGCCATCGAGCGTTTTCGCAGCGCCCTCTCCACCTCCCACTCCAACCGTGACCGACTCTCACTCGCGCTGGCGCTTCTAAAGGCAGAGCGAACGAATGAAGCCGAGATTTATCTGAAGGAGACGATTCACTCCGACCCCAATAATGGCCCTGCCAATCTAGGTTTGGCGCAAATCGCAGCACGGCAAGGAAACGTGCAGGATGCCGTGGACCTGTACCACAAGGCGATCTATGGATCCTGGGCAGAGAATGCGCGGGACAATCGGATTCAGGCGCGGATGGAACTTGTAGCGGCTTTGGGCAAGTTCGGCCGAAAGACGCAAGCTCAGGCAGAACTGCTGTCGCTTCTGGCCGAGATTCCGGAGAATGTGGTGTTCCAAAAGCAAATAGGACGATTGCTGCTCGACTACGGGCTCGTGAAGGAATCCGCCGAGGTTTTCCGGGGGATCACTCAGAAAACGCCCCAGGATGCAGATGGCTATGTCGGCCTGGGCCGAGCGGAATTTACCTTGGGAGATTTCCGTTCGGCGCAGCAGGCGTTCAGAAGTGCCTTGCGCAGAAATCCTGCCGATGTTACATCGAAGAAACAGCTTGAACTAGTCGAACAGATCCTGGCGCTCGACCCGAACTTGCATGGGTTGAATACTTCGGAAAAGTATGCGAGAAGTCGGAAGCTTATGGAGGCTGCCCTTGGCTCCTTGGATCAGTGCCTTGCTACTGAGGCAAATCCTCTACCCCCATCTACGACCGAAATAGCTGATGCTGCACGCAAGTCGCTCCTGTATCGGGGAAGACCCCGTTCTTTCGGTGACGCAACTGAAGCCAACGTTGCCTTGTCCGAACAGCTTTGGACAGCGCGTATCGACTCTTGCGGGCCGCCAGAAGCTTCGGACGACGTGCTCAGTATCTTGATGGCTCGGCTCTCCAAATGACCAGCCGCCGGGGATTAACTCTCTACTGCCTTCTTGGCCGTTCGAATACAGTCTTGAGTGGATTGCATTTATCTGCGGCTGATGTATTTTGAACAGGAATTTGTAGACCAGTGAATTCCAGGGACATTCATATGGGATTGGATGGGGTTGCGGTATTTGTAGTTGCGCTGCTGTTTTTTGAAAGCATTGTTTACCTTTTTTGGCGAAAGCATAGCAAGCGAAAAGTTCAACATTTGGACAGGGACATTGTGATCAAAGAAGACCGGACAAACTGAAATCACGCAAGCCCTGATCCTGATGCTAATTGGCGATTCAAACAATTAGCCTTATTCTGCATAGTTATGCGACAGGTGAAAACGTAAGCAAGGAAGAAATTGGACAGTTCTTAGCCAGGCAAATACTTGGCCCTTTAGGGGTGAGTTAGACTGTCAAGGCAATAGGGATTCCCTTTGGTCGCCACCAGACGCTGCCGAGCAGCTTCGGATTGCGGTACCATAAATTCTTTGAGCCATTTCCTATGTGATTATTTTCTTGCGGACGGCATAGAGGACAATTTCGGCAGTATTATGGAGATTCAGCTTGTGCATCAGATTGGTCCGATGAGTCTCGACCGTATAAGTGCTCAAATCGAGGAGTGTAGCCACTGCCTTATTTGATTTGCCTTCAGCGAGGAGCTGAAGCACCTCCCGTTCGCGGTCGGTTAGCAGATCGTAGGAATCCTGAAGTTGCCGCTGTTGCAGGGCCCTCAGATAATCTTCCAGAAGCGTTTGTGCGATTTGGGAACTGAAGAACGGGCGTCCTTGTGCAACAACCTGGACGGCTTTTACAATGTCCGCTTCGGCCGATTCTTTCAGGAGATACCCTTTCGCTCCGACGCTTAATGCCCGAACAAGATAAGCCTCATCCGCATACATACTCAGCATCACAACACTGGTGTTCGGGTCGCTTTTTATGATCTGTGATGCAGCGTCAATTCCGTTAAGCTTTGGCATCGCAACATCCAAAATCACTACGTTCGGCGACAGCTCCTGACTCAATCTGACAGCTTCCCTGCCATCGCAGGCTTCGCCCACTACCTCCATGTCAGGTTGCCGGTCCAATAGAAAACGTAATCCCTTTCTTACAATACCGTGGTCATCTGCAACAAGAATGCGAATTTTGCTCACGTCAGGACCTCCGTCGTATACGGCAATTCAACTTTCAGCACGGTGCCCTTAAGGCTCTTTTGAGCCTGCGAAAAAATTGAAAATGTGCCTCCAAGCTTTTTGACCCTCTCTTCCATGCCAATCAATCCCAGGCCGCGTTCGCTAATTCTGTTGGGATCAAAGCCCCTTCCATCGTCCTCAATCGTCAGACTAATCCAGTCTTCTTTCCCTGAAACCATGATCCGGATGTTATTTGCCTGCGCGTGGCGCCCGCAGTTCGTGAGCGATTCCTGAACAACTCGATAGATGCAGGTACGCAATGCTTCGGAGAGATGCTCAAGATTACCATCCGCATCAATTGAGACGGGAACACCGCTATGACGCGAAAACTCACGCGCCTGCCACCGCAAAGCCGGCTCGAGCCCAAGATCGTCAAGCATTGACGGTCGCAATCCCATAGCCATATCCCGCACCGACCGCATTGTTTGCTCCGTTATTGCCTTCGTCTCCGCCAGATGTTCCCTGAACTCATTTCCCGGGGAATTGCGGAATTCTTCCAGATTCGCCAGTTCCATCTTGAGCCCTGTGAGCATTTGCCCGATCTCATCATGGAGTTCCCGGGAGATCGTTTTTCGTTCTTCCTCCTGCGCCTGCACCAACTGTTGAGACAGGCGACGAAGCTCCTTTTCCGCATTCACAGCTCTTTGGCGTTGATTTTCGGAGTGGTGCTCCAGAGCGGAGACGCGGAATATGCTCACTGCTGCCACTCCGAGAGCGAGGGCCATCGATGCACCCAGCATCTCTCGAAGGTACGCCTGAAATTCCTTCCGGCTTAAATTGATTTTGTCCTGTTCGTTCTTTAGGGTTCTTTCGCTCAGATCGTCGATCTCACGCATTACCGACAGGATAGAGTTTCTTTGGGGTATTAGCTTTGTCGTGAGGAAAGGCGAGGCTAAGGCCTCTTTTTGTTGCGGAGTCCATTCGAAAACAGGGTCGAGCGAATTCCAATAGCCATCGATTCGCCGGGCAAGGCGTTCAAGAACCTTTCCTTCATCCTGGCTGATCAAGTGTTTCAGAGAATCAAGATGATGAGTTACCGAATTTCTGGTTGAGGAGAGTTCCTGCTTGTATTTAGGGCCCACTGTAGGCGACGGATCCAGAAGATAGTCACGTACCGCAATCCCCGCCTTGTGGATATCTTCCTTAGTTTGGTCGAGCACAAAAGCGGTTTGTCTGTAATTTTCATGAATGGCGGCGATTTCCGATTCAATCCGGTCGGCCCTTCGAAAGGCGCTGAAACCCAGGACAGCAATCAATGCCACCAGCGTTCCGAACCCCATTAACAAGATTGCGCGAATGCCATATTTCATAGCGATTTTCTAACGCTCATGTTCACCTTCAGGACAACTGCTTCCAGACCTATACCTTATCAGAAGCCATTGAACCCGATCTTCAAACGGGACGAAATCGCATTCCTTCTGCGTATTTCAAGAGGTCAATTCGGGAGCCTCTTTCTCTGACGGACCAGATGAAGGAGGCTCCCAAACTAACACATCAGGAGGTCCTAAAACGCTATAATATTCTCTCAAGAACCTGATTTTGTACATCCCATCCACACGGTAGTTCCATGTCCTTGGGTTTGGAATTGGCAGGATAGGTCTTCCTTGCGGGATACGAAGCAACCGGGCAGTCGCGGGGTGGGCAATGCCTTCATTTTTTTGAGGGAAGGCGTTCGGACTTCGGTGAAGGCGGACGCCTGTTCTTATAGCTGATTAATCCTATCCCCCCGAAGAATAGAAGGGCGAGAACAATTATTAAAACAGTTCCGATATCCATAGTCTTGAATCCGCCTCACACCAAAAGGTAAGGGATGCACCACCTACCCACAGAAGACTAATCCGAATAGGATGCACGTGTCGATCCAGTCGAAACAGTAATCCAGAAGCAAAAAAGAGAGTATCTCGACCCTTTCCGCCGGCCTTTTTACCCAGCGCGTTGAGAACCTTATCCGGTGTGGCCGGTGGATCAATCCGCTTCCCGATGGCATTCTGTATGGCGCAATTAATTGGGGGGAACAGTGGCACTGCTTATTATTCTCCTCCAAGGAAGCCTCGAGTAACGCCGGACGATGTCTTCTTTGCCTGTGCTGTCCATACCTGCGTCTCCTGCCTCGCAAACGTCCGAAGCCGCCTAGTGTCCCGGCTTTATTTGTTTTCGACCCAGGCGCGCGCCTCAGCGATTGCCGTGTGGTCGAAGTAGCGAATCTTCGCGGTGGTGAAGGGCCGGCAGAATACGCTCATCCCTTTCTCCCATTTCCTGTCGCCTACCATTGCCAGCCGATCGATGTCCGAGAAATGCTTCACGTCGAACTTGATGTCATCCCACATCGCGGCCCCTCGCCAGCCGTGAAAGTCCACCATCTCGAATAAAACCCGAATCTTCCCGTGCTGTTTTAAGAGCCGCTCGAACTCCGGAACAAAGTGCTGATAATCCTCGTGAGCCAGCTTGCCGCTCACCTGCACTTCCAGCACCTCGCCGCCATTTGTTTCATTCAGCTTTATTGCCATGACTATTCTCCTTTTGTTGAAATTTCAGCCCGCAGCAATTCCATTGTCATAATGGGGCAAGAGGGCAATCATTTTGTCCGGAGTCCTCAGCGAGCAGCCGACTTTGGCCTGCCAGAATCATAGGGAAGTTCGGCTGCCTCCCGATGTGACAGAGTGTTGCAACAATCCGTTCCTTCCGCCCCCAATCGCTCCAGAGGATACCTTCCATCGGCATCACGGCAACCTGGCTCGCGGCCGGTCTTAGGAGGTCTGCCGAGAAATTCAGCGCCGGCATTGCCTCATAGATCGAATCAAGCACGTAACTTTCACGGAGAGTACCGATCGCGCTATGGAGCCGTTCGAAAAGGCTCATGATTTTGGGAAAGAACTTCCATCCGAGCTGCCACAATGTGCATGCTTTCACCGCCATGACCAGCGTATTCCATAAACCGCCGGATTCCCTGATCGCGACGGCGTCTGCATACGTAGGTTTCTCCAAAAACTGATGCACGGCACGCACCAAGTAGTTTCCGGACCGCAAAAGAGCGTGCCCCGGCCTGATCCAGCCGTAATCCAGATCAATGCTCTCCGCTTGGACGCCGAGAAGCACGAGCCTGTGCGGCAGCTTTTCAGCTGCTTCGACCGCGCGCGATGTCAATTCTATGAATCTTTTCTCCGGATAGATAAAATGATCCGACGGGTAGATGACTACGGTCGCATCCGGATCGCATCTATATATGTGCGTAAGCGGAAGAAAAACTCCGGCTGCAGTATTGCGATTTGCGGGCTGCACAATCACCGTCCCTTGCGGCCGATCCGCCAGTTGGGACTGGGCCTCGCGCTGATGGGATCTCGCTACAACGGTCAGTTGGTGCTCCCGTGGCCCCAACCCATCCGCGCGCGCAAGCGTGTGTTGCAACATCGATCGCGTGCCTACGAAAGCACAGTACTGCTTTGGGATTGGCCGACCCATCCATTGACGAATATCCGCGCTGATCCGCTCGCCGTTCCCTCCCGCCAGGATAATCGACCAGAGCCGGTCGGGGCTTCGAACTGGACGTGCATTCTCGATCCCGTCTGCATCACGCTTCCCACTTCTCACATAGCCATTGATATTGCTTATGCTATCCATAGCATCCACCAGCAGGGGAAAGAGCCTTCAACCGGGTCCTGAAATTCAAATCAGTTGGATATTCGGGTTATCTCAATGACATCCACGCAAATTCTCTCTCCGGACGACTCGACAATGAGCTGTGGATATCCTCGGCGCCGCGGCATACACGGATCCGATACGACGCGACAAATACCCACACCGTTAAGTGCAACAAAAGTATCAATTGGGAAGATCTTGCTTGTGTGGCAAAGTTGCCAACTGCTGGAAAACACGTTCCAGCGCTGCAGGAATCTCAGTTCGGGCGGCAGTCGTAATGGCGTCATAATTCTGCTGCGGCGATCCACCTGTGCGGGCTTCATGATTCACCTCCAATGGTGGTGTCGGTCTCACGGCATAGGGTAATCAAGGCGTTTATCAATCGCAATCCCATCGATCCTGTAAGCGACTCAATGAAATCGCAGTAGAAATTATCAAGGCTCAGCTCTTCCTATCCATTTCGTTATTTCTCAATCGGTCGCTTTGGTTGCACGGCCTTGAGCTTCACCTCGGAGCCAAATATAAAGAGGCGTATGGGGAGCGGGCGCCGGCCAGGGTAGCGCGATTTTCAGGCTTTGTTTCTGGCCCTGTCCGGCAATGGGCCGAGGGAGATCACCGATTTCTAAGCCGGCATCAGAGGCCCATCCGGTCTTCTCTATGGTTTCGAGATCGTGGCCCGTGATAATGCCTGCGTAAGCCGAGGGCCCTGCCTTCTCATTTGTAAGTGCAAAGCTTTCGATGCGTGGAAGCCGGATCACACGGCCCAGCTTTTCAGGGTCGGAGGGCCCAACAGGCTCAGAGATGATTGTCGTGTCGATTGCACAACCGGGTTGGCCAATGACGGCCGGATCGAAAGATAAGAATAATAAGTTGCCTCCTGCCATATCTAATTTCACTGCTGACTGCTTATCGCCTGGCCGGAGTGTCAGATTTTGGGCAGCAAGCGATGGGTCCACGCATTCAATGCGTAATGCGGGCCGTGCATCGACATTCTCGACCCGCATCGAGAAACTCACAAATGACCCGGCCGGCAGCTCACCTGGACGCAGGTCTACACCCAAATCATCCGGCAGAGAAAGGTTCACCGATGCAATGTGGGGCCGGGGGCCCACAACTTGCAGCGCTCCCATAATCTTCAACTCTCGGTTCAGCCCCTCTACCTTGAGTGACAGAGGAATCTCGTCGCCGGGTTTCGCTCTCGCATCTAGGTACACGACGATCCGGCGCATATTGTCCGCTGCTGGGCCGAGTTCCACTTGTGCGCCAACTGCTTCCACCTTCTCAATACGCGAAAGCCCTGTTCCGCGCAGGATCAGCATCTGGCCTGCCTCGCCTAGATTGGTATGCAAAGGCAGATTTTCAATCTTCGGGTTGGGAGGCAGCAAGCGCAGCGGCAGGTTGCAGGACGAACCATCCGGCTGATAAAGCGACAACTCATGGGGCCCAACCATCAGCTTCCTGGTGTCGATGATTGTATCGAGCGTGTTTTGCGGTCCGCGTGCACGACCGCCCAAAACGTAGAATTCCAGCGGCTTCTGGTCCAGCAGGACCTTGTCAATAAACTCCAGATCCGGCCCGGTCAGCCTTACATCGACAGGTCCGCCGCCCTGGATCAACAATTCCTGCGACTGCGGCGCTATCGCCACTGTTTTCAAATCGTCTAATTTGTGCACGTGCAGCACGCCCACGGCCTCAAATGAAGTCCAGTCCCACTTCGCCTCCAAATGATAATCGCCGGGTGCCGCGCCAATGTTCGTCAAATCGAGTTGCAGAATGTGAGCCTGAGTATCCACCTGAACAGGTACTGGAAACGAATGTTTGTCCTCAGAGATTAGAATCCAGTCATGCGCGCGCCCCACCAGCTTCCAGTCTGTGCCATTTTCAATACTCACGGCCACCTTCGATTTGGCGCCTAATGGCAGGTGGACGTTTTCCGGCAACTTAATCACTGGAGCGTCGGAGTCCGGTAACCTGTGAGCCCATAAATACGCCATACGGGTGTGTGATTTTGCAGATTCCCGTTTTGCGCAAAGCAGAGTGTTGGAATCGACAGGCTGGGCCAGCGCTGAGCGGAAATCCGTTTCCGGAAATAGCATCGTACGAAGGTTCTGAACCATCGCGGCGCCCCCGGAGGCCAGTCCAACGTTAGGTCCGAAAAATAGTGCTGCCACAGAGGCGGCCAAACCCGCGGACTGCTGCATTCGGCGGCTGGGATCAGAAGCCAGAGGATCGTAGCTGCTTAGAGCCGGATTCAGTGTTTTCAGAAGCATCGCTGCCTGCTGGTCGGTCGGCGCGGTCCGGTCCAGCTTTGGAACCATCGTGCCGTACTGCGTGGCGAATCCGGCCAGTGCCGCGTTCAGGTCATTGCTAGGGGATAAACTCTGCTCAGCCGTACTGAGGGCTCCAATCAGGCTTTCCACCTTCTCCGTCTGATCCGCGTAATCCGCCAGTTGGTTTACCAGTTCTTGGTCTTTGTTCACCAGGGAGTTGATCTTCTTGCGGTCTAACCCTTGTGGGCCAAATACGACGCATACAACTGTGACTCGGAACGGTGCGGTCCACTCGGCCGGCCGGGCTGCCGGCTTTGGTTCTGATACGCTCAGCTTCCCCTGCTTGTCATGCGGAAGCTGCACCAGCGAAACGCGTGCGCCTTTCTTGAGGCTTTTGAGCGGTTCCACAGGACGGTATCGAATTTTATCACCTGCCCTGATCATGTTCACCTGCTGTAGCGGCCGCCCTTTTTCTGTGCCGGATAGGGCCACTTCGAGGCTGAAGCTGCCCAGAGACATACCCGCAGCACAACCCCGTGGAGCGGCCGCATAAAGCGGAGATAAGAGGAACAAGAGGGAAAGACCGAGGAATCTGTTCTTCCACACAAGGTTCCATAGTGGGGCTGTTTTTCGCACTCTTAACCCACGATAATTCATAAATCAAAAAGCCTTGAGGGAGAGGCGGTAGACACTTTCAGTGCTGGTGCCTACATAGATAATGCTGGGATGACTCGAGTCCTGCATCAGCCTACGAACCGGTGAACTGAATTCAGGATCTTCTATTTTCTCCCAACGATTACCGGCATCCTCGCTCAACATAACGCCGCCGAAGGTGTTGTCAGCGGCGAGAATTCGCCTTCCGGTTGAATCAAGAAAAACAATAGATGAGATGCTTACATTCAGAAGGCCGGCCGGAACACGCTCCCAGATATTCCCGCCATCTTGGGATTCGTATAAGCCTGTGCTGGTGCCGGCGAACAGGTGATTCTCGCTCCCTGGGCTATTTACAAGGCATTCCACAATCGAGTCAATCACAAACTGGCGAAGCTTTATGCCTGGATAGAGCAGTATCCAAGAGACTCCGCCATCTTTCGATTTGAAAAGCTGGCCGTCACTGGTACCGAGATAGACCACCCTGCTGTCCTTAGGGCTGACAAGCAGGGAGCGAACTGTTCCGCCATATGGACCAATGCGCTCAAAGCGCGCTGTTTCTGGAATTTCAGACAGGCAGAAGCCTTCACCCAGGACGAACAACACCAGCAAAAGGCAAGCGCTGCGGGAAAAAACACCGGAGATACATGTGCTGAATTCTTCGCGGCTCACTTTGGTTCTTTTGAAGGACAAGAATCTGTAGCGGAAACTGGACTCTCAGGTATCCGCGCCTGGAATCCAACAACAGGGCTCAGGAGTTTTGTCGGGGCGAAGCCGCAACGTGTGGCGATCGCCCCGTTCACACACCCGCGATCAATAAGAGCTCAGAAGAATTTCCGCTCGCCGATTTTCCTTGCGGCCAGACTCCGTCTTGCTGTTGCCGATCGTACTGATTCCACCATCAGTTGCGGAAAGCCGCGAAGCCTCGACTCCTTTGCTGACAAGGTAAGCGACTGCGGCTTGAGCACGCTTCAACCCCAAACCCTCGATCTTTGGCTCACGCTTGGAACCGTCCGTGTACCCTGCTATGGAAGCACGCAAGTGCGAATCGTTCTTCATTTGGGTTGCAACATTGTCGAGGATTGCCTTCGCCACATTGTTGACGCGAGTTTTCCCGTCAGGAAACCCCGGGATGCTAATCTTCTGGCTAACATTAACCGTAGTAGTACAGGAAGCTCTGCCGCCTCGGCCATTATCAACCGTGGCCGTTACCAGATAGCTGCCGGCGCTCAGTCCTGCCGCATCAAAAGTGGCAGATTGACCCGATCCGGCGACTGTCCCGCGGGTGGAATTCCAGCTGATTGAGGGCGTTGCTCTTTCGGCATTGGCCCGCACATTAAGCTGAGCCTTACTGCCTGATTCGATATTGACCGCTGGGGTCACGCAGCTAATGGTCGGTGGCGGGATGGGCACTTCGCGCACGGTCACGTTGCTCGAACAGGAAGCAGTGAACTTACCCGTATTCACTGTCGCCGCGATTGTGTAGTTACCCGGCTGCCGGCCCGCAGAACCAAAATTAAATTCAGGACTAGCTGCGGCCTGGGTTTGGCCATTGACTGTCCACGAATACGTCAGCGGGGAACCATCCGGACTGCCAGCTTTTGCAGCAATTCTTGCAGTCTCACCAACCTGAATCGAATTTGGCGATGCCGAGCATGCCACGGTCGGAGGCAAATACTTCTTTTCCACCGAGACACTGGTCGAACATGCAGCGCTGTGTTTATGCTTATCTGCAACCTTGACGTTAATGGAGTACTTTCCAGGATTAACCCCTGTAGAGTCAAAAGTAGCGGTATCCTGCGTGCCCGTCACTTTCCCGCCGCTTGATGTCCAGTCGTAAGTGACCTTCGTATTTTTTTTCGGAAGCACGACATCCGACTTTGCGGTTGCTTTCTCCCCTTGAGTAATTTGCTGAGGAGAAACTGAGCAGCTTACCGAAAGTGGACGTTTATGGCATCCGGAAACCAGCAATACTACCAAGCTAAAAGCAGCAACAAGCACTGCAAATCTCTGTTTCATATTTTATCGCCTCCGCAATAATTGCCGCAGTTTCGGGATGAATTGAGCACGGCCGGGAATCTTCATCCCCAAACCAACTAAACAACTCCTGACTCGCAGAGTTTCTTCCGGTACGCCTATTTCTGCAATCCTGTGAAGCCAGTATTCCAAAAGGAAAAAGCCTGTAGCAGCCTTCGGGATTTTGGAAGATTGTGGATGGTTAAACAGCCGAGCCCGGGTACCAATACTTTATTTCGGAGGAGATGTAGTTGCTGTGATGTCAAATCCTGCTACCGACAAGATTCTTCACTCTTTTCTTGGAGACCTGCAGCCCGCAACCCCGCAGAAAAACCATACACGCAGTCGAATCGCTTACTTTTGATCCGAATTACTTCCGAAATAAAATTGAGCCTATAATTTCCAGCTGCTCTTGGATTACATTTCATTTATTTGGAATGGAGGAATTATCAATGCCGCAGGAGGAATACGATCGCCTTTTAAGCCTTGTCAAACAGCGCCGCACAGTCCGCAAATTCAAGCGAGACCCTATTCCGGAAGATTGCATTGAGAAAATAATCGAGGTTGCGCGATGGGCGCCTTCTGGATTCCATACACAACCGTGGGAATTCGTCGTCGTAAAAAATAAAGAGGTGAAAGATGCCATTATCAAGGTTATCGACAGGTATGCGCCTCCGATCACAAGCACAGAGCCTGGCAAAGAAGTCACGGCCGCTCCGCAGTCGAGCTTCCGTGACGCGCCGGTGTTTATAATCCTTCTTGCCGACTGGAGAGCAAAAATAGGATTACCCGGCCATCCGACGGAGAAAACCCAGATAGTCACAAATATCTACAATTCCAGCCTTGCCAGTGCGTTTCTTTATATGCACCTTGCGGCAGCATCCCTTGGTTTAGCCTCACAATGGTATTCGGCCGTATCGCGGCCCGAGGCGGAACGGGAAATTAGAAACATGATCGGCTTCCCGGAATCTTTGTCCATATATGACATGATGGTGCTTGGCTATCCGGCTGCTTCGCCCAATCCAAAGGAACTGAGGAGCCTTAAAAACGTGATACATTACGATGCTTGTGGCCCTCAGGATTTTCGTACCGACGCGCAGGTTTTGGCCGATGCCCAGAAGACCTGGGACTGGTGCATGGCAGAGCATTAGATTTTTCCGGTTCAATAGCAAGCAAATGTAATCCTTGGAGGCGCTTAATGAAAAAGCAGATAGTTCTCGGTTTTGCTCTTTTGATTTTGATGCTGGGAGTTTTCATTCTCTCTGGCTCGGTACGTAGTCAGGAGAAAGCCAATCCAAACAGCCGACTGGCAGTCATATGGACAAGTGGCGATCCGGAGGTCGCACATCGTGTCTGTTTTATGTATACCGACAATGCCAAAAAACAGAAGTGGTTTGAAGACGTGATTCTGATTGTCTGGGGACCTTCGGCGCGGCTCCTCGCAGGGGATAAGGATTTGCAGGCCAAGATAAAGGGCATGCAGGATGACGGAGTGAAGATTCAGGCATGTTTGGCTTGCGCTGATTTCTATGGCGTTACGGAACAACTGGCAAAATGGGAATCGAAGTAAAGTATATGGGCAAACCTCTTACTGACCTTATCCAGCAGGGCTGGCACGTACTCACCTTTTAGGAGTAAGGTGTCGAATACGACCAAAAAGTGAAAGCCCCTCGGGATTCTTCAGAGTTTGATTGGGGTTTCAGATGATTGCGATGGGAGGGATCATGAATCTCGTTCGACTCGGTTTAGCTCTGCTTTTAGCGGCGAGTTGTGTGATGGGGCAGGATCGGCGACTCGGGCCCAGGGATGGCTTTGACTTACAGCCCGCGGACATGGAAAGAGTGCGAGTGGGAATGCCGGCGCCGGACTTCACCCTGGAATCAAAAGACGGTGACCTGGTCACGCTTTCGAACTTCAGGGGTCAAAACAATATCGTGCTCGTTTTCTATCGGGGATATTGGTGACCATACTGTGTTAATCAGCTCGTAGAGCTGAAAGAACTTGTGAAAGACCCCTCTGCATCCGATACGCGAATTCTTGCAATTGCGATTGATTCCAAGGCCGATCTGCAAAAGATGTTTGACAACATTTCAAAAAACGGCGGGAAGCCTTCCGGTTTTCTTTTTTTATCAGATCCGGAGCACAAGGTAATCGATCGATACGGCATTCTTAACAAAAGCAGCAAGGGCTTGCCGCATCCCGCCACCTATGTAATCGATAAGAATGGGATCGTCCGGTGGAGATTCGCCGAGGTAGATTACAAGGTGCGCCCTACCAACCAGCAGATCCTGTCGGCGCTCAGGGCCCTAAAATGAAAGCATTGGGAATTTCGGGCAGTCTAGCTTTGTTTGTGGCTCTTGGCCCTGGTTGTCATCTGGCTGACATTATGGGGTCGCCAGTTGAAAAAACAGACTGGCATTCCCCGATAATGGACGGCGAGTTCAATTCTTCTGCAGGGGCCAATTGTGATCTCCTATCGATGACAGATGCGACAGGAAAAAATTAGAGTGAGTTTGGCAGAGGCTGATAAGACCCCACATGGGACCCAATTGGGTGGCTACGATTTTGCACCGAGAATGATTTCCACGGGAATCCACATGTGCTTTTTCAGTGCCTTTCGGATTTGGAAATCGGCCTTTTCCAGCGCCTCGCGCACGTAAATAGGACGACAGTCAATGAAGTTCGGAAAGTGTTTGTGCGCCCACTCGAAGGCACCAATCAAGGGCTCGTGCTCGCCTTCTTTTGACATACCAACCACGACGATACGACCGTTTGTTTTCAGCACGCGCATGCATTGGCTCAGCACCTTTGGAATCTCCGGCGATTTATAAGCATTTCTATTCTGAGGGGCAAGAGGAGATCTGAGAAATCCTGGAGGAATCAGGAAGGAAACAGGAAGAATCGGAGCGAAAAACAGGGCCGGTAGGGATTGGACGAGAGATCGA
>Ga0187865_1002144_pt1 | contig 19775 bp, 20 predicted proteins | sample June2016WEW_11_1_2_FD_132989 | JGI IMG/M metagenome (GOLD analysis project Ga0187865, IMG submission 132989) | Peatland microbial communities from SPRUCE experiment site at the Marcell Experimental Forest, Minnesota, USA - June2016WEW_11_100 | ecosystem: Environmental > Terrestrial > Soil >...
GCGTAATCCGCTTTCTTAGTTAGCTTGAGCATTTTGTCCCGACTTCTGGAATCACCACCGGAACAGTCAAAGTCCGACTCATTGAGTCGGAGTTAATTGCGACCTTTTCCGTCGTACTTAATTCTACGTCCTAACTCCACAATGACGCAAGGCCTTCCAGCCAGTGGCGAGAAACGGAGCTGGATGGCAACTAATAGCGGCTGAATGGGTTAGGTCTTGGCGAGCATTTTGGTCGGAATTCAGAGCCAGGCCTTGTTCCTTTGGCGGTCTATTGGCCGAGGACCACGAAGGATTTCATATATAAGGGACTTGACAAGTGGCACAGCAGGGCTAAAATACCGGGAAATTCCCGCGAATCGATCCTTCGTTGTATTCCATGAGGGCGACGCTTCCGGATTTATGACCTCAAAGCCGTTCTCCCAGCCCCCGGATGCGAAGAACCAACCCTGCAAGCATCCGCGCGTGCAAATCGTGAGCCGCGACGAGGATGCCGAGTTTGTGGAATGCCTTGAGTGCCGCGAAATCTTCGAGTCCAGCGAACTGAAAGACATGAGCATCGAAGAGAGGGCGGAAGGCGACTCTCAGGAATCCTGACTGCTGGAATCAGCCGCAGCACCACAGTAACCAGTTCCGCCAGATTTGTGCTTGTTGTTGGCGGAATAGCACTGCTAGTCTGCGAACCGGGGGCGTGCATTCCGCACGTTGCAAGCTCATGCCTGCCGTAGCTCTAGTGGTCGACGACTCAATGCTGATTCGCTATACCGTTTGCCGCTCTTTGGAAGAGCGCGGCTTTGCGGTGGAGTCCGCGACCAATGGGCTGGAGGCTCTGCAGATTCTTGAACGGGTTCACCCTGATGTAATTGTTACTGACATGCAGATGCCGAAAATGTCGGGCAGCGAATTGATTACCGCTCTGAAGAAGAATCCATCGACCTCCCAGATTCCCATCATCATCGTGGCCGGCCGGGCCAGCGGTTTCGACGAAACAGAAACACGCGCCAATTTCGCCATCTATAAAGATATCGATATTCAAAGCCAGCTCAAAAAGGCGCTGGATGCGGTGATGGGGAAGAGTCATAGCCAAGGCGCGGGCAAGTAAAGGCCAAGGCTAGCGGATTTGTCCCTGCGTTTGGACTAGCGCAAAACGAGGCTGGCCTCGGCCGAGAAATCCATCGCAGCAAGATGCTTTGCCAGGAACTTGGGGTAAGCTGCCGCGGCAATCATGGCGGCGTTGTCGGTGGAAAGCGCTCGCGACGGGAAATACACTGGTACGCCTTCCTGAGCACCATCGCGTTCGAATGTTTTTCTCAATTCACTGTTGGCCGCCACTCCACCCGTCACGAAAAGCGTAGCCACATTGTAGGCGCGGACCGCAGCCAGAGTTTTGCCAACGAGATCGTCGACAATGGCGCGCTGAAACGAAGCGACAAGATCCAGAGTCAGCCGATCGCAAGTGGCGAGGTAATCTTCGAGCTTCGGCTTGGCAATATTCGCCAAGACCTTGCGGCGGATTTCGATGGAATCCCGCATACCGTGAACCTCAACGTACCGCAGCACGGCAGTCTTGATTCCGCTGTAAGAAAAGTCAAAGCGGGGGTGATCCGTGTCGACCTCTTTCTGTCCGCGGCGTTCCCGGCGATCGCGGTGTTTGATTTGGGATGGCTGGAACTTCACAGCGTCCGGGTCGCCATGCGGAGCGAGACGGTCAACGATCGGACCTCCGGGGTAACCCAGGCCAATCAATTTGGCGACTTTGTCGAAAGCCTCCCCGGCTGCGTCATCGCGAGTGTGGCCGATATTTTCGTAGGTCCAACCGTCGTTGTTCTGCTCGGCCAGATAAAGGTGCGTGTGCCCCCCCGACACCACCAAAGCCAGTACGGGAAATTGCAGCTCGTGATTGCCCTTCTGCCGCTCTTCCAGCAGAACCGCATGGATGTGGCCTTCGAGATGATTGACCGCAACGAGCGGTTTGTCGAGGGCGAAAGCCAGAGCCTTGGCATAACTGATACCCACCAGCAACGCTCCAGCGAGGCCTGGGCCCTGCGTCACGGCAATCGCGTCCACGGAGTTATAAGTCTGGTTTGCCTCAGACAGCGCTTGGCGAACGACAGGAACAATCGCGCGCAAATGCTCGCGCGATGCAAGTTCTGGCACCACTCCGCCATAAGGCTGATGGGTGGCGATCTGTGAGGCCACCACATTGGAGACGAGCTGCTGACCCGAACGCACCACGGCCGCCGCAGTCTCGTCGCAGGAGCTTTCGATACCGAGAATATAGGCGTCGGGCATGAAACTATACTATTAGACCTTAGGTGCAGATTTTGTATTCGTGCTGCCCGTGACACACATTCTCAGAGCCAGCCCTTGGTGCGGGCGATTCGGGAGGCTTCGACGCGGTTGCTGGCGCCCATTTTGCTGATGGCTTCCGATAGGTAATTCCGCACGGTCCCTTCGGATAGTCGAAGCTCCGCAGCGATGTCCCCGCTTTGCATGCCTTCACCGGCCAGGCGCAAGACCTGGCGTTCGCGATCGGTGAGGGGATCCGTCTCGGCCCAAGCCTCAAGTGCGAGGTCGGGATGGATGACGCGCAAGCCCTGCTGCACGCGGCGGACGGCGTCGGCAAGCTCTTCGGCACGCATGTCTTTCAATAAATATCCCAAGGCGCCGGCCTCCATGGCGCGCCGCAAATATCCTGCGCGCGCGAACGTGGTGAGAATGATGACTCGTGTGCTCGAACGGCGGCGTTTGAGTTCGGCGGCGGTATCGAGGCCGGTCATGAGCGGCATCTCGATGTCAGTGATAAGGACGTCGGGCTTGTGGGCGAGCACCGCTTCCAGCGCCTCTTTCCCGTTGCGCACCTGGGCCACGACGGAAATGTCGCCTTCGATTTCCAGCAGGGCGGCCAAAGCGCCGAGCACCATGCCCTGATCTTCGGCGAGAACAACCCGGATGGTGTTGCGATTTTCTTTCGCGCTGGGATTCAATTAGAAGGGACCTCGGTTTTCGGCGCGGCACCTTCCTTCAGAGGAAGAGTGATGATAAGCCTGGTGCCGGCTTCGGAGTCGCGATTGAGCGTTCCTCCTAACATCTCGACGCGCTCGCGCATGCCGCGCAGTCCGTTGCCTTCGCTTTGAACACCACCGCGGCCGTCATCTGCGATCTCGAGCCGGCAGGAACCATTTTGCTGTTCCAGCCGCAACCTGCAAGTGTGCGCGTGCGCGTGGCGCACAACATTGGTGACGGCTTCCCTCACCGCCATCGACAACACGCTTTCGTGCAGCGCGGGCAGGGCGATTCTGGCTGCTTCACATTGAACAGCAACGCCGGCGGTCTCCAGCGTGGCTTTCGCTTGAGCAAGTTCGGCCGGCAGTCCTTGCGAACGATAGCCACGGATCGCATCGCGGACTTCCGACAGAGCCTGGCGCGAAATCTGTTCGACCTCGCGAATTTCGTTGCCCGCGCGTTGCGGATCGCGATCCATCAGCTTTCCGGCAAGTTCGGCCTTCAGGATGATTACAGAGAGTGTGTGCCCGAGGACATCGTGCAGATCACGAGCAATGCGTTCGCGCTCAGCCACTTTGGCGAGATGCTCAATTTCTTCTTGAGCCCGGATCAACTTCCTGTTGGTTCGATTGCGCTGCGCGAAATGAATGTTGCTGGCGCCAACGACGAAAGAAAGTCCGCTTCCAAACAAAAGGAACCAGCCATTGAGGTGGAGTGCCCACCACGTGAGTACCGCCGCGGCTTCAACCGCCAGCAGCACCTTGATGCCATCGACCTCGTTATCCACAACGAAAGGTCCGCAAGCTGCAGCGAAAATGAAAAATGTGGTTGCGCCTCCGTTGTACTTGGCAAAGGCCACACCCATCAGAACCATGGCGGCAAGGTGCAGCAGTCCCTGCCCGCAGCTAACCCAGAACAGCGAGAAGTACAAGAGTAGAAAAACAGCAGTCGCCAGCAAAGTAAAGAACCAAACCCGGGCGCTGGCATGACCCACGATGGGATCGATATAAAAGAATCCAAAGTACAGGACGGAGTACACCGCCCATGTGTATTCGCTGTTCTTGGGCAGAAGTCTCATAAGATGGTCGCGCTCTTGGAGCAGTCCGCCATTGCTCCATCGCTATTGCCCAAGCCGGCTCCCTTCCGGCATCGCTTCTATTATCATCCATCCTCGGTCAGTTCCGGCTTTTCCTAAATACCCCTCCGGCGGTCACATACCAGATCAGCAGAGCGGCAGGAATCAGCACGAGGAGCCAGCGTGCACCACCATACAGGGCGAGCACACCGAGAATGATCAAAACCATCGTTGACCCGTATTCTTTCTTGGCGTCCGCGCTCATGATGTCCCTGCCTTTCTCTGGCTCTCTGGCACCCTACGAAAAAATCCACCCCTCGCAATGGAAAGTTAGCCGTAGAGTTTTCCCTGATCGCGTTGGAAGCCAATACGTGCGACGCCCAGGCAGATCAAAGTGAAGGCGAGTAGCACCTCCCAGTGCGTTGTGGCGGGCTCGTGGCGCCCAGCGCCCACTATCCCCAGCGCCAGTTGCGACAGGTGATAAGGCGGGAGCGCCAACGCGATCTGCCGCACGAGCTTGGGCAGAAACATATAAGGCACCCACAAGCCGCTGCAGAACGACAGCGGCAGATAGATCAGGTTGATGGCAGCAGGCGCGGAATTTGGCCCAGCGAAATATCCGATGGCCAATCCCATGGCGGAAAATGGAAGCGATCCGGCCACGAGCGTTCCCAGCAGCTTTACCATTTCCGTGAGTGGTAAGCGCACTCCACCGAAACTGATCCCCAACACCAGCAGCAGCAACACAACGATGGCGCTGAAAATCATGCTGAGAACAACTTTAGCCGCGAAGTAGGCGAACGGAGGCATGGGACTAGCCCGCTTCACCTGCAACCATCCCAGTCCCCGGTCGGAGGCGAGGCCTGATGCTGTTCCAAACAGCGAGGCTCCCATGACGCCGAAGGTTCCATAGGTTGCGATCAGATAGGTTGGAACACCCGTGCCGCCGATGCCTTCCTTAGCGTTCAACACCAAGCCGAAAAGCACGTAGAACATCAGCGGAAAACTGATCACCGAGACTGTATAGACGCGCAAGCGGAGGTTCTTCAGGAATCATACTTTGCTTCCTTCAGGTAAATCGCGGCGGTGTGGCTGGTGGACCGCTCGATCTGTGTGCGGCTCAGAGCCGCTACAAAAGTGCTCATGGTCGTTTCCTCGCCTTTCCGCGCGTTGCGCGCGGGGAGATGCGTACATCAGTTCTGTCGATTTTCGGTTTGGCCATTGTCCTGTGTGAGAGCCAGAAACGCTTCTTCTAGACCCGCGGTGGTGATCTCCAATCCCGAGAGTGTGGGATCGCGGGCAAGCAAGGCTCGCACCACGGATTCGGCTTCCGCGGCATGGATCTCCACCGCTTCGCGATCTTGTTTGGCAGCAGTCACGCCCGGAAGTTGTAGTACGCTGGCCACATTCAGCGCCGTGACACAGCGGATCCTCTTGCCACTGGTTTGCGATTTGATCTCTGCGGGCGTGCCTTCGGCGATAATCTCGCCTTGGTTGATGACGGCGATGCGGTCGGCCAGAGCGTCAGCCTCCTCCAGATAGTGCGTGGTCAAAATGACGGTCTTTCCGCGCTCCACCAAGCGGCGAATTTCCTCCCAAAGCGCACGGCGCGCTTCCACATCAAGCCCCACGGTGGGCTCATCGAGAAACAGCAAATCGGGATCGCCGCAAATCGCCAGAGCAAACAGGGTGCGCTGCCGCTGCCCACCGGAGAGATCACCAAACTTGCGGTCACGCAATTTCTCCAGCCCAGCGGTGGCCAGCACTTCCTCAAGTGGCAGTGGGTCTGGATAGTAGCTGGAAAACAAATCAATGTGCTCGCGCACGCGCAGAGTTTCCGGCACGCGTCCAACCTGCAGCATGGCACCGGTGCGCATGCGATTCTGCGGGTTGGTAGGATCTCCTCCGAACACCCGTGTCTTACCGGAGTTAGGCAGAATGAGCCCGAGCAGCAACTTCACTGCAGTTGTCTTCCCTGCTCCATTGGGACCCAGCAGCGCGACCACCTGACCCGCACGGACGGCGAAGTTCACATTCCGCAGGGCGCGGACTTCCCCATAGTTCTTGATAACACCTTCCAGGCTTGCCACGAGAGCGCCGGAGCTTGCGCGCTGCATGTTTTGCGGTTCTTCGAGAGTCGCGATCATAGCCATCTCCGCCTTCAGAGGTTGTTGCCGGTTCTCTATCCGGTGCCAGCATCATCGCGGAGATGGGAGTGCGGCACCAGTGCCGTTCATCACAGGATCGGCGTGACAAATGTCATGGGTCTGAAGGAAAAGATTTGGTGAGAAATTGGCTACTCCAAAGACCGAGCCAACCGTTCAAAGTTAGAGTTTTTGCAATTTCCGGTGTCCGCTGTTACGAAATCCGAACAAGGCCGCCGATCTCGTGTGACGGGGCGCGCCGAGGAGTCCGCTATCGTCCAAGCGATATATGCGTGATTCACTAGGCAGGACGTGAGGGAAACGTTGTTCTGAAATCGTAACAAGATTCTCGCAACCACGTTTTCCTCGCAAATTCATGACATAAGAGCGGTGCCTCCTGTTATCATTGCGGCCAATTCCTATGATGGTCCTCACTGCAATGGAGGCTAGGCATGCTCCCGGCCGGTAAGAGTCTTCGCACACTGCGCGAAAAGCTTGGCTTGACGATGCGCGATATTGAGACTTCCAGTGCTCGCATGGCGGAGAAGTATCGCAACGAGGAGTTCTCGATCCCCCCAAGCCGATTATCGGACATCGAGACCAAAGGTGTTTTGCCCAGTATTTTCCGTTTATATACGCTGGCCGTGATCTACCGCCGCGATCTACGCGAACTGCTGGCCTGGTATGGCGTTGATATGAACAATATGGCAGCTGATCTGGGCATGATTGCACCACCCCGATCGCATGTCTCCGAAGCTCTCTCCGGACTATCCTCTGTACAAATGCCGATCCGCATGGATCCTGGGTTCGATGAACAACGCACGACTAATCTCGGCCGCATGGTCGAACAATGGGGTTTGGTGCCCTTGTCGTACCTGGCGCAGTTCGCCCACAGCGATTTTACCTACGGCTACATCGGCAACCAGGATCTCACCATGTACCCGATTCTTCCGCCCGGAAGCTTCATCCAAGTCGATGAGGAAAAGAATAAAGTGACGGATGGAACGTGGCGGTCAGAGTACGAACGTCCGATCTATTTCGTGGAAACTCGCGATGGGCACACTTGCTGCTGGTGCAGCATGCGTCGTGATGACCTTATCTTGCAACCGCACCCGCTCTCTCCGGTTCAGGTCCGCATTTTGCGCCATCCTCAGGAAGCCGAGATCATCGGGCAGGTTGTGGGGGTTGCTATGAAGCTGACGGAGTGGCAGGCTTTCGGTTCTTCTCCAGGTTCGAAAGCGCAACCAGCACTGCATTAAGATGGCGGGCGGAAACGGCATCCGGTGAAGGAAGCAATTCGTTGAATTGTTCCTGCATGCCTTCTATGTAAGCACCCGCAGTCTCCTCGCTGGCTCGGGTCGATTTGCGCAAATCCTCCTCCAAATCTGAAATCGGGGTCCTGAGCACCTTGGACAGTACTTCTATGTGAGCCGCTTTTAGCGCGCGCTCCGAGGACTCCTCCCCATGGACGAGTGACATGCCCCAGTGCTGATATCCCCCTTCCCGCCGACGCAGCGAACCTAGATACGCCAGTTTCGCAAGCAGTCCGGAAACCGCAGCCAGCGTGGTTTGCCGCAGATCTTGTAGAGCGGACTTGAGAGTCATCTTGTTACAAATTCCGAACAACAAAGGACTTGCTGTAATGTTTCCAGCCAATTAGCAGCCATGAAAGTATCACGACTCGATTTTCTAACACAAGGAGAAAACAATCGTGAAACGTACCCTACTGGCCGTTGCTGCAGCCCTGATGTTCCTCAATACTTTGGTAATTCCGACCGTGGCGCATGCCGACGGTCAACCTGGTGGGAACTGCTCCGGCCAAACCTCCTGCAGGCCTTAGCCGTTTCACAAGAAGTTACGAAAAACGGAAACGGCCCACGATCATGTTGCCGGCGGCGACTTGTTGAGCTATAGTGCCCGGCTACGGTCATGTTTCAGCCGCATTCAGTCTTGTGGCACTACTTGTGGGTCGCGCCCTGCGTCCTCCTGGCGGTTCTTGCCCTCCTGATGTGGAAGCGGGGGCTACATAAGGAGTTCCCGGCCTTCTTTTGCTACGCCATTTTTGAGGCTGTGGGAGGTGGGACTCTCTATGCAATTGACCTTAGCCCGTCTGTCTTCTCGGATAAGGTCTATTGGTGGAGTTATCTCTTTTTCTTGCTTCTTGAGGCGTTGATAAAATTCATCGTGATTGGCGAGGTCTTCACTCACCTATTGCGTCGCTATCCACCGCTTGGAAGATTCGCCAAGGTGCTCATAAGTGGTGTCGGCATTGTTCTCGTACTTACGGCTACGGTCATCGCAGCCTATGCGAATCCCACGCCGTTCTGGCTCATTTCCGCAACGCGCATCTTGTCTAGGAGCGTCAGTGTGGTTCAGTGTGGACTGATTCTTTTCCTTTTTGTCTTCGCCGCCCACTTCCACTTGACGTGGGGACGCTCTGTTTTTGGGGTCACACTCGGTTTTGCCGTGCTTGCCTCGGTCTACCTCGGCCATTGGGCTCTCCTGGCGAGTTGGCTCCTTGGTCAGAAGACCTACATCCTTGACTTTGTCATTATGGCCACTTACCACGTTTGCGTCCTCATTTGGTTTTACTACCTCCTCGTCCCCCAGAGGAATGCCGCGACGTCTGCGGTTCCGTTGCCTGAGCACAATCTCGAACTTTGGAACCGGGAACTGGAGCGTCTGCTCCAACAATGAATCTGGCTGTCATCCTCGTCATCGCCGCTGTACTCGCGCTGGGCATCATTTTGAGCCTGGCCGTAACCCGAAGCCTGCAGGCAAGGGGAAGCGCCAACTTGGCCGCGACGATCCGGCCTATCGATGTGGAGGCATTCCGCAATCTAATCAACCCCGCTGAGGACGACTACCTTCGCCGCCGTTTGCCTCCCGCTCAGTTCCGGTTGGTTCGTCGAGCGCGATTGCGCGCCATGGCCGCCTACGTTCAAGTCGCAGGAAGAAATGCCACTGTGTTGGCGCGCGTGGGCGAATCCGCTTTGGCCAGCGGCGATCCGCGAGTTGCCGAAGCCGCGCAGCAACTGGTGAATCACGCGCTGTTGCTTCGTCGTAATTCCACGGTGGCGCTGGCGCGGATCTATATTGCCTTGGCATACCCCAACTCTGGGTTTGCCGCCTTGCGTGTGGTCGACCGCTACGAACAGTTAAGCAGCTCGGCGATGCTGTTGGGAAGACTGCAGAATCCCGCTGCAGCGGTTCGCCTGTTCCGCAGCTAGCCCTCTGACATGGATCACAGCGCTGAACCGATGCAGGTGCTACTGTCCGCGTCGGCGTCGCCATGCCTGAGGAAGGCTCCCTGGGTAACCTGGACACCACCCCTGATCATTCTTGCCTTGTTTTCGTTACCCGTTCTGGTGTAAAAACCAGCGGGGCCCGTCATCCCAAGAAGATTTTGCGCTATTTCGGCCATCCGCTGTTTTGGAGTTGTTTCTGCCGGCACCTTGAAGTGTCGGAGTCAATGGAGACTCTATGATCCGCATCAGTGTGATCCGCATGATCATGATCCGAAGGGTGAAAAATTTCTCCGTCTCAATGCTCGTCCTGTTGCTTTCCTCCATCGCCTTCGGGCAGGGCGGTGTCGCCACTGGCGACCTGCACGTTACCGTGAAGGACCCCAAGGGCAATCTGGTCACCAATGCAACAGTCACGGTAAGCGATGTTGCCAAGGGCCTGGAACGAACCGGCACCAGCGACGACGAGGGCGGCTACAGCGCGCGGCTGCTGCCCCCGGGAACTTATACCGTCACAGTGCAAGCGCGGGGCTTCGGCAAAGCCGAAGCCAAGGACGTCAGCGTCACCGTCGGAGGACTGGTGGAGCTTCCGGTGGCGCTCGCGCTGGCTACCGGCAAAGAAGTGGTGGAGGTCAGTGCCCAGGCAGAATTAGTGGAGACCTCGCGCAGCTCGACCACGGACACGATCGGACAGCAGCGCATCGACAATCTGCCGATCAACGGGCGCAACTACATTAACTTCACGCTGACGGATTCTCAGGTGGTACGCGACAACGCCCCGAGCCTCGGTGCAGCGCCCACGTCTGGGCTCAACATGAGCGGCCAGCGCGCCCGCTCCAACATGGTCAACGTCGACGGCGCCGACGCCACCGACAATTCCACCAACGGTGTGCGCTCCACCGTTTCCCAGGAAGCGGTGCAGGAATTTCAGATCATCACCAACAACTACGCGCCCGAGTACGGTCGCGCCGCCGGCGGCGTGGTGAACATCATCACCCGCTCAGGATCGAACGACTTCCACGGCGACGTCTACGGCTACCTGCGCAACCGGAATTTCCAGGCAGTGAACCCATTCAGCACGGTTCCGAATCCTGCCTACACACGAGTGCAAGCTGGCGCAGCGTTCGGCGGACCGATCAAGAAGGATAAGACGTATTACTATTTTTCTTACGAAGTTACGCGGCGGCATGAAACGGGATTTTCCGACATTGGCCAAGGCAACTTCGGGCTCGTTCCTTTTGATACATCGCAGGTGGGATTGCCTTTTGGAACGCTGCAGCTGACTCCGGGACCGGGGGGTCAGATCGACTTCCTCACGAATCCGGCAACGCTCGCGGCCGAGGCAAATCCCGTTGTTCTGGGCGCAGTCGAACAGTATGTCGTCCTTGCCGGAGCATCTTCCGGCCAGGCAATTCAAGGAGTTTGGCCTTCCCAAATGGTGGAGGCCCTGACTCTCGGCGCTACCGGCACTTTCGCCGGCTTCCCAACGACTTGTACGCCGGCGGCCTGCGAAGGCCCCGTACCACTCTCGTATCAGACCCTGGCGTCGCAGATCGGTAACTTCCCGGTCTTCGAAGGCACCAGCCTCTATTCGCTGCGCATCGATCACAACGTTAACAATAACAACCGCCTGACGCTGAGGGCGAACGTCAGCCCGAGTACAGTGACTGGCATTGAAGTGAGCGGTCAAGATCAGCCGGTCGGACAAAACGCCTACTCGCGCACGTCGCAGCAGACCTACCGCGACGTGACCGGCGTGGTGAAGGACACCTGGACCATTGGCAATAACAAGGTGAATGAATTTACCTTTCAGTATGCGCGCCGAGGGCTTTCCTATTACTACAATACTCAAATCCCGGGAGGTTCTGACCCTGCCGTGAATATCCCGGGCTTTGCCTATTTCGGCCGCGAGCCTTACTCGTACATCCAGCGCGTGGAACAGCGCTATCAGTTCACCGACAACTTTTCCTGGACCATCGGCCGCCACAATACCAAGTTCGGCGCGGACTTTAACTATCTGCCCCTCACCGCAACCTTTACCGTGAACTACGGCGGCGTGTACGACATTGGCCCCCTCCCTGCCGCCAGTCTGGGATTCTCCATTCCCGGCCTTTCATTTCCCGCTCTCTCGCCGGTGCAGGCTTATGGCGCGGGCATCCCCCAGGACTTTGTTCAGGGCATCGGAAGCCCCAGCGATTCGTTCAGAAACATTCCGATCGGGGTTTTCTGGCAAGACTCCTGGCGGGTCAGCCCCACCGTCACTCTGAACTACGGCGTGCGCTATGATGTGGAAATCCCGCCAACATTCGCGCCGCCGGACGCCCTCGCACTGGCCGGATACAACTCCCTTGGATTGCAGAAAGGGATCCAGATCGCGAAGCACAATATACAGCCCCGGGTCGGCATGGCATGGGATCCTAACGGCGACGGAAAGACTGTGGTTCGGGCGTCCTACGGAATGTTCTATGACCATCCGCTGCTCGGTCTCTATTTCCTGGGCCAGGCTTCCGACGGGTCCTCCAGCGGGCAGTTGGCGTTTCCCGGTGGTACACCCTGCAATGTCGCTTCCACCGCCTTCAATCCCGCGAATCTCAACGGCTCCAGTATTCTTACTGGCACCCTTGGAAACGCGAATTGCATGCCGGTTAGCCAGCTGAATTACGAGCCCAACCAGCAGCAATTCCGATCATTCTTCCCTCCGGGCCAGTCGAATCAATCGCTGTTCCTCGAACAGCAATATCTGACCAATCCGCCGTTCCCGTACGCTCCAGCTCCATTCCCGCTGGCGTTCCAGCCCTTCGGCTATCCGCAGGCTAAGAACTTCGTATACGCCTACGCCCAGCAAGCAAATTTCACCGTCGAGCGCGATCTCGGCGGCGGCTTTGCTCTGAGCCTGGCCTACAACTTCAACGGCGGACGCCACCTCAACCGCCCCATCAATGCTAGCCCGGTCCGTGGCGACCTGGTGACGCAGAACTGGATGGCCGCGGTGGGAGCGGGGGCCGCCACGCCGACGACCGACCCCTTATTCGTCACAACTTGTGGCGCCAGCCCCCTCGCAGGTGCGTTCCCGGGGGCACTGCCCTACTATGTCCCGACCGCGCTGGTGAACTTGTTCCGGCCCTCCGGCTTGAACGCCTCCATGGTTACAGCCTTCCCGACCTGTGTGACAGACGCCATCGCTGATCTGGCGGTAGCCGGACTCAATGCAAGCTGCAATCCCTCCACCCTTAGCGGTTGCGTCCCCTTTGGCGATATGGACGCCAACTACTCCAACGGTAGCTCGATCTACCACGGCTTCAGCGCCAACCTGCGCAAGCGCTTCAACCGCCACTACCAATTTCTCGCTTCCTACACCTGGTCGCACGCAATTGACGACTCTACCGATCTGCAATCCACAACTACTCCACAGGATAGTTTTTATCCTGCCCTGGAGCGTTCCAATTCGCTGTTCGATCAGCGCCACCGCTTCGTTTTCAGCGGCGTCTACCAGACGGGCAAGCTTGCAGGCAGCGGATTCGGCAGCAAGTTCTTTAGCGATTGGACCTTTGCTCCCATCATCGATGTGGCCTCCGGCCGACCGTTTAACATCATCACCAGCGGCGGCGACAACTTCCAGGAGTCTTCGCTCACCAGCCGTCCGAACATCGTGGCGGCGGGAACGCCCACGAACAACTGCGGCTACGCGACCGAAGCGTCTAAGTACTCACCCACGGGCTTCTTCCAGGAGCCCTGCTTTGCTGACGTCACATTAGCGCAGCTCGCCAGTCCCAGCGCGCTGCTCGCTCTCGACGGCAACCTGGGCCGCAATGCCGGAACACAGCCTTGGACGATCTTTAACGATCTGCGCATCGCCAAGCGCGTTTACTTCGGAGAGCGCTTTAGCATGGACTTGATCGCCGACATGTTCAATATCGCGAACCGGTACAACGTGGCCGCCGTCAGCCCTCTCTGCAGCGGCTCATCCTGCACCGCGGGCCAAGCTACAGCTGCGTACGATCCGCGGCAGTTCCAGTTCGCGCTGAAGTTCAACTGGTGAGGTTTTCGATGGGTGGCTAAGTCTGGATTTTTACTCACGGTGAATCCGGACGGAAAGCGTGGAACTTCGTCGCGCCTTTTCGCGTAAATTAATTGCATGTCAGGACCAGCGATGAATCTTCCGCCGGAGCCTTCGGCTCCTCAACCGGTAGTTCCTTCGCCAGCGGCCACGAACAACGTCTTCCGTGGGCCAAACGGCATCCGGGCCGGCTGGCGGGCGCTCATTTTTCTGGCAATCGTGGCTGGCCTTGTGGCTGCGGTTAACCTCGTCATCGCGCTGGTGGTGCATTTTGTGCTGCACCGCCGGCCTCACTTCGGAACTGCTTCATCGCTCTCACCCGCTGTGGCTGCCCTCAGCGACGGGTCGATTTTTCTCTTCACCGGCGTCGCCGCATTGATCATGAGCAGGATCGAGCACCGCAAGTGGGGACAATACGGCCTGCCGGCAAAATTTGCCTTTCGCAAGGATTTCTGGCTCGGAACTCTCATTGGTTTCCTCGCCATCAGCACCAGCCTTCTTGCCATCTTCGCTCTCCACGGATTTCATCTCGCTGGTATTGCTATTTACGGTAAAACCATCGTCATAGCCACAGCTGCCTGGAGTGCGGCCTTCGTGATCGTTGGTTTGGGGGAGGAATTCGCCTTTCGCGGATATCTTCAGTACACGCTCACGACCGGAATGGGCTTCTGGCCCGCCGCCATTCTCCTCTCGGCATTATTCGGTCTCGCCCACGCGGCCAATCCTGGCGAGAGCAAGTTCGGACTCTTCTCGGTGGTCTGCTTCGGGCTGCTGTTCTGCCTGTTCCTTCGCCGTACCGGGAACCTATGGTGGGCCGTCGGATTCCACGCGGGATGGGACTGGGGACAAACCTTCTTCTACGGCGTACCCGACAGCGGATTGGCTCCCTATCACAACTTGTTCAACTCCGCGTTCAGCGGACCGCGATGGCTCACGGGCGGCAGCGTCGGCCCGGAAGCCAGCATCTTCACTCCGATTGTTCTGCTTATCGTCGCGATCTTCTTCAGCCGTGTGTATCGCGAGAATTCGTATCACCCACTCGACAGGAAGTCGTAGAAGATGCTCCCTGACTGAGTGCGCCGAAGCCTGAAAGCCGCAGTGTTACACTTTCTCTTCACCCATCCTTGGCGCTTGCCGGAGTTTTTTCTTCCATGCCTCAACCCTATACCCCGACGTCGCGGACCCGTCTGGTCCGCGAAGCTGATCGTGCTGTTTATGACCGCGAGGCGGCTTATCGAATTTTGGACGAAGGATTTCTGTGCCACGTCGGCTTCGTGGTCGACGGCCAGCCCTTCGTGATCCCCACGTCTTACGGACGTGATGGCGACTGCCTCTACATTCACGGCTCCGCCGCCAGCCGCATGTTGCGCCAAATGAAGGATGGCGTCCCGGTTTGCGTGACGGTCACGTTGCTCGATGGACTCGTGCTCGCCCGTTCCATCTTTAATCACTCCATGAACTACCGTTCGGTGGTGATTCTGGGCAAAGCGACGCTGGTGGATGATCCGGCCGAAAAACTCCAAGCCTTGCGTCTTCTCTCTGAACACATCATTCCCGGCCGTTGGGCGGACTCGCGACAACCCAATGAGCGCGAACTGAAGGCGACGTCCGTGCTGCGGCTACCGATCGAAGAATTTTCGGCCAAGGTTCGCATCGGCCCGGTCATCGATGATGAAGATGACTATTCCTTTCCCACTTGGGCTGGAGTGGTTCCGCTGGAAATAAAGGCAGGCACGCCGATCAATGATTCGCGACTTGATCCAGGGCGTGAAGTTCCGCCCTACGCAAAACACTATTCGCGCAGAAGGTGAATTGATCACCTTCCATCACGGAATTAGCAGCAACTTCCCCGTCGTCTTCCGTCCTTCGAGATCCCGATGCGCCCGCTGCGCCTCGGCCAAGGGGTAGATGTGTTCGATGCGAAGTTTGAGCTTTCCTGACTCCAACATGCCAAACACCGCGCCGGACCGCGCCACCAATTCATCCCGCCTAGCGATGTAATTTACGAGTGTGGGCCGCGTTACATAGAGCGAGCCCTTTTGTGACAAGGCAACCAAGTCAAACGGCGGAACGGCACCGCTCGAGCCGCCGAAGAGCACCATCATTCCGCGCGGTCGCAGGATGTTGAGCCCCTTCTCGAATGTAGTCTTCCCCACCGAATCGTAGACTACATCTACACCTTTGCCGCCAGTCAGACGTTTTGTTTCAGCCTCGAAGTCGGACTGCGTGTACAAAATGACTTCATGCGCTCCTGCTGCGTGCGCTAGCTTTGCTTTCTCCTCTGTGGAAACTGTGGCAATCACTCGCGCGCCGATGTTGTGTGCCATCTGCACCAGCAGGAGTCCTACTCCACCGGCCGCCGCGTGAACCAGTGCCGTCTGCCCCTGCTTTAGCGGATACGTATCATGCGACAGATAGTGTGCCGTCATCCCCTGCAGCATGGCGGCAGCCGCCTCGCGATCGCTTACACTCTGCGGAATCGGAACCAGCCGCTCAGCCGGAACTACGGCATATTCCGAATACGCCCCTTGTATCCCGGTCCAAGCCACACGGTCACCGGCCTTCACGGAACTCGCCTCGGAGCCGACGGCGGTCACTACGCCTGCGCCTTCCTGCCCTGGAATAAACGGCAGTGGCGTCTTATACCGTCCCTCGCGAAAGTAGACATCGATAAAGTTCACGCCCGAGGCAGCAAGTTTCACCACGGCTTCGTTCGCTTTCGGCTGTGGGACCGGCGATTCCGCCAATTCCATCACTTCCGGTCCGCCGACTTGTTTGACCTGAATGGCTCTCATGTTTGCCTTGGATTCCGTCCCGAGAATAAAAGATTCCGGATTCACAATTCTAGTTCTCGGTTCTCGGTTCTCGGTTTTCGTGGCTCTGCGCTTTCTGGGAACTGAGAACTCTTCTGCTACACTTGCACGTTCGCTGCAAGGAGCCCTTCGTCATGCCTGAAAAAAAGCCCCAGACTTTCGCCAATCACTCGCGCTTTGATCCTCTGTTTCACTTTTTCGTGTTGCCGGTCTTCATCCTCTCCGCCATCGGTGGCACTATACACTTCCTTTGGCATCCCAGCTGGCACTCGGCGTCATTTTTTGTGATCTCGGTGGCCGCCGTGATCGCGGTGCTGAAAATTCGCCTGTATGCGCTCAAGGTGCAAGACCGCGTAATTCGCCTGGAAGAACGTCTCCGGCTAGCTACTCTTCTAGCCGAGCCATTGCGTTCCCGAATTCCGGAACTAACTGAAGGGCAACTCATCGCGTTACGTTTCGCCTCAGATGCGGAGGTGCCCAAATTAGCCGAACGGACACTCGCCGAAACGCTTTTCCGGGCGGACATCAAGAAAGCGATTCAAAGCTGGCGGCCGGACTACTGGCGGGTCTGACGCCCACTTCGTCGACTGAGCGGCAAGCCGCGGGGTTCTGTTCTCTTCGAATCATCCCTTCAAACCTTTTACCCGGCTTCCGCCGTCTGGCTAAGGACTAGCGGGAGTAACCATTTTGTCCCGGTGCCGAAAGTAACGGACCTAGTCCCTTTTCGGCGTTGACCCGAGGGTGACTGGGAGGTACGATTTTTGATAGAATCCACCGGGTTTTAACAACAGGAGCAATTCGTATCTCATAGAAAAATATGCGAGTTGCAAAAATCCAAATCCAGATCGCCGTGCTGGCTGCGCTGACCATCGCCTGCTCCTGCTGCCAGAGTGCGCAAAAGCCGGTCGCCGTGGTGCCTCCCGGAGCGCCGCCGCCGCTAACCGCCAAAGCGGGCCCCTCCGCACAGCCGCAAGCTAGCCCCGCGCCACCACCGGCAGACACTCAAAGCCAGCAGCCAACCCAAGCGGCGCAGGTCAAACTTCAATCCCCGGCCCTGAAGCCCGCGCCTGATCAGGTCGACGATCTGCTCTCTCGCGTCGAAAAGGAATATCAAACAGGATTGGCAAACTACCAGGCAGGGCACGCGGATGCTGCTAAACAGAATTTCGACGACGCCTTTAACGCACTGCTGGAAAGCAAGCTGGATATTCGGTCCGATGATCGGCTCGAAAAAGAATTCGAACGTATCGTGGACGGAGTCAACCATCTTGATCTGGGTGACTTAGCCTCAGACTCCGAAGCCCAGAAGTCAGAACCCGCGCCGATCGATGAAACCAACGGAATTACGCCGGCCGCCGAACCTGGAGTGAGGGCAAAGGCTCAGGCCGAGATCAAGTCAACCCACTCCGATCTGCCGCTCATGATGACGGACCAGGTCGCCGGGTACATCAGCTATTTCTCCAACCGTGGACGTGGGACTTTCGAGCGCGCCTTCGCCCGCTCCGGTCGATACCACGACATGATGGTTCGGATCCTGAAGCAAGAGGGTGTTCCGCAGGATCTGATCTATCTGGCGCAGGCCGAATCCGGATTCCAGCCCACGGCGGTTTCTCGCGCCGGCGCACGCGGCATCTGGCAATTCATGGGCAGCCGCGCCCACGGTTATGGCCTGCAGCGTAGCATGTGGGTCGACGATCGTCAGGACCCCGAAAAATCCACCCGCGCCGCAGCGCGCCACCTGAGAGATCTTTATGGCCAGTTCGGCGACTGGTATCTCGCCATGGCGGCCTATAACTCCGGCCCAGGGACGGTGCAGGCTGCAGTCCGGCGCACCGGCTACGCCGACTTCTGGGAGCTTTACCGCCGCAACGTTCTACCAAAGGAAACCCGCAACTACGTTCCCATCATCTTGGCCGTGACCATCATGACCAAGAATTTGTCGCATTACGGTTTTGATGATGTATCGATGGACGAACCGGTTGCTTTTGACTCTGTTACTGTTAACTATCCCGTGGATTTGCGCCTCGTGGCCGACTGTGTAGATGCGACTTCTGCCCAACTGCAACAGATGAATCCCAGCCTTCTGCGGCTGAGCACCCCAAAGGAAGGCACGTTCGAACTCCATCTGCCCGCCGGGACGAAGCAGCAATACCAGACCGCCATCGCCGACATCCCTGCCGGTATGCGACTCTGGTGGCGCTACCCGAGAGTTCATTCCGGCGACACCCTCGCTTCTCTGGCGCGCGCCTACCGAACCACGGCCAAGTCCATCGCTGAAGCCAACCACCTCGACGGCACGGAACTCCAGACCGACGCCAAGCTAATTGTCCCCGTCGCCCCCAGCAAACACTCAGTCAGCGATACTGCCTCCTACGCCCACAGGATTACGCGATACAAAGTCCGCAAGGGCGACACGGTTCAGACCGTCGCTGAGAACTTCGGAGTTTCCGTCCAGATGATCCGCCGTTGGAACGGACTGCGCGGCGACAGCCTCCACGGACGAACTGTACTGGCCCTGCACCTACCGGTTACGCCAACCGGCGAACCGAGTTCGACCGCCTCCAGCAAGCCAGCCAGTCATTCCCGGAAGGGCGCACAAACGGCCAGCGCCAAAGTTCCCGCTGCCAAATCGGCGAAACCTTCGGATGAAGATGTCTCGGAGCAGGCCAGCGTGCTCCATCACAAAGTGAAGTCGGGCGAAACCTTCTATTCGATTGCAACCACATACAAAACCACCGTCGCTGCTCTAAAACGCAACAACCAAAACGTCGCCACTCTGCGGCCCGGCATGATCCTGGTCGTGCAGCAAAGCCAATAGAAGCAAACGGCCGATGCAAAACGGTCCGCTCCCAGCACCGGAGCTTGAAAACCGGCCAAGTGGCGCCCGCCTTCTGACAGGTCCTAGGACTTGCTCCCAATACACGCCGCAGATCTGAAGTCGGTTCCCAGCCCTCGGCCAAGTTCTTTGCGCGCCGCTATCGAATCTGCTTCCATTCCGCCGCTCCGTGTGATAACAGGATTAAGCGGGCTGGACGATGATCGCGGTCCTTGCAATCTGCACCAAACGTCGTGCTATAATCGCGCGCCGTTCCAGCACACAGTTTCTGGTGGTCTTTTAATTTCCCGTGCCCGGCAGCCTTGCGCGGCTGTTCTTGCGCCAGGAGGCCAAAACAAGATCAGGAGGAGCAATGACGTTCTACGACCCCACACTTTACGGACGTGACGAAGAAGAAGAATTCGGCGACAGCGGCGCCTACAGCGAGTCGCTCGAAGAGGATTTTGAAGAGGAAGAGGAGGAGGAAGAAGAAGCCGGCGTACCCGAGGCCGAGATGAGCGAACCGGCCACGCCTGCTCCGCCTCCCCCCGCACCCAAGCCCGCCGCGCCCGCTGGTGGGGGCCCCAAGAAGCCCGCCGCTAAGAAGAAAGCGCCGGCCAAGA
>Ga0187865_1002150_pt1 | contig 19733 bp, 22 predicted proteins | sample June2016WEW_11_1_2_FD_132989 | JGI IMG/M metagenome (GOLD analysis project Ga0187865, IMG submission 132989) | Peatland microbial communities from SPRUCE experiment site at the Marcell Experimental Forest, Minnesota, USA - June2016WEW_11_100 | ecosystem: Environmental > Terrestrial > Soil >...
GCTCCCCGCAGCCCGTTTCTATCACTAGATCTCTCGGCTACGGATCACCGTTCCTGGTCCGCTACGTTTCCGGAGGCTTGCTGTTCCTCAAACCTCTTGGAACCTCTCCCAATATGCCCTCACAACCGTTTTTCGTCAATTCTTTTTTGCTGCGCCGGTGCACTTTTCCTCAAGTTATTTCTGCCGTGTTTCGAAGCAGTTACAGAAGTTCGACGTGGATTGCCTGTGAATAAATCAGGGGCCGGGAATCCTGTTCTACTGGGTCAGCTTCAGGATCATGCCGCTGTCGGTGGCCAGCCAGATGTCGCGGTCGCTGGCCGTCGCCATGGTGGTGCGGTTGGCCACCGCGCGGTAGTCCACCTCGAGGTCGGTCCAAATGGAGAAGTCCCGGCTCCTGAGCACCTTCACCTTGCCCGGAACCAGGCTGCGCAGCTCGCCTGTTACCACAATGCCCGAGAGATAGCCCGTGCCGTCCGGAGTCACCCAGACATCCGTGACGGCGAATTTCTTGTCCCGGTAAATCATCTCGCTGCCGCCCGAGGGCCATTTGATGCGGTAGACCTCGCTGGAGTACAGAAACGAGTCGGAAAACTCGATCAACCCGAGGCCCGTGCCTGGCGGTCCGAAACGCATGCGCGTGACCTGGCCGAATACCGAAGCGGAAGCGGACTTCCAGGTCTTGCCGCCGTCGTGAGTCTCCAGCGACAGCCCGAGATGGGGCCATTCGCGATGGCTCAAGGCCGCCTCCGGATCGATCCACTCCGGCAGTCTGGGCGTGAACGCTCGTTCCGGCGGCCGGTTCCAACCGGTGATCACGCCAAGTTGGGGCGTGGCAAACGCGATCCACCCATAGGCGGAGCTCTCGGCGCTTCCGGGCTGTTCGGCGGCTGCGGCCACGCGGGTCCACCGCTGGCCTCCATCGTGGGTCTCGAGCACGGTTTTCCTGGCGCCGGCGGCCCAACCGTTCTTCTCGTCTGTGAAGTACACCCGAAAGACTTGGGCCGGAACCCGGGGCATCTTGGTCCAGCTCTTTCCGGCCTCCGTGGTCTGCCACAGACCCTTCTCCGTCACCATCCACCCGAAGTTCTCGTTCAGGAAGAACAGCGAGAGAGGCGCCTCCTGGAGTGGGACGAGCTGCCAGTGGGCGCCGCCGTCGGAGGTCACCAGCGCCACGGGCCGTTGGCGGCTGCCCTCGTGAATGCTGCCTACCGCGACTCCGCGCACGGCCGACGCAAAACAGAGGTCGCCAATGGCCAGGGAAGACTTGTTCCGATCATAGAAATATTGCACCTGCCAGCGTTGGGCGCCGAGCGGCGTCACCCACGCCACCAGCGCCGCCAGCGCGCATAGGAACCGAGCGAATGAAAGCGTCACGTTGCTTCTATTGTTTCATTGCGACAGGTCCGGAGGAAAGCACCAGTTCCACGTGACTGGCCGATTCCACCGCGGTGGGGGCCATGCGGGCGAGCACCAGGACGCATCCCACCTGTTCGCCGACCGTGGTGAGCACCTCCATTTCACCGCCGGTATGCTGGTGGGGCAGCCGGTGCTGCACGTTGATCACGCCCACCACCCGGTTGCGGGCGGTCACCGGCGCGGAAAGGAACGCTTCGTAGGTGTCTTCCTCCAACTCGCCGAATTTCTTGAACCGTGGATCCTTGTATGCCTCGCGCGAAATCGCCAGCAGGCGGCGCTCGCGCGCCACCCAACCCGTCAGGCCCTCATTCCATTTCATCCGCAGCTTCCCGATGGTGGAGGGGTGCGGCATGTTGGAGGCGCACAGCACCAGTTCCTCGCCGTCGAGGAGGTACACGAGACAGGAATCGCATTGGGTGAACTCGACCACCAGAGACACGATGCCTTGCAGAACTTCCGACAGGCTCATTTCCCGGACCATGAAGCGGCTGATCTTCTGGAACAGGCGCAACTGCTGCTCGGTCTTTTGCAGGCGCCCCTCGAGATCTCTGGCTTTCGGCACTCCTTCATTATAGTCTTGGCTTCGTGCGGCGCCGGCGGTCTACAATCAATACAGCGGGCGCAAATGAATGACGGAGCATGACGCGGAGAGCGCAGTAGCCACATGGAAGGCGCCAGAGTGCCCCTTCACAATCGAATATTCCCTCAGAGCGCTGGACGATATCCGCCTGGGGGTGATGGATGCGTTCTTTTCGCTGCCGCGCGGCGGCGCCGAAATCGGCGGGATTCTGCTGGGACACTATTTGAAGGGGCGGCTGGCGATCAAGGATTATGTGGCTCTGGAATGCGAGCACGCCTTCGGACCGTCGTTCGCGCTTTCCCCGCGAGACCAGGACAGATTGGGGGAGTTGCTGGCGTCGGCGGAACAGAATCCGGACCGGCTCAAGCCCGTCGGCTGGTACCATTCCCACACGCGGAGCGAGATTCTTCTCTCCGCGGCCGACCAGGACCTTCACAACCGCTATTTCCCCAAACCATGGCAAGTGGCGCTGGTGCTGAAGCCGCACACCTTTCATCCCACCAGGGGGGGCTTCTTCTTCCGGGAGGCGGACGGATCGATTCATGGAACGGCCAGCTACCAGGAATTCGCGCTGGCCCCGTTGCCGGTGCGTCCGGCTCCGGCGGGAGTCGCGCCGGCGACGGAGTCCGCGTCTTCCGCGCGTCTCCGGCACGGTCTGGATCCGCGGGGGCCGGTGATCACGGTGGCAGCCGAGCGGGCGGCTCCAGAGCCCGAGCCGCCCGCGGAGCCGGCTGCGGAGGCATCCGAGCAGGCATCGGCTGATCTGCCGCTCCCGGGTTTCCTCGCAACGCCCGCCAGGCGGAAGTCGCGCTGGTTTCTGGTGACCGTGCTGGTGATCGCCATTTGCCTGGCGGTCGCGGGGGCGGGGTACCAGACCCGAGACCTCTGGCTGCCTCGCTTGACGGCTGCGATCGGGCCCGCGCCCGAGCTTTCCATCGGGCTCAACGTGATCGATAGCGACGGCCAGTTGCGGATCCAGTGGGACGGCAACTCTCCCACGGTGCGCCGAGCAACCAACGCCATGCTGGAGATTGACGACGGGCTTGTTCCCTGGGAGATCCAGTTGGACGCGCAGCGCCTGAAAGCCGGCACTTTCACTTATGGCCGCCAGAGCGAACGAGTTGACATCAAGCTGGCCATTCATTTGCCCGATGGGCAACAGGCCCGCGGAGCGACCAGTTTTCTGGGAAGACTTCCCGAGCGGAAGCCGCCGCCCGAGGACCCGGAGATCCGCAAGCAGAGAGACGCGCTGGCCCAGGAAGCCGCCAAACTCAGGTCGGACCTGGCCGCGGAGGTGGCGCGCACCAAGAAGGTCGAGAAGTCCCTCAACGAGGTGAAGAAGGTCCTCGAGGACCAGCAGCGCAAGCGCTTGGGGGCCCAAAGCCCCGACCGGTAGGGAGTGGGAAGGCGGCATCACTCAGGCTCCTGGGGGTTCCGGCGGTTCTGACGGAACGAAGCCAATCTCGGGCTCGCTTCGCTCGCGGGGCCAGGGGCCGGTATCCCCAATTGCCGGCCGACAAGATCGTCGAACTCCACGGGCGACGATGGAACATTGAGACGGATCTACGCGGTCTGAAGCAAACCGTGCGATTGGGACACCTACGCTCGCTGAGCGCGCCGATGGCGGCCAGGGAACTGATTGTCGGCGTCATGGCGTACAATTTGGTTCGGACGCTGCGGATGGCCGCCGCCCAATCGGTCGGTGTCGATCCGCGCGAGCTCAGTTTCTCAAAGTGCAGATCGTTGTGAATGCCTGCGCTACAGCGCGAGCATCGCGTTCAGATCCGCGGCGGGAAGGCGCAAAGCCACGTAGAACGGGCCAAAGAGGGCGTACACGGCGCTGACTTCGTCGAAGCGCATCTCGTAGATGAGTTTCTTGAAGACTAGCGGATCGCCGGCGAAAAGGTCTACGCCCCATTCCCAATCGTCGAATCCAATCGAGCCGGTGATGATCTGCCGCACTTCGCCCGCGTAGCGCCGCCCCACCAGGCCGTGCTCGCGCATCAGGCGCTGGCGGTCGCCCATGGGCACCTGGTACCAGTTCACCGATTCGCTGCGGCGCCGGTCCATGGGATAGAAACAGAGATACTTCGCGCCCGGGATTTCCGGCCAGAGCCGCGGCGCCATGGCCTGCCGCTGGCGCGCGAGCACGGCTTCGATCTCCCGGTTCCATTCGCCGGAATGCGGTTCGACGCCCTTGGCGGCCAATTCGCCGTAGACCTTGGCCGTGGAGTCGTACAGGCCGAGCTCGATCACGGAAAGGTAGGAAGCCGCCGGTTCCAGACAATCGCCGAGCCGCAGCCGCGCCAGTTCGAGTTGGGCCTGGTTGAGCTCCTCGAAGCTGCGCCGGAAGTGCAGGAAGAGGAGGTCGCCCTTGTGGCCCAGCAACGAATACACCGCGCTCTGGCGGCCACCGCCGGGACGCTCCCAGGCCGCCAGCGTGTGCGTCGCCTCTTGGAGGATTTCCCCGCGGCTTTCAGCGGAAAGCGCGCGCCAGGCAGGCCAGCGGAACCGCATCATCTGGTGCAGCACGCTGGCGCCTTCGACCGTGAGCGGGACGGCGGGCGTCTCAGGAGTCATGACCTTCATTATAAGGAGGGTGGGCTACGCCTGCCGCCGGGACCACTGCGCCACGCCAGAGCGCGTTGGCCGATCACAGCAATTTTCAATATTCCGCTCCGGTCAAACTGCTTTTCTTTTCAATTGGTTGAGGGATGCCACCGGTAGCATATGAGGCGGCTTGAGCGTGACCCGCTGCTAAAGTGGAATCGGGATGAAGAAGCCGGATATCGCAAAACGGATGGCGCGCCAGGCAGGTGTCAGCGAAGCCGAGGCGGCGGACCGCCTGGACCATGTGGTGGGCCAGATTCTCCGGAATCTCCGCCAGGGCAAAGAAGCGTCGCTGCCGGGATTGGGCAAGTTCAGTCCGCGCCCGGGCGGGAAAGTGGCGTTCGAGCGGCAAGGAGGTGAGCGCCGTGGCTGACTGCTCTCCGACCGGCCAATTGGCGCAGGTGGTACTCCAAGGCCTGGCCGCGGGGAAAGTGGTGGAGATCGACGGGTTGGGCGTATTCTACCCGGACGCCGCGCTTGGCTGCCGGTTTGAACCGTCGGGGCTGCCGCAAGTCTTCATTGCCTATGTGAAAGAAGATGCGAAAGCCGTGGAGCGGCTGTGCGAGGCCCTGGAAACGGCCGGATTCAGCCCCTGGACGGATGCGCGCAAACTGCTGCCGGGCCAGAACTGGCCGCGCGCCATCGAGAGCGCCATCGAAACCTCGGATTTCTTCGTGGCCTGCTTTTCGGGATACTCGGTGAACAAGACAGGCGGGTTCCAATCGGAGATCCGTTATGCGCTGGATTGCGCGCGGCGCGTGCCGCTGGATGAAATCTTTGTGGTGCCGGTGCGGCTGGATGGCTGCCGCGTGCCGCGATCCATCCAGCGGGAATTCCAGTACATCGATCTGTTTCCGGACTGGGCGCGGGGAATCCGCCGCCTGGCAACGATGATGCGGCGCGAGGTGGCGCGGCGGGGCCGAGCGCGTTAGAAACTGGCGATTGTCGACTGCCGAGTGGCCCGGCGCCGCCCGGTAGTATAGAATCAAGAGAGCAGCAAATGTCGGGGCGTAGCGCAGCCTGGTAGCGCACCTGCCTTGGGCGCAGGGGGTCGGCAGTTCGAATCTGCCCGCCCCGACCATCCGTAAACAACTCACTTCATTGCAATGGCTGCTTCCGGCCGGACTAGCGCCCCTGTAGCCGCCGGCGGAATCTTAGGATTGTCTCCGGAAGTTCCCCGCCGCTATTTCTGTTCCGGCGGCTTGCTCTCGACGATCCCCAGGTCCGTCAGCACCTTCGGATTGGCCTCATCCATGGCCAGCAGGTTATGGCAGGCGTTGCAATCCTGCGTGACGGAGCGGCCGTCCTTGGCGGCGTGGTTGCCGTCATGGCAGCGAAAGCAGCCGGGGAAGTCGGCGTGGCCGATGTTGTTCGGGTAGGTGCCCCAGGAGACTTTCATCTCGGGGAAGATGTTGCGGTCGTAGATCGCCAGCACCTGCTCGGCCGCGGAGGCCGCCTCGGCCCTGCGCTGCGCCCAGACGGCCGGATAGTTGTCCCGGTAGTATTTCCCGAACGCCGCGGGAATCTTTTGCGCGGCTTCGTCGCGAGTGCCGTAGCCAGCCTTGAGGATCTCCACGGCCCGCTTCTTGGCGAACGGCAGCGACGGCGAAATCCGGCCCGCGTTCATCACGCGGTCCACGGCGCGCTCCGGCAACTCGTAGGCGTGAGTCGGACGATTGTGGCAGTCCACGCAATCCATGTCGCGGATGGGCAGGCCGCCGCCCTCGGGCTTGGCGTCGGGCGTGGCGTAGACGGTCTTGCCGCCCGGGCCGTTGTACTCGATCCAGGGAATGTTCTGCCGTCCCTCGTCGGCATGCGCATAGCGGATCAGCACGCCGGTGCCCAGGTGCGTCCCGTGTATTCCGATGCCGCGGTTGCCGCCGCCAATCTTCATCAGCAGCACGGTTTTGGAAAGCGTGTTGGTCTGGTCGTCGGCGAACTTGTCGATGACCAGCAAACGGTCCTCACCGTACTTCTGCGGCCAGTGGCAGGCTTCGCAGGTCTCCCGCGCGGGACGCAGGCTGCGAACGGGCGTGGGGATGGGCGTCGAATAGGTGTGGAAGGTCACCGCGAGCACCTGTCCCACACCCGACAGCTTGCTCTTCACGAACCACGAAGCGCCCGGCCCGATGTGGCACTTCACGCACTCCACGCGTGAATGCGGGGAGTTCTGATAGGCCGTGTACTCGGGCTGCATCACGGTGTGGCAGGTCTCGCCGCAAAACGTCACCGAATCCATATAATTCACGGCGCTGTAACTGACCTGGCTGGCAATCGCCAGGTTGACCATGGTGGTGAAGAAAACGAAATGGACCAGGCGGCGCAGCTCGGCGTTACGCCACGTGAGCGGCGGGAATTCGGGCGGATAGATGCCGCTTCGCCCCTCGCGCTTGCGCTGGAGCCAGATTCCCAGCGGAATCAGGATCAGGCCGGCGAAGAACGGAGCCGGCAGCACCAGGAACGCGAGAATCCCTACGTAGGGGCTCTGGGTCGTCCCGCGCAGCGTGACCGGCAGCAAAAAAAGCCAGAAGACGGTGGCGGTGGTGACGATCACCACGCCTGCCTGGCTCACCCAGTTGCTGGACAGATGAATGATCGGGGACAGCCAACTCCTCTCCCTGCGATCGGATTGGTCGGGCGTCATCAGTCTAGTCGTCTCCGGCGGATCTTGGCTCCTCGCGCTCCCTGGGGTGCTCCTGCTTCCTGACTGTAATACCGGTCAGGAAGGCGGTGTTCAACGGGTAGACATCGGGATCGAAAATGACGGGGTAGAAGTGCCAGACCACAATCGCCAGAGTGGCCAGCACGGCCTCGTAGAAATGAACCGACGTGGCGACGTCCAGCCAGCTCTTGGGCAGCAGTTTCATGGCCAGATTGTTGGCCCAAAGCAGCAGCCCGGTGGCGATCATCACCACCGCGCCCCACACCACCGCCCAATACTCGGCCTTCTCCACATAGCTGTGCGAAGAGCGATCCGGAGGCTCGGAACCGAGACCCAGATTGTAGGCGAAATTGGAGAGCGCCTCGCGCGGATCGTTGGTGGCCGGCAGCATCTGCTTCCAGTGCTCGCGCAGCTTGCGGCTGACGATCAGGGAGATCGGGTGGGTCAGCGTGACCGCCACGAAAACACCGGCGGCGATGCGATGGATGAGGCTGCGCATGGCGTAGGTCCCCTCCATTAACAGCAGCGGCCGCGCCCACCATTGATCTGGAAACTTGAGCGCGAAGCCGGTCCAGACCAGGGTGAGGAACGAGATGGCCAGGACAGCATGCTGCACCCGCTCGAACGGCAGCATGCGGAGTTCGCCGCGTTCGGAAAAGTTCCTGGCGCCGAGGTTATCCCGGCGAACGCTGAAACGCCGCTCAATGAGCTTGCGGACCCAATCGCCGCCGTTGTGGAGCAGCATCAGCCCGATGGTCACGGGGATGACCAGCCAATAGAACTGGCGCACCCAGCGCAGGGCGGCGGACTCGGCGTTCCCTTCGGTCAGGTGCACCTGGCTGATGGCGAAACGCGTCCCGGCGCCGGGGTGGCACTGGCCGCAGGTCTTGGGCAGGTTCCGGGCGTTGATGGTGGACTTGGGGTCGGACGACGGCAGAATGTTGTGCACGCCATGGCAGCTCGCGCAGTTGGCGACGGTCTGCGAGCCAGCCTTGGCGGCGAGGCCGTGGTAGGACGAATCGAAGCTCAGCAGGCGGTCCGAAGGCAGGCCGAACTTGCGGGTCAGGCGGACGTCGCCGTGGCAGCTCCCGCAGGTGTCGCGGATATGCGCTGCGTTCACCGGGGAGGCTGCGTTGGTATGTTTGAGAATCCTGTGCTCGCCGTGGCAGTCGGTGCACAGCGGTGCCTGCGTGACGCCGCGCGCCAGTGCCTGGCCGTGCACGCTGGCTCGAAACTGCTCGGCGACTTCGCTGTGGCACATGCCGCAAGTGTCCGGCACAGCGGCGCGGAACGCCTGCGACCTGGGCGCCAGCAGTTCGTGCGCGCTTCCGTGGCAGAGGGCGCAATCGGGAGCGCCCTCATTTCCGTTCTTGCGCGCCTGGCCGTGCACGCCCAGCGCGTAGTCGCCCGCTTGGTCCCGATGACAACTGGCGCACACCGGCTTGGCAATGCCCGCGGGGTGAGGATATTTCTCATGCGATTCGTGACACGTATCGCACGGCAGCCCCGCGTGCGCGCTCTTCTCCAGTTTCTGCCCCTGGTCGTGGCAAGTGGTGCATGCCGCGCCGGGCGCGTTCGCGGCTGCGAGCGAATTGGCGCAGGCCACACCGAGGAGAAGGCCGATCCATCGAGAACCGAGGCGCCCGCCAGTTGAAGAAAGTGCCCGGTTCGGCATCGCACTACAATCCGGCGCCGGGACCCAACACCCAAGCCTTGTACAAGGCGGCGGCCCCTAGCAGAAGGCCGAAGACGACGGCCACCACCGTCAGGATCTTCATCCACTTATCGATTTGCTCGAGTTTCTTGGCGACGGCTATCTGCTGAGCGGCAGTACCAGCGTGCGCCGCCCCGAGGTGCAATGCGGGGTCTTCTTGCACGGCCACGGACCGGCGCCAGAAGGCCACCACGATCACGGCCGCAATCACGACCAACCAGAGTGCCAGGAAAGGACGTAAATCAATATGCATAAATTACCTCCTTCTAAAGTTTACATATTGAATCTCGAAGCTCAAGCTTTTCCGTGAGGGCACGCCTATGGCATCCACCACCCGTGGCGGGCTTAACCTATTGAGTTTTGCAACGTTTTGATCCGGGAATCCGGTGCAGTGGGGCTATTCCCGCAGAACTGGAACCGCAACTGGGGGATATTCCACCCGAAACAGCGGCGGCGTGGGACTTCGCCACCCGCAATGCCGCCGCCATGATTGCCAGCAGAACGGTACTAATGGGGTCTTCCTCGGAGACCACGGAAACGATCCCGGCCTCCCATGCCTGAGCCAGCAGTTGGGGATCCTTCCGAGTGATCAAAACGACCCGCTCCGGGTTGGACAGGGGGAGGGGCAGCCGGGCGAATGCCAATTCGTCCAGAACCAGCACACATTTCTGCGAGGGGTCCGGGCGATCGACTGTTTCGACGTGCCATGCGCAACTGCGCGACAGCGCTTCCCGCACAGTTGCGGCATACACGCCATTGGCAATCGAAAGCTGAACCGCCTGCATCACGGCCGACTCCACGCCTCCGCCTTCCATGCTTCCGCTACTTCTTCTCCTGGTAGCCGTCCAGGCTCTTGTGCTCGGCGTAGTACTTGCCGGCCTCGGTCAACTCCTTGGGCTTGGCCTTGGAATCGACATGGCAGTAAGCACAAGCCTTCTTGGTCGCCTTGGAATACTCTGGCTTGCCGAACGAAGCCGTCGAGCAAACCAGGAATCCGCCCAGCAAAATGGCAGCGGGCAAGATGACTTTCAAATGGGACATGGCACCTCCACGACCGAAAGTAGCAATTGCATCGCCACGGGCTTACTCCCTGCGTTCCAGTGGGTTTGCAAGGATCTCCCCAGTTTGGTTGGGGGCAATTCCCCCCGAAACTGCCGCGCATTGCGCCAATTAACCCAGGCGCCCTGCTATAATCAAGACAAGTTGTCAGGAATGTCAAAGCTCACTCCAGGCTGGCAGAAAACCAGTGTCTTAGAATCGGTGTTCGACCAGCTTTCCGATGCTCTGGTTCTGTACGACCCGGAGTTCCGCATAACAGGAGTCAACCGGTCCACGGAGAAACTCTTCGGCATGACCTCCGAGGAGATGCTCGGGAAACACTGCCAGGAAGTCTTCAAGTGCTCCTTGTGCGAACCCGGATGCGGGGTCCTGGTGGGTCTCAACCAGACGCCCGCCGCGCCGAACTGCACGGTCCGGCTGCATACCGGAAATGGCATGGAGCGGCTGGTGGTGATGCGCACCACCCAGATGTTCGACGGCGGCGGCCAGCTCACTGGCGTGGTGGCCACCATCAAGGACGTTACCGAGGAGGCTGCGCCGCAGAAGCGCGAAGTCATCGCCGAATCGGGGCCCATGCGCGAGGTGCTCAACTTCGTGCGCCGGGTGGCGGCTAGCGAGGCCACGACCATTCTGCTGGAAGGCGAGAACGGAACCGGCAAGGACCTGGTGGCCAAGACGCTGCACTACCAAAGCCTGCGGCAGGCCGAGCCGTTCATCGCCATCAACTGCGCGGCCATTCCCGATTCGCTGCTGGAAAGCGAGCTGTTCGGCTATGAAAAGGGCGCGTTCACGGATGCCCGCGCGCAGAAGCGCGGGATCTTCGAGCTGGCCGACAAAGGCACGTTGTTTCTGGATGAAATCGGCGAAATCCCCTTGATGCTGCAAGCCAAGCTGCTGCGCGTGCTGGAGGAGCAGAGCTTCCGGCGGCTGGGCGGCCTGAAGGACATCAAGCTCGACCTGCGCGTGGTGGCGGCCACCAACAAGAACCTGCGCGAGGCGGTGAAGGAAGGCGCATTCCGCCAGGACCTCTACTTCCGCCTCAACGTGATCCAGATTCTGATCCCGCCGCTGCGGGAGCGCGCCGACGACATCGTGCCGCTGACGAAGTTCTTCGTGGAGCACTACAACCGCAAGTTCAAGCGGAACATTGAAGGCGTGAGCGAGGCCGCGGCCAAGCTGCTGCTTTCGCACGACTGGCCCGGCAACGTGCGCGAGCTGCGCAACGCCATCGAGCGCGCCATGATTCTGGAAGAGTCGTCGCTGATCACCCCGCCCAGCCTGCCGATTGCCATTTCCCGCCCCGATGCCGGCGCGCCGACGGTCCCCGCGATCGTGGACATCCCCACCGACGGGCTCTCGCTCGAGGACAACGAGCGAAGCCTGCTGGCCCGCGCTTTGGAGAAGACTAACGGCAACCAGACGCAAGCCGCGCGCCTGTTGCGCATCACCCGCGACACCTTGCGCTACAAGATGAAGAAGTTCAATCTGCGGTAGGGGCCGCCACCTCGCTCGCGGCAATTCCGAGACTGCTGGCGAACAGCCGCAATCGACCCCTGAATCGTGAGATACTGGTGAATATGGAACATTTCACCTTACATATTGATAATCAGGGTCGAATTATGCTTCCCACCTGGTGGAGAAGAAAGGAGGGAGTCGGCCCTTCAACCGAGCTCTGTGTTGCGGTAACCGAGGAGGGCGCATTGCTCGTGGAAACCAGGGAACAGGGACTGCGCCGCGCCAGGGCTCTACTGCGTAAGTACATCCCGGAAGGCGTGAATCTATCGGACGAGTTGATCGCCGAGCGGCGGGCGGAGGCAGCGCGTGAATCCGAACAACGCCAATAGGCCGGTGTTCGATGCATCCGCGGTTCTGGCCTTGATGCAGGGCGAACCGGGAGCCGATAAGCTGAGGGATCTCCAGCCGGACGCGGTGGTGAACGCGGTGAATGCGGCCGAAGTCCTGGCGAAACTGGTGAACCGCGGCGTGCCGGCAGGGGAAGCGCAGGCCGCCTACGACGCGCTCCACCTTGAGACGACGCCGTTCGAACCGGCCATGGTTGCGATCTCGGCCCGCTACGTGCGCAAGGGCGTATCCCTGGGAGACCGGTGCTTCCTGGCGGCGGCCCATCGGCACGGGTGCGGATGGAGTTCGGATCGAGATCTGGGGGCGCTATGCGGAAGCCGCGTTCCGCCTCTGAACTTTTTCAGATGATGTCGCCGCTCTGGGCGAGAACAAGGAGAATCGGTTGGCAGGCGAAAGCGCCTGCCCCTCAATGTTCAGTGAGAGATGTAGTTGGAGAAGGAAGGCTACCGCGCAGCCGGTCCAACTCATCCACGATTCTCTGCCGGACCACGTCGCGCAGCGCGGGAACTTGTTTAATGTTCCAGCCGTCAACGGAAACGGCCTCCAGTATCCGAAGATGGATATCCTGGGTCTTTCCAAAAATCCACGAGTTCCGCGGCAGAGCCGCTCCGGAGCCTTCCACCACCAGCGGCAATATGGGGACTTGTTCACGAATGGCCAGGTGGAACGGACCCTCGTTGAACGGCAGGACTCGCCCGTCGGGTGACCGGGTCCCTTCGGGGAAGAAAACGACCGAACATCGCTGGCGCAGGTATCGCGCACACTGCAACATGGCTTTCGCGCCCTCGCGCCGGTCGGATCGGTCGATGGGCACGTCCCCGGCCCAGCGGAGCATCCAGCCCAAAAAAGGAAAGCGGAACACCTCCGCCTTGCCGAGCCATTTGGCATCCAGCCTGAGGAACGAAATCACGGGGATATCGGCCAGGGACTGATGATTGCTGACGATGACATACACCTGGTTGGCGGTCACGTGTTCACGGCCGGAAACGTGGATTCGCCAGGGGTTGACTTTTGCCAGGACGGGCCCCAGGTTACGGAACCAGCGGCCCGTTCTAAGGCGGCGCGGGTCGGTGTCAAACAGCCTGATCGTGCCCAGCAGCGGGACCCACAGTATAACGAGGGTTGCGGTGGCAGTCCAAATCCAAGCGGATCGCAGGAAGCGGGTCATGCTTTTCACGCGCGCACCCTCACACTGGATTCGGCGGCGCCGGCGCCCACGGACACCGGGGCGGCCGCCTTCGACAAGTCCCCGCCGTCAATGGTGATCCCGTGGCTGGCGGCGCCCTCCACGCGCAGGAAAACGGGGCCGGGCGTAATCACCCGGGCGGCACTCAACAACACGTCGCGGGAATCGATGAAGCGCGCCACCGATTCGGCCTTGGGGTCGGCCTGGACGCTCAGACCGTTCACGGCGGCATCCTCGACATGGTCGAATACCACCGCCGGCCGCAGCTCGGCGCCGGCCACTTCGAAGCGCACGTTGTTCAGGGTAAGCCCGCGCACATTGCGCGCGTAGAGGGCGTAAGCCGGGAAGACACCGGCGGCGTAATACTCGCCGACCACCTTCGGAACGTCGCGCAGGGCCCCTTCCTCGGCCGTTCCGCCGCCCGGAAAGGTCACGTGGACATCGTCGAAACTGATGTTCTCGATGAAAGCGCCGACGCCACTCAGGCCGATGCAGCTTTTGATTTCGCCGGGGTTGTACCCGCTCACAAAGGGCACATCGGGGAACTGCACTGGCACGCTCACGGTCGCGTGGATGCCACGGAAAGAGATGTTGCGGACGATACCCTCCGTGGGCGGCTGCTCCGCACCGGGCCGCCGATTGCGCGGACCCAGGCAAATGGAGATCGGCCCGGTCACATTCTTCATCACAATGTTGGAGAACGATAAATTCTCCAGGCGCGGCCCTTCGCCGCCGCGGATTTTGATGGGGCACCCGAAGGTGTCGTAGATGAGGCAATTGGAAACGGCGATGTTTTCGGCCACGCCGCCGCCGAACCGGAACACCGACCAGCGCGTGCTGAAGGAACAATTCGTCACTGTAATGAACTGGCAGCTACCAAATAGCGCGCAGGCATCGTCCTGGCATAGCACGTCGCAGTTGCTGAGAGACACGTGCTGGGCGCTGATGAAGTGAAATCCGTCGTTATTGTGATTCACGCGGTTGTGGATGCGGATGCCATCCAGCTTCACGTAACTGCTCTGGATGATGCGCACCGAGTGAAACGCGCAGTCCTTGAGAATAATGTCGCGCACCGAAAAATCCTGGCATTGATGAAAGAGCAGATGGTAGGGACGGGACGCGCCGCCGATCCCCGAGGGCGGCGGAACCCCGCGGCTGGGGCTGCGGAATTGCGCGCCCTGGCCGTCGATGGTGCCCGGCCCTTCGACCGCGAAGTTGCGAGCCTCGACGGCGAAGATGAGCGCCCAGTTGCCGTCTTCCAGGGTGGTATCCCCGCGAAGCGGAATGGCGTCGATGGCGTGGTATTGTTTGCCATCGGCGCTCCCCAGCAGCTTGCCCTCCGCCGTCAGGTGCAGGGTGACATCGCTCTTCATCTCGACGGTCCCGATGACGAACACGCCCGCGGGCACCAGGACCGTGCCGCCCTGGTCCTTATTGCAGGCGTCAATGGCGGCTTGCACCGCCGCCGTATCGAGCGAGACGCCGTCGCCCTTGGCTCCGAAATCGCGGATGTTATAGGTCTTGGCGCCGAGGTTCCGGTCGGCAGCCGGCTGTGGCTGGGCAGGGGAGACGGCCAGCAGACCGGACGCCGCCGGTCCGACGGCCAACCATTTGCGCCTGGAGAAAACTTCACCGTTAAAGTGGGTCATACCTCAAGTATCTACCTCTGAAACATCGAGATACCGGCGACTCCGGCGGCCCCGGCGGCCAGGCACTCCGCGGCGTTGCGCTCGGTGATGCCGCCCAGCGCGAGGACGGGGATGGCGACGGCGCGGACGGCTTCGCGCAGGCGGTCCAGGCCTTGCGGCGGGCCGTAGGCGGCTTTCGAGGGAGTCCGGAATACCGGGCCGAAGACGGCGAAGTCGGCGGCCTCGGCCTCGGCGGCGCGAAGCTGGTCAAGGCTGTGCGTGGACACGCCGATCAGGAAGCCGGGAGGGGTAATCGACCGCAGGGTTTTCGGCGGAATGGAGTTGCCGGGAAGATGCACGCCGTGGGCGCCGCAGGCCAGGGCGACATCGGCGCGGGAGTTCACCAGGATTTCGGTCCCATGTGGATTGGGCAGCGCCAGGACGCGGCGCACCAGGCGGCACAACTCGCGCGCGGGAAGGTCTTTTTCACGAATCTGCACGCGCTCGATGCCGTCGGCAAGAGAGCGGGCAATCGAGGCGAGCAACGCCTCGGTGCCTCCGGCGGCGTGGCGGTCGGTGATGTAATAGCGCAACATCGGGCGCTAAAGAACCCGCAAGGCGTCCGGTGGAAACTCCACCTGCCACTGCTTATTATCTTTCTGGCGGGCGAATTCTTCGCGGGAGACGTCGGCCGAAATCCCGCCGGAAAACTCCAGGCGCACGGACCGCGCGCGGTGGGAAACACCGGCCAGTGGCGCGGAGACGGAATTGGGCTGCGACTCCGGATCGCCGGAATGAACGCGCAGGTCTTCGGGATGGACGGCCACCCAGACGCGATCGCCGCGGAAGTGGCCGGGGACATAGGGGCCGGTCAGGGCGAATTGGCCGAAATCCAGGCGGCTGCTGTCGCGCGCGGGATCGAGCGCGGCGATGGTGGCCTGGAAGAGGTTGGGGATTCCAAGCAGACGCGCAATTTCGACGGATGCGGGCCGGTCGAGAACGGCGCGCGGGGCGCCACGCTGCACGATGCGGCCGGCTGCGAGGACCATCACGTCATCGGCAGCGGCGCAACATAAATCGAGATCGCCGGTGACGAGCAGGATGGGGTCGGCGAAAGCCGCGCGGACCTGTTGGAAGAGCGGGGCGTCGAAAGCGCGCTCGTCGATGAGCAGCAACTTGGGCACGGCGATCAGCGCGCGGGCCACCGCGCAACGCAGTCTCTGCGCGGGGCTGGCCTCGTGAGGGCGGAGGGCCGCGGAATCCGCCAGTTGGAAGCGCTCGATCATTTCCCCTACGCGGCGGTGGCGCTCGAGGCGCGGAAAGCGCCTGGCGGGGAACACCAGGTTCTGGCGCAACGTCATGTGCGGGAAGAGCGCGTCGTGCTGGGCGATGTAGCTGCAGTTGCGGCGGCGGGGCGTGACGCTGACGCGCGATTGGGCGTCGAACAGGATGAGGTCATCGAGCAGGATGCGGCCGGAATCGGGCCTCACGAAACCGGCGATGGTCTCGAGGATGAGGGTCTTGCCGGCGCCCGCGGGACCGTAGAGCGCCGTGACGCCCGCGGCCAACGGGATCTCGACATCCAGGGAGAAACGGGGCGGAATTTGCTTGACGATGCGGGCGTGTGTCATGAGCGTCGGCTCGCGATCCAGAAGGCGGCAGCCAATTCCCCCAGCACGCGCGCGAAAGCCAGGGCGATGGCGGTCAGAATGGGCCGCAGCGCCAGCGGCAGTTCAATCCGCAAAAACACACGCCAGCGGGAAGCGCCGAGGCTGCGGGCGGCCTTTCCAAGGTTCGGGTCGAGGGATGCGAACGCGGTGCGGGAGACCCGTATCAGCAGCGGCATGGCAGAGACCACACCGGCGGCCACCAGGTTCATTTCGGTCAAAGGCCAGACGCGTCCCAAAACGCACAGCAGGTAGTAGCAGAGGACGGGCGAAGGCAGAGCGAGGGCCGCGGTCGAGAGCGCGCCGAGCGCACGCTTGCCCGCGAATTCGCGGTTCGCGAGCGTCCAAGCGAGCCACAGGCCCACCACCACGGAAATGCCCGTGGAGAGACCGGCGACTCGCAAAGCGAGCCACAGCAGATACCGAGCGGCGTTCATGCGGGACTACCAATTATAGCTGCCGGAACCGCGCGCTGAAGTGGCGCAGGAAAGGCGGCTCCTCGACGATCTCCATGCCGCGGATGCGGTCCTTGCGGGCGTTCACTTCGAGAATCGCCTCCACTACGTAATCGATGTGGCTCTGGGTATAGACACGGCGCGGAATGGCCAGGCGCAGCAGCTCGTGGCGCGCGGGGTGCCCTCCGGGCCCACCGAACATGACCGAGCCGATTTCCACGGAGCGGATGCCGGCGTGCCGGTAAAACTCGACGGCCAGGGCTTGGCCCGGAAACTGGCGCGGCGGGATGTGCGGCAACATGCGGGCGGCATCGATGTAAATGGCGTGCCCGCCGGGCGGCTCGACGATGGGGACGCCGCGATCGGCGATGTGGCGGCCCAGGTAGCCGGTGGAGACGATACGGTAGTGCAGATAATCGGGGTCGAGCACTTCTTCGAGACCGACGGCGATGGCGTCGAGGTCGCGGCCGGCCAGGCCGCCGTAAGTGGGGAAACCCTCGGTGAGGATGAGCAGGTTGGTCTCCTGCTGGGCGAGGCGGTCGTCGTTGGTCGAGAGGAAGCCGCCGATGTTGGCGAAGGCATCCTTCTTGGCGGAGAAGGTGCAGCCGTCGGCGAGCGAGAACATCTTCTGGGCGATCTGTTTGGGCGACCAATCGGCGTAGCCCGGCTCCCGCTCGCGGATGAACCAGGCGTTTTCCGCGAAGCGGCAGGCGTCCAGGTAAAGGGGGATGCCGTGGCGCGCGCAGACACGCTTGACGGCTTCGAGGTTGGCCATGGAAACGGGCTGGCCGCCGCCGGAGTTGTTGGTGACGGTCAGCATCGCCAGAGGGATGTTGGCGGCGCCCTCGGAGGCGATGAGGGATTCCAGCGCGGCCACGTCCATGTTGCCCTTGAAATCGAGACGGGCTTGCGTGTCGGCGGCTTCGGGAATGGGGAGATCGACGGCGCGCGCGCCGGTGAATTCTATGTTGGCGCGGGTGGTATCGAAGTGGGTGTTGGAGGGGACCACGTGGCCGGGCTTGCACATGACGGTAAAAAGGATGCGCTCGGCGGCGCGGCCCTGGTGGGTGGGAATCATGTGGCGGAAACCGGTAAGGTGGTCGGCCACGCGCTTGAGGCGGAAGAAGCTTTCGCTGCCGGCGTAGGATTCGTCGCCGCGCATCACCGCGGCCCACTGTTCGGTGGACATGGCGCTGGTGCCGGAATCGGTGAGCAGGTCGATCAGAATATGGCGGGCATGGATGAGAAAAAGGTTGTAGCCGGCCTGCTCGAGGTAGCGCTCGCGCTCCTCCGGGGTGGTGTAGTGCAACGGCTCGACGCTCTTGATGCGGAAAGGTTCGATGATGGTGCGCACGTGGAGATTATCGCACCCGGTAGGGCGGTGGGGCTGGTGTGCCCGGGCGAAAACCTGGGGACAGACGGATGCGTCCGCGCGGCGGTGTGCCGATGCGGTGTTGGGCGAGGGATGACGCGCGCCTTGGGACACATTCGTCAGTCCCCAGGTTTTAGTGCCTGGTCTGGTGGGCGGCGGCTTCCCATCGGCCGACCATCAGATCCACGAAGCTGAGCCAGGCGCCCTCGGGATGCTCCAGTTTTCGAAACAAGGCCACATACTCCGGCTTCTTCAGGCCCATCCCGGCAAAAGCCAGAAAGTACAACCCGCCGTTCTGAAATTCGGCCACCTGCTCTTTGCTCCATTTGCGGGGATCGGCGAGATAAGGCTCGAGATAATCGATGACCGTGCCAATGGCGGCGCCATTTCTGGCGCGCACGGTCCACAAGTCCGTGCCCTGCGCCTGCGCAATCCGGCAGAGCATGGCGAAAGCTTCCAGGTTGAACGCCGAGTACGAGAGCGAGCGGGTGCGGACCTCCTCGCGCGGGGCGCTGCCGTCGGCGCGGATCTGGCGGGGGAGGATGCGGTCGCGATAGTAGTTGAAGGCCATCTGTTGGGCGGCGGAGTCTTCGACAAACGTGGCGGCGGCGGCCACTTGCACCGTCCACCAGGAAGCGTGATTGTTGCCGCTCCTCCGTTCGTCGATGCCGTTCCGGCTATGCGTGAGCCACTGCAGGTACTCTTCAAACCACTGGCGCACGGCGGCCTGGTCCTTGGGGTCCCAAGCGCCGGTCTGAGCCAGGAACTCCATGCCCTGAACGGCACGGACCAACACCCGGCCATCGAGGATTCCGGCGGCCCGGCCGGCGTCCACGTGGGGGACGGCCTGGGCGTGTTCCAGGGTGGGGTTCATGCGCGTTTTGGGATTGATGAACCAGGTATGGACCACGTGCGCGGCGCGCTGGGCATAGCGCGTGTCGTCCAGATAAAAAGCGGCGGCGCCGAGCGAAAAGACCGCGTCGCACATGGAATTGAGAGCCGCCCGGTTGGCGGTGAAGCGGTCGGGGTTGATCTCGCCGTCGAGGCGGAGGTAAGGGCCGCTGGGGTTGGCGGGGTCGGGCCACCAGTAGGGGGCTTCGCTGTAGTAGTCGTGGGGATCGAGATCCACGCCTTTCGGCCGTTCGGAAACGACCGTCCACGAGCCCTCTCTCATGCGCCGGTCGGCGTCGGCGCGCAGGCGCCGCACGGCATCCTGCGTCCATGCCTCCTTACGGATGATGGCGCTGTGGATCGGCTCCGCTTCATCCTCCGAGACCAGGGTCATCGGGACGTCCGCGGCCCGGACACACGAGGCGGCCAGGATGAGATAGACGGCGGTCCTCACTATTGCGATTGTAGCGGATGGCGGTCACTCCGACCCATCCCCCTGGCCGGCATCGCAGCGATTCCGTAAACCGGGGGTTGCTCCATGGGCAGGGTGCTGATTTGGCACGAGTTGGTTGCGGAGGATGCGCGGGGGAGAGTTGTAAAGGCCTTTGGAGCACCCAACGGCGTTGACAA
>Ga0187865_1002157_pt1 | contig 19656 bp, 21 predicted proteins | sample June2016WEW_11_1_2_FD_132989 | JGI IMG/M metagenome (GOLD analysis project Ga0187865, IMG submission 132989) | Peatland microbial communities from SPRUCE experiment site at the Marcell Experimental Forest, Minnesota, USA - June2016WEW_11_100 | ecosystem: Environmental > Terrestrial > Soil >...
GGCAAGGGCAAGGGAAATTTGAGCATTGACTGGGGTGATTTCCTTCCGTATGATCTTGCTAAAGATCCCTGGGGTAGGTCAGACTCATCTTGAAGCCGCTCCTTCATGCTGAAATGATCAATCCACCTTTCGGAGACCCGGCTCTTTTCGTCGAGATATTCTGGGAACACCGGGCCTTGCTCTTCGATCTAGGAGAGCTGGGAAAATTTCGGCCTGCCAAGCTTTTGAAAATTTCCCATGTTTTTGTTTCCCACACCCACATCGATCATTTTATCGGTTTCGATACCTTGGTACGGCTGATGCTGAACCGCGAGAATGTTCTGAAGATCTTCGGACCTCCGGGGTTCCTTTCGAACGTTCGGGGTAAGCTTTCAGGGTATACCTGGAATCTGACCTCAGGATATCCTTTTTCTGTACTGGCGGCTGAAGTCCATCCGGATAGAATCCATTTTCAATATTTTCTTTGTCAGGAGCGGTTTGCTCCGGGCGAGGAGAGAGAGGAAAGTTTTGACGGAATTTTAGACGAGGATTCCCATATACAAACTAGCGCTGTCCATCTGGATCATTCCATTCCTTGCCTGGCTTTTGCCTTGCAGGAGCGTTTCCATATCAATGTACATAAAGAACGCCTGGCCCAAATGGGCCTTTCGATAGGACCCTGGCTCAAAGAATTGAAAGAGGCCATTTGGAGGGGAGAAGGGAGGGATTTCCGGGTGAAGGTCCCGCAGATGAATAAAGGAAGTGTTCAGGAAAAAGAGATTTCCCTGGCGGCTCTGAAAGAATCGGTAACCATCAGTCCCGGCCAGAAAATTGCTTATGTGGCGGATTGCCGTTTCAGCCAGGAGAATAACCGAAAGATCATCCGGTTGGTGCGAGGGGCGGATCTGTTCTTCTGTGAGGCGGCTTTCCTGGAAAGAGACCGGGACCGGGCCGAGGAGAGGTCCCATCTAACCGCCCGTCAGGCGGGGGAACTGGCCCGGGAGGCGCAGGCAAAAAAATTACATATTTTTCACTTTTCCCCGAAATATGAAAAGGAAGCAGACCTCCTCTATCGAGAAGCAGAAGAGGCCTTTCAGGGATGATCCAACAAAAAATGCGAGATGGGAAATGGCTTTGTTTGTTCCGGGAAATTATTTTGCCCGGGTCCAAATATTGGTCTTCCCAATCAAGGACACGCCGATAAAACCGCGTACTTTTAACCGATCGGGGTTTTCCAGCGTCAACTTACATTTATAGGTTTTTCCGTCCCGCGGATTGTAGATGAAGCCACTTTCCCAGAGGTTTTCGCCGGAAGGGGTAAACCCCCAGACCAGGTTCATGCCCAAGAGGGGGCGTTCTCGTTTCGAGGCGTCCGGGTTTTCTCGATCAATCTTTAGTTTCCCGCCCATGCCCTTAGAATCGTTTTCTGGAAAATTCGGGTCTTTTAGCCATATGATCTTTCCACAGAATTTTCCCTCGCAGGGATAGATTTCAATCTGGGCATCTTTTTCCTCGGTCCACCACTTCCCGACGAGGGCGTCAGGGTTTTGAGCAATTGCGACTGAAACCAGCATTAATGAAATCCCCAGTAGAAGAACCATAAATGGTTTTTTCATTATTTCCCCTCCGGAGCAAAGTAAAATCGATTTTCAACGCCTGCGCAACCCAATTTTAGGGCGAAGAATGGAGAAAAATCAAGAGCGTCCTGAAGTTTTTCAAAAGGAATATTGACCTTTGCGAAGCCCTATGGCTATACTAAAGGAAAATAAGGGGTTTCAGGGGCCTCTCCCCTCAAACACCCCGCAGACGAAAGCCAATTGCACCAAGATTTCAGATGACCAAACCAGAAGAAACCAACGCCCAATTAAGTGAAGAATTGAAAGCCCTACACCAGCGGGTTCAAGAGTTGGAGAAATCCGATCAGCAGCGCGAGCGAGCCGAAGCAGCTTTGCGGGAGAGTGAGAAAGAATTCCAGAAGTTTTATGATGAAGCCCCGGTCGGCTACCATGAGCTGGACACCAAAGGGAGGATCACCCGAGTCAATCGCAAGGAACTGGAGATGCTGGGGTACACCGCCGGGGAGATGCTGGGAAAACCGCTCTGGAACTTTTTTGTTGAAGAGGATACCACGCGCCATGTAACCATGGCCAAGCTTGCCGGAGATGTGTCCTTCCATGATACGTTCGAACGAACCTTTCGACGGAAGGATGGGACAACCTTGCCCGTTCTGGTCGAAGACCGACTCCTTCGGGACAAGAACGGCCAGATCATTGGCATCCGCTCGACGGTAGAAGATATCACTGAAAGAAGGCAGACGCAAGAAGCGCTCCGGAAAAGTGAGGAGCAGTTGCGTCAGTGGCAGCGGGTAGAAGCGATCGGAAGGCTGGCGGGCGGGGTAGCTCATGATTTCAACAATCTGTTGATGACCATCAAAGGTTGTAGTGAACTGCTGTTGAATGCATTCGACCGGCGCGATCCCCGGCGAGAAGAAGTGGAGGAGATTCTGAAGGCTGGGGAACGAGCCACCTCCTTGACGCGCCAGCTTTTGGCTTTCGGCCGCAGGCAGGTGCTCCAACCGCAGGTTCTGGACCTGAATTCGCTGGTGATCAACATGGACAAGATGCTCCGCCGCCTGATTGGCGAAGATATCCAGCTGGTCACCGTCTTGGATCAGGAACTCTGGTCAGTAAAGGTTGATCCGGGAATGATTGAGCAGGTGATCATGAACCTAGCGGTCAATTCGCGGGACGCCATGCCCAACGGGGGGAAATTGACCATCGAAACCGCCAACATCATTCATGACGAGAACTATGCCAGCCGGCATATATCGATGAAACCCGGTTACTATGTCATGGTAGCGGTTAGTGACAATGGGTGCGGAATGGACAAGGAAACCCAATCCCACCTCTTCGAGCCCTTCTTCACTACTAAAGAGAAAGGAAAAGGAACCGGGCTCGGCCTCTCTACCGTATACGGCATCATAAAACAGAGCGGAGGAAATATTTGGGTTTACAGCGAACCTAGCCAGGGGACAACTTTTAAAATATACCTGCCTCGGGTGGAAAAGACGGCCACGGTTTACAAGCCCAAAGCGAGTTCCCCGCCGGCTCCGGGAGGGACCGAGACGATTCTGTTGGTGGAGGACGAAGAGGCAGTCCGAACCATGGTGAGCAAGATCCTGAGGAATAAGGGCTATACGGTACTAGAAGCTGCCCACAGCGAGGAGGCCTTCGAGATTAGTGAACGACATGAAGGCCCCATCCACCTGATGGTGACCGATGTGATCATGCCCCAGATGAGCGGACCGGAATTAGCCGAGCGCCTGGCGCCACGACTTCCCGAGATGAAAGTTCTGTACATGTCCGGGTATCCGGACAATACCATCGTCCAGCATGGAGTCTTGGAGCCAGGAACGGCCTTCCTCCAGAAGCCTTTTACCCTGAATGCCCTGGAGTCAAAAGTTCGAGAAGTCTTGGATGGCACCCGTCCGGGGTCTCGAGAACCCGCAGCCTTTGAGCAATTCAGCCTCTTCCGTCAGTAGGCAAAAAATGCCAAATAATTGACCGTATCTTCCCTTCCTCTTTCCGATCCATTCCTCGATTCCATAAAATTTCAAAATAATTCCGTCATGTTAAATGTCGAAATCGGAAGATTGGCATGACAAGTGCAAAGAGTCAATAACAAGGAGGAGAAAAAATGCCCGAAATAACCAGGACCGGACAAAAAATTGTGAATGCTGTATTGGGACAGCAAACGGAATATGTGAGGATCGTGGACTGGGAAGGGAAATCCCTCACTTTTATACTGGTTGATGAGATCCGTCCAGAAGAGAAACCAACTTATCTCGGACCGGGGGAGGATAAAAAAGAGCCGGCATTATAGAATTCGAAGACCTAACCTTGGGAACCACAGTGAAAAAAAGAGAATTTTGGGTTTTGGCCTGAGTCCAGGGATTGAATTTTTGCTTCCCGGAGGAATCGAGCGGATTACAATTCCTCGGAAACATTTCCCTAGCCTTCCCTTTTCTCTTCTGTGGAAAAGCTGGAAAAAAATTCCCAGAACTTAAATGCATATTGTGAACCAAACTGTCCACCCGTTCCGATCCAATCCGTGAACCAAACTTAAAATCTTTCTCCATCTTTTTTGTTGTTTTTCTTCATTTTTTTAATTCCAAATCTTCCCCACTATTTTTTCCGTTTATCTTGGTTAAAATAAGAATGCCCTCTTAACGCGATTCGAAGTTTTAGCCTCGCTTAAAGTTTTTGGCCAAAATGCCGATCTTTGGGTCAAATTCAACGAAAAAGGAATGACCATGGAAAAGATCATGACGGCTAAGGAATTGAGTCAATTTTTAAAACTGAGTGAATCGACGATCTACAAGTTGGCTTCTAACGGGGAGATTCCCGGCTTCAAAATCGGGGATTCCTGGCGATTTGAATTGGAGGAAATCCAGAAACTAATCCGGGATTCGAAAAAGAAAGGGAGAAAACAGAGAAATCCATTAGAAGAAAGGGAGGAAAGGGAAAAAGTGTTGGAAAGAGACCAGTAGAAAAAAGAAGCTTGGCTAAGACGGGGTAGTGATTCTCCAAAGCTCAGATATTCCGATACCAGGAGAACTCAAGGGTTCTGCCAGCCAAGAAACCATGATGACACTCCTTGGGGAAAGTCAGGCAATCTGATCGCCAAAGGTCATTTTTACAAATAATGAAAAAAGCATCGTGGCGATTATTTGGGCCTACCCTACGCCGGTTTTCCGATGACCAATCAGCCTACCGAAATCATTAGCGGTGAAAAAGCAACGGAATTGCTCCGTTATCTTATCGATTCCCGCCGTATGTGTAAAATCCAAATCCCCCACACCCCCTATTGCTGGATTACCTTATTATCCGGTATTAAAAAAGATGAACATTCGAATTCTTTGTTAATCGATGGAGTCCCTGGGTTTGAAGAGGCCCTTTCTCTATCCAAAGATCGAGAGGTCACGCTGGAGTATATGGACCCCGGCGGCATCCTCTGCTACTTTGACGCCCGGGTGGACAAAATTTTTCCAAAAATGATCTGGGTGGAATGCCCTGAGGTTATTTATCGAATCCAGAGGAGAAAATTTTTCCGGCTGAAAGCTCAGGGGGGGACTGAAATCGTCTTTCGGGTCGCTCCCGAAAAAGAAGAGAGGGCCAAGGTACGCGATTATAGCCTGGGAGGCTTGGCCTTCTTAACGGAAAGGCCCTTCCCTTTGAAGATGAATGATCAACTAAAAGATCTTTGCCTGAGAATCCCTGAAGAAGGAAGCTGGTTAACGGTTCCAATTCCCCTAGCCGTGATAAGGCGAATTGATTCCCAACCGGGCAGGTTCTTCTATGGTCTGGAATTCCTACAAATGCCGGATACTACGAGAGAACGATTGACCCGACATATTTTTGAGAAGCAAAGATTGCTACTCCGAAAATTCGGGAAAAATTTGCCTTTTCCAAATCCATTTTGAAATCTTCGGTATGCATAGCCATTGTTTATCAGGGGATCTCGCTCCCCTGCTAAGAAACCCCTAAAACTGAATTAGAGCCTGTTGGATCCGGGATTGAATGGACTTTCCTATGAAGCCACCTTTCCCTTATTCCCTTCCTCTCCTCTTTTCTAAGCTTTAGGGTTCTCCTTCTAAAGTCCTTTCTTATCCAATTTTAATGGGCCATTGCCCAGTTTGGCATAATTTTTGAGCTTAAACCCATTCGGTAGACCTTCCAGAAAATGATCCGGTTGGTCAGAGATCTGGCCCAAAAATCTGGCAAATCCGTGAATTTAGTCATGTCCGGAGAAGAGAAGGAGATTGACCGCAACATGGTAGATCAGCTCTATGATCCCTTGGTGCATATGATTCGTAATTCCATCGATCACGGGATTGAACTTCCGGCCAAGCGGAAAGAAGATGGCAAATCGGAAACGGGTCGGGTATTCTTGAGGGCCTTTCAGAAAGGTGGATATATCATCATTGAGGTTGAGGATGATGGTCAAGGGCTGACCCGGCCGAAGATTCTAAAAAAAGCCCAGGAGAATGGACTTGTTTCCCCTGAAGCCTCCTTGAGCGAATATCAGATTGATAACCTTATCTTTGAACCTGGCTTTTCTATAGCCGATCGAGTCACCGATGTTTCCGGTCGAGGGGTGGGAATGGATGTGGTGAGAAAGGCCATCGAGCAACTGAAAGGCAAGGTAGAGATTTTTTCCGTTGAGGGGAAAGAATGCCGGTTTGTCATATGCCCCCCCCTCATTCTGGCGATCATGGACGGGATCATCGTCCAGATCGGCGAAGAGCGATATATCCTTCCAATTAGAGAGATCTTGCGACCTGGCCCGGGCAATCTGACGACGGTCCAACACAAGGGGGAACTGATCAAGGTCCGGAATACCCTATTACCTCTCGTTCGTCTCTATTCTCTCCTCGGGATTATCCCCCCCAAAAAAGATCCCCGGGAATCCTTGATCGTGGTAGTAGAAAATGAAGATCGCCAGAAAGGCTTGATGGTGGATGACCTGACCGGAAAGCAGAAAGCAGTGGTCAAGAACTTGGGAGAGAAATTGAAGACCGTCAAAGGAGTAGCCGGTGCGACGATAATGGGGAATGGGCAGGTGGGATTAATCTTGGATATCCATGGCATCTTTGAAATTGATCATAGTGCCTAAGGGGGATTAATTCTCAAAAAGAAGGAATGGATCATACTCCCATCGATGCCCGAATGCTTTCCTAAAGGATATTTATCAAAGAATCACTCTTTCCAATCCTCTCTGATCTTTTACCGACTTTTTGCTTTATTAAATACCTAATTAAAATTATCCGATTTGACCTTTCAGGAAAGCATCGCTAGCCTGCGCATGAAAGGCTTATTCGGGAAGGAACCTCTACGGTTAAAGTAAAACGTCGTTGAAATGATACCAGATTTTGGACCGAGAAGACGGTAATAAACGCATGCTTTCAATTTAAGTTTGCCCTCAATAACGACGATAAATTTCTGATGATTCTAATCGAGGTACCCTATCCTGGCCATAAAGAGATCACGAAGCAGTTCGGTTTGACGGAAAGGGATCTGGAACCGGTTGTCAATCAGCTGGAGATTGAACTGAAGCAAGTTGAGCTGATATTATATATCCAATAAGGGAAGATATCCCCGTTGCGTCAAAAATTACCCCTCAGGGGGTGATGGCCCAACAGATTTCAGGTAAGAAGGGATCCAAACTTCCCGATGAGGGAAGAGGAAAGGTGATGATGGATCGGAAAGAGATCAATCCTGTTGGTATAGAAGGATATCCGGCTTCAAGGGACAATTCGAATCGAGGTGGTCCAACCGACGCCAGGAGCAGGGGAACAAGAATCCGAAGCCGGGGCTTCAGAAGGCCTTTTTTCCTCTGCGGACTCGCTTGGTTCCTGCTTATCTTCGGAGGAGGAGACCTTATTTCTGGGCCCGCAGGGAACAGGCTTGTCTGGGCCTCGGAAAAAAATTTCAGCTCAGGTGGACCAGGCCCCATGGTCAAATTAACCCCGCTGGTGATTAATTTGAACGAGGCCAGTGGGAGGCATTATATTAAGACCACCATCGTCTTTGAAATCGGCCAGAAGGAATGGGTAGAAGAAGTAGAGAAGAGAATCCCCTCCTTGGCCGACATGGTGATTTCCACCTTGTGCGATAAGAGGTTGGAAGATCTAAAGCGTCCTCAAAGCAGGGAAGAAATTAAGAAAGAGATCTTAGCGAGATCCCAAAAGACTTTGCAGTCTCCAAAGATTAAACAAGTCTATTTCGACGAATTCTTATTTCAATAGAAATTTAGGAGAGGGGATAGGAGGCGAAACAAGAGAAGCACCCGGCAAAAATTGCCGGGGGAATCCCTTTTCTCCCCTGCTTCCTGGGCGAGAAAGGCCCAGGGTTCGTCGTTTTTCGGGCCAACCAACAGGAAAAATCTCCAGTTTAAGCTCCTTCTACTGAAAATCAGGAGGGCTCCTTCATAAAAATCCATCCTGGGGAAACCGATGAATCACAATAAAGCAAGGCACTAATTTTGCATCAATCGGGGCGAATGTGTCTTTAATAGGAGGAAAGGTTCCATGGATGTGAAAAATATTGACGGCGGGACTCTGTCCGCGATGACGGCGAAAAAAGGGAAAAAAGAGGAGTTGGAAGGATTGGACTTTCAAAGATTGTTGCAAGAAGCCCAATCAAATCGGAAACCGGCTGAGGCAGGGACTTCTCCAGAGGGTTCGGTGGGAGGGACTGAGTTTTTTACCAATTCTATCCTCCCCATCCCCTCCGTGAATTCCGTACCTGGATTACCGGAAACCTCTACCCTTCAATCCCAGGGAGCTTTGGCCACGGAGAAAACTTTGGATCTGCTAGAGCAATACCAAAGGGCGATGGCCGATCCAAAAGTTTCTCTGAAAGAGATCGACCCCCTGGCCCAGTCTCTGTCCCAGGAAATAAAGGGCTTAACCCAATGGGCTCCCCAATTGTCCCCTTCCGACCCCTTGCAGAAAATCATAGCCGAGGTCGGGATCGTTTCATCGGTGGAGGTCGAGAAGTTTAATCGAGGGGACTATATCTAGGTTTAGCAGGGCAGTAAGATTTAAAGAAAAATTTTCCCTTGTTCCCCGCCGTTTCTTACGGGCGCGGTGTAGTCACTCTTCAACCGGGAGACCTTCTTTGAAACCAGCGTGGAGTATATTCCTCCCTTTATCCGTAGTTATAAGTATTTACTATCCTATCTTCCATGAGGGTAGGGCCTTGAGGGGTGAAATTGGGACCTGCTCTCAAAACCAGCTGCGGGTGGTACAGGAAAAAGTGTACACTGACCCAACGCCAGGATTGGGAATCCAGGAAACTCCAAGGGCCGACGGGGGGAAAGATACAGTTTATTATTCCATTGTCACTCCCGAGGAAGAGAAAAAAAAGGAAGAAGAGGAAAAAGATAAACAAGATAAATCTTGGGATACGCTGAAAAACATCATTATAGATAATAGACGGACCCGATAAGCCCTCCTCTTAATTTTATTCCTAGCCTTCTTTCAACTTCCTGATTGGAAAAATTCTTCCCAAGGGACCGTTAAGCCTAAACCTTTTCCTTTCTTATCCCGAATCAGTTTGCTCCTGAAGATCAAAGCCCCCCAAAATTATTCTAAGTGTTTAATAATATTTCAAATCCCCAAGAAATAAAAAATTGACAGAAGACTTTACATATTCTAAAATAGCTTCCAAACATGTTCGAAGGAAGAAAAAATGAGTAATGAAAAAATTCTGGTCATCGATGACTCACCAGAAATCCTTACCCTTTTTTCGGAATATCTAAAGGCCGAAGGCTATGAGGTGGATACTTCGGCAGATGGGTCCGCCGGCATCGAGATGATCGAGAAGAAGTTTTATGACTTGATCGTCACGGACTTAAAGATGCCCGGAGTGGATGGAATGAAGGTTTTAGAATTTGCCATGAATCGCTCCCCGGATTCCCTCTGCATCATTCTTACCGGTTATGGGACGGTAAAGAACGCAGTGGAAGCCATCAAACTCGGGGCCTTCGATTACTTAACCAAACCAGTCAAGATGGATGAAATTTTGGTGACGCTGAAAAGGGCACTGGAATACCGCAACTTAAAAATGGAGAATATAAACCTCAAGAATCAGCTGAAGAAAAAATACAAATTTGAAAATATTATTGGCGATCATGAGGGGGTGCAAAAAGTTTTCGAAATCGTCGAGAAAGTGGCGGATACCGACAGTACCATTTTAATCTTAGGAGAGAGCGGGACCGGGAAAGAGTTAATCGCCAAGGCCATTCATTATAACAGTTACCGACGGGAGAGACCGTTTATTCCCGTGAATTGCGCAGCGATCCCGAGTGAATTGCTGGAAAGTGAGTTATTCGGTCATGAAAAGGGAGCCTTTACCAACGCCATCCGGACGCGGATCGGCCGCTTCGAGTTGGCTAGCGGGGGCACCGTATTTTTGGATGAAATCGGCGATATGAATCCTCTCCTGCAGAGTAAATTACTGAGGGTTCTCCAAGAACGACAGTTTGAACGGATCGGGGGGATCAAAACAATCAAAACCGACATCCGGGTCATTGCCGCGACCCACCAGGATTTGAAACAAGCCGTCCAACAGAAAAGGTTTCGGGAGGACCTTTACTACCGGTTGAATGTAATCCCCGTAAGGATTCCCCCGCTTAGGGAGCGGAGGACGGATATTCCCCTGTTAGCCCATCATTTCCTGGATCATTTTAACCGGAGTAAAAAGAAGAAGATTAAGGGGATCACCGATGAGGCCATGGAATCTTTGATGAACTATGATTGGCCCGGAAATGTCCGAGAGCTGGAAAATACGATCGAACGAGTGATCATTCTCATGGACCATGATATCATCGACCCCCAGGACCTACCGGAAAGATTTCATGCCCTCCCTCAACCGGAACCCCCCCAGGTGCTGGAAATCCCGGAGGAAGGGATATCCCTGGATACGGCGGTAAATGAGTATGAAAGAAATTTAATCCTTCAAGCCCTCATAAAGACTGGCTGGGTGAAGAATAAAGCAGCCCGGCTATTGAATCTGAATCGGACCACATTAATTGAAAAGATAAAGCGTCAGAACCTTCAACGCCCGGACAATTAATATTCTCTCCTCCCCTGAATTCCCTCCCCCCCAAAGTGATATTTCTTTAGACTAGCGCTTCGTTACAAAAGTTGGCGTAACCTTCCTGGCCTTCCCAGGCCGAAGGATTGGGACGCTTTCGCTTGGCATCATGAGGCGCTTGTCCTCCCATGGAGGGGGCGGAAAAACAACGCTCCGCCTCATTCTGCAGAGACCTGGGTCAATCCTGGAATGAAAATCTTCTCCCGTCCGATGCTGCCAGCGCTCAATCGCCCCGGCCCCCCGGGCCATATAACGCGTAATTTCGCAACCAAGTACTAGATTCCTTTTCCCCGAGGGAGATATTTTTTCCTCTTAATTGAAACCCTCATCTTTGAAACCTTCCTATCCCCAAAACCAATTTGACCTTTCCCATTTTTGTACGGTCAAAATAGTCAGAATAGTGACGTTTATTGATTTTTTGACATTTTTTACCAAATTTTTATTTGGCCTGATCCCTTAAGTGTCAAGAATAATTAATTTTTGTTTGCGGCCGGAGTGGCATAGGAATTGCTGAAAGAGTTCAAATATAGATTATAGCTGCGATCGGCTCTTAAGGAATAATCTATTAAGCCGAGACTCCGGATTCTGCATGAACAGAAGACCCATACTTATTGTGGAAGATGAACCGGATTTGGGGAAGGTTCTTCTCGAAAACCTTTCCCAGAATGGATACGTTGTCCATCTAGCGGAAAACGCGGAGAAAGCCTTGAAACTCTTTAACCACAAGTCTTTTGACCTGGTTATCTCCGACATCCGCCTGCCGGATATGAGTGGCCTTCAGCTCCTGGATAACATAAAAAACCAATCCCTTCCCACTCCGGTGATTCTCATGACTGGTTTTGGGACAGTGCAAGATGCTGTGGAGGCCATGAAAAAAGGGGCTTTCGATTATATCCTGAAACCCTTCTCCCTGGAGATTCTGGAGCAGGGAATCGAGAATGCTCTTCGGCTCAGTTTAGTTTCCCAGAACGCAAGCCATGATGACCCATCCCCCCGAACCTCTTTCCATCCCATCGTCTCTCAAGATAAGGGAATGAAAGAGATCATGAATTTATGCGGGCGCATCGCCCAGAGCAAGGCAACCGTCTTGATTCAAGGAGAGAGTGGAACGGGAAAAGAGCTTTTGGCCCGGTTCATCCATGGTCAGAGTCAACGGAACCAGGGGCCCTTTGTGGCCGTGAACTGTGCCTCCCTTCCTGAAACTCTTTTGGAGAGTGAGCTATTCGGCCACGAGAAGGGGGCTTTTACCGGCGCCATCGCGCGAAAAATTGGAAAATTTGAGCTGGCCCACCGGGGGACGATTTTACTCGATGAAATCAGTGAAATGAATACTTTTCTTCAAGCAAAAATCCTCCGAGTTCTCCAAGAAAATGAGTTGGACCGGATTGGAGGGAGCCGCCCGATCCCGATTGATATTCGGGTCATCGCCACCACCAACCGAGATCTAGCGGCCTCCGTAGGGAAAGGGGAGTTTCGGGAAGATCTCTACTATCGTTTGAATGTTATCAACATTACCCTACCCCCATTGCGAGAAAGGCCAGGGGATATCGAGCTTTTGACCCATCACTTTCTGAAAAAATTTGGAGAAGATTACGGAAGGCCCGGCGGTTCAATCTCTGAGCCAGCGATGGACTGGTTAAAGAGACAGGAATGGCGGGGGAATGTAAGAGAATTAAAGAACGTCCTCGAAAGGGCAGTCCTGATTTCCTCCAAGACAGTCTTGGATTTACAGGATTTTTCCGTTTCCCAGGATCAGGGAGCTGGGCCGGAGAGGGTGGAAGCCGACCCTTCCTCTTTGTGTCTGAGGGCGATGGAACAAAAAATGATCTCCAAAGCGCTGGAGAAGACCCAGGGAAACCGGACTCATGCCGCTAAGATTCTGGGCATTAGCATCCGGACGCTAAGAAACAAGCTGAATGAGTATAAAAAGGGACTATCGGCGGAGGAGCTCTCCTGATCCGATGAAACTTTCTTGCACCTTCAGCATTTGGCACGCTTATTGCTAACCAAACCATACCATGGACCATCTTCTGATCGGTAAAAAATTATTCGACAAGACCATGTCCCTGGTACAACGATCCCTGGACATCCGGGCCTCACGGCACCAGGTTCTCTCGAGTAATATCGCCAACATTGAAACTCCCGATTATGCCTCCAAGGACCTGCCTTTCCAGAAAATCTTTGAACGGTTTTTAGACAATTCCTCAACGATCCCTCTGGAAAGAACCCATTCCCAGCATTTGCCTGCATCGGATGGGCAAACTTTTCCCCAGGATTTTTCCGCCGAGGTGGAGAAAGACCCTGGCGCAGGAGGAGTGGATATCGATCAACAAATGGGCAAATTGGCGGAAAATAATTTAATGTTTCAGGCAGGGGTTCAAGTTTTAATCAAGAAATTCGAGGTCTTAAAAAATACGATTTCACAGGCTTCGCAGACGAGGTAATTTTATGAATATCTTTGATTCCATGAAAATTAGCGCCAGTGGTCTTAATTCCCAGAGGGCGGTCATCGGAGTGATCGCGGAGAACATGGCGAATGCCCATACCACGCGGACCGAAGAGGGCGGACCCTACTTGCGCAAAAAGGCCATTTTATCACCTTCTCCCGTCCCTTCTTCCCCGTCCTCTCCATTTTCGCTCCTTCTCGGGCACAACATGGGGGAAGAACCCATGGGGGTGAAGGTGGCAGACATCGTGCAAGATTCTGATGGAGCCAAAACGATCTACGACCCCTCCCACCCTGATGCAGATGAGACCGGATTGGTCTCTTTGCCCAATGTAAATCTCATGGAGGAAATGGTGGCCTTGCTCGGCGCCTCTCGGGCATACGAGGCCAATGTCACCGCTTTTAATGCAGCCAAGACCATGGCCCAGAAGGCCTTAGAGATTGGTAAAGTCTAGTCTACGAATGTTGGTTTTTTGAATTTTGAATACCTTATGTTCTGGGTTAAAGGCAAGTGTTGAATTTTGTTGCCGCACTTTGAACGAGGATTCCAATGGATGATCTGCAGGTAAAAGGGGTTTCTTCTCTTCCCCTGGAGAAGGCCGGGTCTGAGAAAAAGGTCGCCCACGACCCTGTCTCGGATTTCAAAAAGATCCTGAGCCAATCCGTGGAGGAGGTGAACGGCCTCCTAAACAACGCTGACCAGAGCGCTCAGGAGATGGTCGCGGGGAGGCTGGATATTCACCAGGCCATGGTCGCCATAGAGCAGGCCCAGATCTCTTTTTCCTTGTTGCTCCAGGTTCGGAACAAAATGATCGAAGCTTATCAACAGATCATGCAGATGCAAATTTGACCCTGAGCCCTAGAAAATATGGCCAGCCCACTCGGCGAACAAATCTCCCAGTTCATCGGATCTCCAGCCAAAAGACGGAATGTCTTGATCGGAGTAGTTTTGCTCATGTCTTTGGCTGGCTTCGGGTCTCTGATTTACTGGAATAGCAAACCGGAGTACCAGATCCTTTTCAGCAACCTCTCCCAAGAGGATGCGGGAGAAATGGTCAATAAGCTGAAAGAGAAAAAGATTCCCTTTCAACTTTCTGCTAATGGGGGTTCCATTCTGGTCGCTAAAGAGCAGGTCTATGATACCCGCCTCTCCCTGGCTGCAGAGGGATTACCCAAGGGAGGGGGAGTAGGTTTTGAAGTTTTCGACCGCACCAACCTCGGGGTGACCGATTTTGTGCAAAAATTGAATTATCAGAGAGCCCTCCAGGGAGAACTCAGCCGGACGATCCGGCAGATCAAGGAGATCGAAGAGGCTCGTGTGCATATCGTTACCCCCAAAGAGTCTCTCTTCATTGAAGAACAAAAAAAGCCCACCGCCTCCGTCTTCCTCAAGACCCGCTCGGGAATGAAACTGGAACCTTCGCAGGTCGAGGGGATCGTTCATCTCGTGGCCAGCGCAGTGGAAGGATTAGATTCCGGCAATATTACCGTGGTCGATACCTCGGGAAAGATCCTGTTCAAAAGGAATGACTCTACTCTGATCGGACAGATGACCACGAATCAACTGGAGTATCAAAGAAACATTGAGGAGGGGCTCAAGAAGAAGGTTCAGGGGATGCTGGAAGAAGTCCTGGGCCTCAACAAGGCCATTGCCCGGGTTTCCGCGGACATCGATTTCCAGCAAATCGACATCACGGAGGAAAAGTTTGATCCCAATGCGGTCATCCGGAGCGAACAGAAAAATTTCGAAAAATCCTCCATGACCTCGAATGCGAAACCGGCATCGGGCGGGAAGCCCGATAACGCGCCTGGTTCCAAGGCTCCCGAGGAGAAAGCCAAGGCGCCCACGAACGCCGATTCCAAGGCCAAGGCAGGCGAGCCCCCTCCCCTGCAATCCAATCAAGCGGAACGACAGAATGAGATCCGGAATTACGAGATATCCAGGGTCAATAAACATATTAAAAGCCCCATGGCAAATCTGAAGAAAATTTCGGCCGCGGTCATCGTCGATGGAGCCTATAAGGAAGTCCAGGATGCCAAGGGAAAGAAGGCCCGGGAAATTCAAATGCGGTCCCCCGAAGAAATGAAGAATATCGAAGCGATCGTTAAGAAGGCGATTGGCTATGATGAGGCCCGGGGAGATCAGGTGGAAGTGATCAATATGCCTTTCCAGTGGGCGACTTCCGAGGAAGATACCAAATCCCTAGGCGGCGAGTCGTGGAAAGAATATATTCTGATCTCCTACAAACCGCTCGTAAGTCTAATCCTGGCCGTCCTGTTCATCTTCTTTGTGGTCCGACCTCTCCTCAAGAAAAGGATTCCCCTCCCGAAAGAAGAGGGAGCCTACCTGCCGAAGATGTCCGCGCCCCAACCGGCCGCACTTCCCCCTGAAATGCCGCGGGAGGGCAAATCCCTTGATCTCCGGCAGCAGACCGCACAATTGGTCCAGGAGAATCCGTCTAAGGTGGTAGGGATTATCAAAGAATGGATCAACGAAAAAGGGGAAAATCCTTAGTTTATGGACCAAGACCAAATCACCGGGCCCCAAAAAGCCGCCATCCTGCTCTTCAGCCTGGGTGAGGACCAGGCTGCAGAAATTGTGAAGAACCTGGATCAGCAGGAACTGAAAAAGTTAGGCAGTTCCATGGCCCGGGTCTTTTCCCTATCGCCGAATTCCATCGAGTCCGTCTTTTCTGAACTTCAGAAGCGCGCTTCCACCAATCAAGTGATTCCCCTCGACCCGGGCGAAAGAAGCCAGTTCGTCCGCAACGTTTTTTCCAAAGCCATCCGGGGAGAAGGAGCCCAGACCCTATTGGATGAAATCCAACAGACAGGGAAATGGAATTCATTCCCCAAGGTCCGGAAATTGGATGCCAAAACCCTGGCCAACTTTATCAAGAATGAGCATCCCCAGATCATAGCCGTCGTCCTGGCTCACCTCGATCCTGGCCATACCGCGGCCATTCTCGAAGAATTCCCGGCCCCCCTGCAAAGCGATGTCCTTTATCGGATTGCCAGGCTGGAAAATATACCTCCCGGGGTCCTGGAGGAGATCGAGCAGACTCTGCAGGATGAAATCTCCATGATCGAGAACACCGGAGGGAAGAGTGTGGGAGGGGTCCGTTCGGCCGCAGAAATTCTGAATCAAATGAAGGGTTCGGCGGAAAACCAGATCCTCCAGGCCATGGAGGAGCAGCAGCAGGGTCTGGCGGATGAGATCCGGCGATGGATGTTTGTCTTCGAAGATCTCATTCAGGTGGACGATCGCAGCATCATGGCCATCCTAAAAGAAGTGGAAACGGACGCCCTCAAATTGGCCCTGCGCACCGCCTCGGATGAATTGAAGGAAAAACTCTTCAAGAATATGTCGGAAAGGGCCTCCCAGATGATGAAAGAAGACTTGGAGGTCATGGGCCCGGTTCGTCTGAGGGATGTGGAAACCGCTCAACAGACGATTATTAAGGTCGGAAAGAAACTGGAAAGCGAAGGAAAAGTGGTCTTGACCGGAAAAGGGAAGGACGACGTATTTGTCTAAAGTCTTCACCCCCCAATTCTCCCCTCCGGCGGAACCCTCCCGAGAATTCGTCACCTCGGGATCACCTCCGGGTCCAGAGCCGAAGACCGTGCTTCCCCTCGAGTGGCCCCACCTTCAATCCCGGGAAAGGGATCAGGCCATCAAGGAGAAGGAAGAGAAAGTTTTGAAACAGGCCAGAGAGAAGGCCCTGTTGGTAGAAAAAGAGGCTTATGAGAAGGGGTTCGCCCAGGGGGAAAAAGATGGGTTGGAGTTGGGCCAGAAGAGATTCGAAACCGTCCTGGACTCCTTCCGGCAAATCCTGGAAGGGATGAGCCGGCTTCACCGGGACCTGTATGAAGAACATGAAAGAGAGATAGTTCAACTCATCTTCGCCCTTGCCCGGAAAATATTGCGTCACGATTTGCCTCTGCCAGAAGGGGTCATAAAGGGAACTCTGCGGGCCGCCTTCCAGTATGTGATCGAGCCCAGGAAAATCGCTATTCATCTAAACCCCAAAGACCACCAGTACCTTCTCTCCCATCCCGATGACCTTCCCTGGGGCCGGAATGAGGAGGCGAAGGGCATAAAAATCTTACCCGATTCTTCCATCACTCGCGGGGGGTGTTTTCTGGAAACCTCCTTCGGGGTCATCGATGCGACGTTGGAAAGCCAGCTGGATCAAATCCTCTCTGGGATGGAATCAAAGGTTGACCTGCCCAATGTTCCCCCCGGTGGGTCCAACCCATGATGTTCCCTCCCGAGCCAATTTGGCCCCAACTCCATCAGATCATTCAAAAGTCGGAGACCATCCGCAGGTATGGACGAGTGAGTCAGGTAATTGGTCTGGTGATTGAAGGGACCGGGCCGGCAGTGGCCATAGGGGATATGTGTCATATATACGCAGAGAGCAAAAAGGTGGCAGTCCCCGCCGAAACGGTTGGCTTCCGGGACCATAAAGTTTTGCTGATGCCTCTGGGCGAGCTTCGGGGGATAGAACCGGGATGTAAGATTATCCCCTTAGGCTTCCCGGCTCAGGCTCCGATTGGGAAGGATCTCTTGGGCCGGGTGTTGGATGGGATGGGAAATCCGGTAGACGAAAAGGGGCCGATGGGGGTCGAGGGAGAAGCTCCTCTCTACGCTCAACCATCCAATCCGGTACTGAGGAAGAGAATTACTCAGCCCATCGACGTGGGGGTTAAAGCCATTAATGCCCTCCTAACCATCGGTAAAGGACAACGGATGGCCATCTTTTCGGGTTCGGGGGTGGGGAAGAGTACTCTCTTGGGCATGATGGCCCGCCATACGACCGCAGAGGTCAGCGTCATCGCCCTCATCGGAGAGCGGGGCCGGGAGGTAAGGGAATTTATTGAAAAAGATTTAGGAGTGGGGGGCCTCAGCAGATCTGTAGTGGTTGTGGCTACGTCCGACCAGCATCCCCTCTTGCGGATGAGGGGAGCTTATTTGGCCACGGCAATCGCCGAATACTTTCGGGATCAAGGGAAAGACGTCCTTTTCATGATGGATTCCATTACCCGATTTGCCATGGCTGCCCGGGAAGTCGGACTGGCCATCGGGGAGCCGCCTACGGCCAAGGGTTACACCCCCAGCGTTTTTTCTCAACTCCCGAAATTACTGGAGCGAGCGGGAACGACCCCTGGGCAAGGAAGCATTACCGGAATTTATACCGTATTGGTTGAGGGGGACGATCTGAACGACCCCGTGGCGGATGCGATCCGCTCCATCGCCGACGGGCATATCGTTCTTTCCCGGGAGCTGGCCAACCAGGCTCACTACCCGGCCATTGATGTTTTGGGCAGTATCAGTCGAGTCATGCCGGATATTGTAAGTCCAGAACAGATGGGGGAGCGGAATAGACTGATCTCGGTAATGGCCACTTATCGAAAGTCGGAGGACCTCATCAACATCGGGGCCTACGTGGCAGGAACCAATCCTCAGATCGATTATGCCATCAAAAAAAATCCCCCAATCAATGCCTTTCTGCGCCAATCCGTGGATGAGAAAGTCAACCACTCCGATTCCTTCGCCCGTTTAAAATCTCTTTTTAATTAAATGACCCATGGGCTTTTCCTTTCCTTTACAGGCTCTCTTAAACTGGAAACAAAGTCTAGAGGAGTATTCTCAGATGCGTTTGGCCGAGATGATCACCCGGCTGAGAGCCCAGGAGCAAGAGATCGAGAAGCTTACGTTGAAGAGAATTTCCTATGAGCAGAAACTAAAGGAGAAAAGCCAGCAGGGGATCGGGGGAGAAGAATACCGTCTTTACAAACAGTTTGCCGAGGATAGTCGGCGAGACCTATTATCCCAAGAAGAAAGGAAGAGAGGAACTCTGAAGGAGATCGATAAAGAAAGGGAGAAACTGATTGCCCTGACGAAGGAAAAAAAGATCCTGGAGAAGTTGAAAGAGAAACAATTCAAGAATTTCGTTTACCAGGCGGAAAAAGCCGAGCAGAAACAGAATGACGAAATGACCACCATGAAATACCAGCCTTCCTTCAAAAGAAGAACTTCCTAATTCTACCCCACCTTACTTCTTTCAGTCTCCGTTAGCTACACGGCATAACCGCACCCAAAAGAAACCATTAACTTTCAGCTGGCAGCTTAAGGTACTAACATTTCTGGATCATCTCCAAATTAGTTGAGGGGCAAAGAGCTGGTGCAAGAAAAATGGACGATTATTTCAGGGGTCCGGAAGTCCCGCCGGGGCGGGAGTGTTCTCTTATCCTCCGAACTTTTCCTTTCACGCCCCCGCTGCGTTTTGCGGAAGGCAAGCCGGGGGTTATGGAAAACAACCTATGCTTGCGGCGCAATCTGCCTTTCCCCCCGGGCCCTTGCTAGGCATTCCTAAAATACTGGATCGACTAAATTGGAGATGATCCTCAAAGAATTAATGCTGAATGTATCATTATTGCATCAAATGCCTATTGACTTAGCTCATAAAGATAATGTACCCTCCACTTGCTGGGGGTACGTAAATGACCAAGAGATACAGGGAGCGCAGCCTGCTCGAATTTCAGAAAGAATTTTCCACTGAAGAA
>Ga0187865_1002158_pt1 | contig 19650 bp, 9 predicted proteins | sample June2016WEW_11_1_2_FD_132989 | JGI IMG/M metagenome (GOLD analysis project Ga0187865, IMG submission 132989) | Peatland microbial communities from SPRUCE experiment site at the Marcell Experimental Forest, Minnesota, USA - June2016WEW_11_100 | ecosystem: Environmental > Terrestrial > Soil >...
GCAGATTGAACAGATGCTCTGCGCGCGCGCCACGCACAGCCGCTTCACCTTGCGTTTATTGCAAATCGGACACGCCAAAGTACACTCCTGTTCCTTGTTCCTGCCGCCGCGAATCTCCCTCTCTCCGAGCGGCGGCGTTCCCACCCCCGCCAGGTCCCAGCGAGCAATTTGTGGGGAGCCGCAACCACCGATTGCCGCCAAAGCAAATCGAGAACTGCATTATGCCACATTTCCGCGATGGGTTTATGGGGGCGGAGGGGATTCCCTCCTCGCGTTCCCTAAACTGCGGTATCATCCGTCGCGCCATGCTCTTCATCACCTTCCCTGAGGCAACCCCATGAAAATCCGCGCTACAATCGTTTTTCTTCTGGGCGCTATGGCGCTCGCCACCCTGAGCGTCCGCGCTGCCACCCCCGTCACGGCACGCGAGCAAGGCGCGACGCTCACGCTCGCCAACGATTACCTCGAGCGCACCATGGAACTCGCCGACGGCTCCGTCCACACGGTGCGTCTGGTGAATAAGCTCTCCGGCCGCACGCATGAAGTGCGCGGCGACGAATTCGAGGTGAAGCTCATCTACGAGCGCGTCGGCTACAGCTTCGGCGGCGAGAACCCCCTGGTGCTGACCTCGCGCGACCTCGAGGTGAAGGGTCATGAAGTGCAGGACGCGCCCGGCGGTGGCAAGCGTGCCGTGTATCATTTGGCGCTCCACAACAGTCCGCAACTAAAGACCGGTCTGGAAGCCACGCTCACTTACGAACTGAAGCCCGACGACTGCTACACGCGCCAGTGGATTGAACTGAAGACTACGGGCAAGGGAACATTCTTTATCGACTCGGTCGCGGCGGCCAAGGGCGATTGGCCTGCCGATGACTTCCGCCTGGGCGGCTTCGGCCAGCCGCTTTTTTCTGACGACCTTTTTATGGGGCTCGAGTATCCCACCAGCATCAACACTGCCCACCATTCATCCGTCTCCCTGGGCGGCATCGTGGGCCTCGACATTCCGCCGGAAGGCTACACGAGCGAGCCCGCCGTCGTGGGGGTTGCCGCCCGCGGGCACGTTCACCAGGCTTTTATGAAATACGTCCACCGCATCCGCGCCGTGCCGGTGCGCCCGTTCATCACCTACAACTCCTGGTATGACCTCCGGAGCACGGCCATGACCAACGACGTGTTGCTCGAGCGCGTCCAGCAGTTCGAGGATCTGCTGGTCAAGAAATACGGCGTCCCGATGCCATCGTTCCTCCTCGACGAGGGTTGGGATGACCCCCGGAACAACCTGTGGGTTTCTGATCCGCAGCGCTTTCCCACGAGCTTCCGCGACCTCTCCGCCGCCCTCCAGAAAATCGATAGCCACCTGGGCCTGTGGGTCGGCCCCATCGGTGGCTACGGCCTCCGCCATTTCCGTGTGGACACCGGTCGCAAGATGGGCATGGAGGTCACCTCCAACGGCGAGTTCCTGTGCCTGGCCGGGCGCAATTACAGCCATTACTTCCGCGAGAGCCTGGTGGGCATGGTGCGCAACTTCGGCGTCAACCAATTCAAGCTGGATGGCCTACCCTTCGGCTGCAACGATCCCAACCACGGTCACCCCGTCGGCATCTATTCGCGCGAAGCGGACCTGCGCTCTATCCTTGGAACCCTCGAAGCCCTGCGCGCCGAAAACCACGAGATTTTCCTCGACGTCACCACCAGCACCTGGCTCAGCCCCTGGTGGCTGCGCTGGGCCGACACCATCTGGGAGGGCGGCGGGGATTACGGTTACCTGGAAACCGTCCCCACGCTCACCGAGCGCCAGAGTTCGATGAACTATCGCGACCTCCTCCTCTACGACGATTTCGTTCGCCACCAGGTGCAGTTCCCCATGTCGTCGCTGTGGACGCAAAGCGTCATCAAGGGCACTCACCTCCAGCTCGGCGGCAAGAACGAATCTCTGGAGGATTGGAAGGATCACCTCGTGAACTTCCTGGGCGTAGGGAGCCAGTTGAACGAACTCTACATCACCCCCTTGCTCTTGAAGCCCGCCGAGTGGGACGCGCTGGGCAGCTCGCTCCAATGGGCCGTGGCCAACGCCCACCCGTTGCTCGATAATGGCGCCTGGGTGCTGGGCGATCCCGCCAAACGCGAGCCTTACGGCTACCTGCACTACTCGCCGGAGAAAACCATCCTGATGCTGCGCAATCCCTTCGTGCGGCCGGTCGTGGCGAGTGTGAAGCTCGACGAAGCCGCCGGCTTTGAATCGAACGGCCAGTCATTCCAGGCGGAGGTCACCTATCCCTACCGCCAAGCCCTGCCCGGCGCGTTCCGCTACGGCGACACGCTGCGCGTGAACCTGGATGGCTACGATCACCAGATCATTGAGCTGCGTCCACTCGCGGCCGGCGAAGCGCGCCTCGCGGGCGTGCGGTACTCCCTCGAGGCCTCAACCCAGGGCGAAGTCGGTTTCAAGGTCTACGCGCCGGAGGGCGCGAACGTTGTGGCGGAGCTTTCCCAGCCTTCCGCTTATGCGGCGGCGAGCGTCGATGGTGAAAAGGTGGAACTCAAGGCGAGCGGCGAAACCGCCGCGCTGGCCCTGCACTTCGGCAAGAAGAAGGCGCGCGAAAGCCCGCCCACCTTTTCCGCTCCCACCATCCGCGCCACCGCCGATGGCGCGGTGCAGGTCGCGATCCGCGTGCAAGTCCCCCCCGACTTCCGCGAGAGCAAGGCTTCCCTGCTCGTCGAATCCGCCGCTCCCGGTCTTGAGGTGAAAGCCGAAGCGCGTGACAACTCCGAGGCCGTTTCCGTCGCCGTGGTGAAAAGCCCCAAGGGTGCATGGCATTGGTTCACGGTGGATCTCGCGCCCGGCAGCCACGCGCTGGAGTTCGACCTCCACCTCCCGCCGGCCGCGCTGAAAGGGACGCAGCTCTCGGGTTGGATGCGCTCCAAGCGCGCGTTGGTCGCCAAGGATTTGCGCCTGACGCTGAGGTCCGGCGAGAAACTGGCCGCGCCGCCTGCCAACCTCCTACCCGCCGCGACGGAGGTCGAGAAGTTAACCTATGCGCTGTTCCAGGAAACGGCGTTGTAGCGGATAATCGTGTAACTTGACCGTCTCAAGGGGGGCCAGTAAGTCTTCAGTCCTCAGTCTTCAGTTGTCAGTCCTCGGTTCTCAGTTGTCAGCAAGCGTAACGCGGACCTGTTTTGTAGGTCCGCGGCCCTTGGGCACGGTCGGGGAGAAATGCCGCAGACCTTGAAAAACCGGTCTGCATTGCAATAGCGTAATTTCTTGTTTTTTTAGCAAGCTTTTCCCAGGCATCCCTGCCAAAGCCGCATTTTTGGCTGGTTTTCATATATAGGATACCAATAGGTCGCGGGCTGCGTAACCGCGTGGGTTGGTTGCGGCCAGAGGCCGCGCTGTGCTACCCGCTTCAAACATCGAATCAACTCAGGGTTGTTCAGGGCGACATTGGAGGTTTAAAAAGTTACTAATTCGTACTTAACGAAGAGTTGGAAAATTAATACTTGACTATTGGAAAGGTACTCGATATAAACTAAATTGTTGACTTCGGCCAATTGGCGGGTCTGGGCAGACTCGGCTCCAACAACATGAAACCATTCCTGGCCAGACCCCGGCCTAACTAAGCGCCGAGCCTCGCCTGCGCCCGACCCGGCTGAGAGGAATCCCAACCCTCGCTTCGTTATTCGCACTCACCGTTCATGCGGACTGATACGCCTGTCGCCCGCGCTGTTTTGTTAAGGGTTGGTGGTCTTTCCATGAACGAAAGAACCCTCGCCGTCCTTATCAGCATTCTCGCTTTTGCTTCCCAACCCACAAGCCTCGGGGCGCCTGCGGTTGACCGTTTCCAGACGGCCAGCGTCGCAGCCCAATTGGAAAGTTCGCACGTGCTAGGAGTGATGCCATGAAGTCGCCGCGCCAGATCGTGCCTTTTCTTCTCCCCGCAACCAGACCCTTAACCCCAAGGGGGATCGGACGCCCAGGGATTCGCGCCAGGGAAGCCCTGGCTTACATCCTGGCTCTTGCGCTGGCGGTCGTAACGGTGGGGGGCTTCCTACGCTGGCACATCGCAAGCTTGTATCAGCAAGAAATGGCCTCCTGGCGGGCTCGGCAATCCAGTGTTGCCGAGGATCGAGCGCATAGGGTCTCAGACTGGTTAGCCGACCGTCAAGCCTCTACGCAACTCTTGGCCATTCGCCCTTCGGTCCGCGCCGCCTTGCGGGCTTATTACGATGCGGGCCAGTTACCGGGGCGCCCTGCTGGCGCCCTGCGAGAATTGGCGGCTTCCCTGGATGAAATCCAGGGGTTGTACTCCAACGCCGGGATCTACGTTTTGGATCGCGACGCACACGTCATGGCGCGGTCAAGCCGCTCTCTGCCTTTGAGCCCCGCGCTCACCGAAATCGGCCGCAAGGTGGCCGAGACGGCGTCGTCCCGCATCGATCTGGTGGGTAAGACGCCGGACGAAACCCTGATCAGTTTTGGCGTGGCGGTGATTCCTGAACCGGGGACACTCGGCGCAAGCCGAACCCCGGCACAGCCTCTGGGGGTTGCGCTCGTGGTCTTCGATGCGGCGCATACGCTGTTTCCACTGGTGACGCAGGAGGGTGTTCCGACCCGAACGGGCGAAACGGTTCTCGTGCGCCGCGAGGGCAACGACATCGTCTTCTTCTCCCCCTTACGCCATGTTCCAGCCGGTTCACAATATCTGCGGCTTCCCCTTTCCGCCGCTCCCGGTCCCGCGCGCCTCGCCCTGGAAGGCCGCGAGACCTTTGTGGAGTTCAATGACTACCGGGGTGTCCCGGTCCTGGCAGCGACTCGACACATCCCCCTAACTGGCTGGGGGCTGGTTCGCAAGATCGATCGTCGAGAAGCCATGGAGGATTTTGGACGGATGGCCGTCGTGGAGGGGGTGGCAGCGGGCCTCTTGGTCATCCTCCTGGGTGGCCTGCTGCTGTTTCATCGGCGCGACGTGATGACGCGGGTGGTAAAGAAGGAGGAGGAGAAGTTCCGTGCGCTTTTGGAGTCGGCGCCTGATGCCATTTACATCATTGAGCCTTCCACACTTCGCATCCTGGGGCGCAACCGTCGAGCTGCGGAGATGGATGGATACAGCGACGAAGACATTGCCCACATGACGGCGACGGATCTCCACCCTCCCGAAGATCACACCCTGCTCCAGGAGAGGTTCGAGGGAGGATCGGAGACCGGCGGGGTTTTGCCACTTCAAACCCTGCACCACCGGAGGAAAGATGGCCAACTCGTGCCAGTCGAAGAGAGTCAAAAGCTGGTCGACGCTGGAGGTGAAAGACTCGTCCTAAGCATCGTCCGCGACATCACCGAACGCCAACGTGCGGAGCAGGAACTGCGCCGGGCAAACCGCGCCCTCCGAACGGTCAGCGAGTGCAACCAGGTCATCGTGCGGGCCGCGGAAGAACCTCATTTGTTGGAGGAAGTCTGCGGAATCTTGGTGCGGGAGGGCGGCTACCGCATGGCCTGGGTGGGCTTCGGTGAACACGATGCAGGCAAGTCAGTGCGCCCCGTGGCCCATGCCGGCTTCGAGGAAGGGTACCTGCAAACAGCGAGCATCACCTGGGCAGACACGGAACGCGGGCGAGGGCCCACGGGGACAGCGTTCCGCAGCGGAAAGCCTGTGGTGGTCCGAGACATTCGGGCCGATCCCAGTCTCGCTCCGTGGCGGGAAGAAGCGCTCAAGCGGGGCTATGCATCCAGCATAGCCTTGCCGATCCTTTTGCCTAACCAGGTCCTCGGCGCCCTGACGATTTACGCGGAGGAGCCGGATGTTTTTGATTCCGCGGAGATGCAGCTTCTCGCGGAGTTGAGCAATGACCTGGCTTACGGCATCCAAACACTGCGCACCAGGGCCGAGCGCCAACGGGCGGAGGAGGCGCTGGGAAAACAGGCTTCGCTATTGAGTGAACAAGCCCGACTCTTGGACCTTGCCCCAGTCGCCATCATGCTCCGCGATCTCGAAAGCAGAATAATCTTCTGGAACCCCGAGGCAGAGAGAATCTACGGCTGGACCCAAGACGAGGCCTTAGGGAAGGTCACCCACGAGCTATTCCAAACACAGTTCCCGAAGCCGTTATCGCAAATCGAAGCTGAGGTTTCCGGTGGAGCGCACTGGCAGGGTGAACTCCTCCATACCAAGCGAAATGGCGAGCGGATTGTCGTGGCCAGCCGCTGGGCGCTTCGGCGCGACAAGCAGGGAAATCCTGCGGGGTTTCTTGAGATCAATGCCGATATCACCGAGGGCAAGCGGGCCGAGGAGGAGGTCAAGAGACTGAATGAGCGACTCGAGCAACGGGTCGCGGAGCGCACCGCCGAACTTGAGGCGGCGAATAAGGAACTGGAAGCCTTTACTTATTCGGTCTCCCACGATCTGCGCGCGCCGCTCCGCCATGTGGACGGGTTTTCGAAGCTGCTCGTCGAAGAGCATGGCGCCGAGCTCTCCCCCGATGCCCAGGAATACGTCGCGACGATTCGCGACTCGGTCCTCCAGATGGGCAGGTTGATTGATGACCTGCTCAATCTGGCGCGCGTCGGGCGAAAGCAACTGGCGATGCAGGTGACGGGATTGAACTCCCTTGCCGAAGAGGTCATGGCCGATTTGAAGCGCGCAAACCCCGATCGCTTAATCGAATGGAAGATTGAAACGCTGCCCTTCGTCGAGTGCGATCCGGCACTGATAAAACAGGTCTTTGTCAACCTGCTCTCCAACGCCGTCAAATTTACCCGCCCGCGGAAACCCGCCGTCATTGAATTGGGAGTGGCCAATCAAGATGGCGCCCGTGCCGTCTTCGTGCGCGACAACGGCGTGGGCTTCAGCATGAAGTACGCCAACAAACTCTTTGGGGTGTTTCAGCGGCTGCACCGGAGCGAGGACTTCGAAGGGACAGGCGTCGGCCTGGCTACCGTCCAGCGTATTATTCACAAACACCGAGGGCGCGTCTGGGCGCAGGCTGAACTCGATAAGGGCGCGACCTTCTATTTCACCGTGGGATCGCCGGACCATCCGGCAGCGACGTAGGGGTAGGGCTTGCCCAAGCTTGTCCAAGTTACGCTCTGGCCCCTGGCCGATGACCTGCGGCTTCGCCGCTTGCTGTGCGGAAAGGCTCCGCCTTTCCGTGGCGGGAGAACACCAACTAACCCCCTCCGCGCCGCCTGGAAGGCTCAGCCTTCCAGGCGGCGCGGAGGGGGAGAAAATGGGCAAGCTGGGACGGAAAGGCGGAGCCTTTCCGCACAGCGGCGCGGCAGAGCCGCATTGAATACGACGGTTTCCCGCTAATTGGGACAGCCGTGGGGCTTGCCCTACCCTTCGCGATTGTCGGCGCGACAATCAGGGGACGGCAAGCCGTCCCCCTACAAAGGGATCGTGCACTAGGAAAAGATTCAGGAGGCAACCCATGACCCAACAGGATCTGCAAATTCTCCTGGTGGAAGACAATCCCAAAGATGTCAAACTGACTCTGCACGCTTTGCATGAGGAAAACCTCGCCAACACCGTACAGGTAGCACGTGACGGGGAAGAAGCGCTCGACTTTCTTTTCTGCCGGGGCGAATTCGCCAGCCGCAGCTTCGATCACCCACCCCGCCTGGTGCTCCTGGACCTGAAACTTCCCAAGGTAGACGGCCTGGAAGTCCTGCGCGCGGTGAAGGGCGACCCGCGTACCAAAGCGATCCCGGTGGTGGTGCTCACCTCCTCGCGCGAAGAAAATGACTTGGTGGAGAGCTACAAGCTGGGCGTCAACGCCTACATCCAGAAGCCTGTGGAATTCGATGCCTTCCGCCAAGCGGTGAAGCATCTGGGGCTTTTCTGGCTGGTGGTCAATGAGCCACCGCCGCCGAGCACTTTTCGCCCTTGAAGGGCCTTTCACCGCAGAGGCGCGGAGGTGCAGAGGTTTGAAAACGAAAGAGCTTTTCTCTGCGCCTCAGCGCCTGCCCCGCCTGCGGGGAGCGATTTGAATTTACTACCCTCGCCCCCTTGGGGGAGAGGGTGAACCGCAACCGGCGCTTTCTCCAGCCGGGGCGGGCCGGGTGAGGGGGTCTAACTGGAAGGTGAGGCGTACTATGGATGTAACAAAACCGGATGGCCTAGCCGCCTCTCGGCTGTTCCTGCGGGTCCTGATCTTGGAAGATAACCCACGCGACGCGAAGCTGATAGCGAGCGTGCTCGAAGGCGGGGGGTTCGGGGTGCAATGCGAGGTCACGGACTCGGCGGAATCCTTCCGGGAGCGCCTGGAAAAAGCTGATTACGATGTGATTCTGGCCGATTTCAACCTTCGCAATTGGACCGCGCTTGATGCCCTGGAAATTCTGAAGCGCTCGGGAAAAGACATTCCGCTCATCGTCGTGACGGGTACTCTGGGCGACGAACACGCGGTGGAATGCATCAAGCAGGGCGCGGCGGACTTTGTTCTAAAGGACCGGCCGGCGCGACTGCCGACCGCCGTCCAGCGGGCGCTGCAAGAGAAAAGGCTGCGGGAAGAACGCCAGTGGGCGGAGGAGGAACTAAGGAAAAGCGAGAGGAAATACCGGCAGTTGCACGAGTCCATGATCGACGGGTTTGTCCGAGTCGACATGGAGGGCAGAATAACGGAAGCCAATGATGCCTTTTGCAGAATGCTGGGTTACACACCGGAAGAACTCTTGAAGTCTACTTGGAAAGACCTTACCCCGGAGAAATGGCATGTCTCCGAGACGGACATCATCGAAGAACAAGTCCTCACCCGAGGATATTCTGAGATTTACCTAAAAGAATACCAACAAAAGGAGGGGGCCATCCTCCCCGTGGAAGTCCGGAAATACCTCATGTTGGACGAATCGGGAAATCCTTGCGGCATGTGGGCGATCGTGCGCGACATCACCGAACGCAAGTGGGCCGAAGAAATGCTGCAAGAATACGAAAAGGTCGTCGAAGGCTCAGACGAAATGATTGCCGTTGTTGACCGAGAATACCGCTACTTGCTGGCAAACCGTGCTTACCTGGACCAGCACGGATTGGAACGAGGGGATGTGGTTGGGTCTTCAGTACCGGAAGTGTTGGGCGAGGAGTTTTCTGCAAGGGTCGTCAAGGAGAAGCTGGATGAGTGCTTCCAGGGTAACGTCGTCCGATACGAAATAAAGCACCAATATCCCAAGCTTGGGGAAAGGGACATCCTTGCGTCGCACTTCCCTATCGAAGGTTCTCATGGCGTCGATCGAGCAGCGTGTGTTTTGCAGGACATCACCGAGCGCAAGCGGGCGGAGGAGGCGCTGCGGGACAACGAGGAGAAGTATCGGGTTCTTTATGAATCGTCGCGCGATGCCATCATGATGCTCGCCCCTCCGGAGTGGGAGTTTACTGCCGGGAATCCCGCGGCCATCGCGCTGTTCGGGGCGAGAGATAAGCGAGAGTTTGTGGCCGCGGCCCCATGGAGTTTATCGCCGGAATATCAGCCGGATGGTGAGCTTTCCTCTGTCAAGGCCCCCCAGATGATCGACGCGGCCATGGAGAGGGGATCACATTCCTTCGAGTGGACCCACAAGAAGTTCAGCGGCGAGGAGTTCTTTGCCACCGTCACGCTAACCCGGATGATCTATCGGGGACAACCACTTCTTCAGGCCACCGTCAGAGACATCACCGAGCGCAAGCGGGCCGAGGCGGAGCACACACAATTGATTACGGCCATTGAGCAGTCGGCAGAAGCCGTAGTGATTACCAATACCAACGGAGACATCGAGTATGTCAACCCGGCTTTTACTTGGATCACCGGGTATAGTCGCGAGGAGGTTCTGGGACAGAACCCCAGGATCCTGAAATCGGGCAAACAAGACCCGGGGTTTTACCAGCAACTTTGGGCGACCATTCTCCAAGGGGAAATCTGGCATGGCGAACTGATCAACCGGAAAAAAGATGGCAGTCTTTACACCGAAGAAATGAACATTGCCCCGGTCCGGAGTGCGCGTGGCGAAGTCACGCACTTCATCGCCACAAAACAGGATGTGACAGGGCGCAAGACCCTGGAAGCACAGCTTCAGCAAGCGGCGAAGATGGAGGCGATCGGTAGGTTGGCGGGCGGAGTCGCCCACGACTTCAACAACCTCCTGACCATCATTAATGGGTATGCAGAACTCTTGCTGGATAAGTTTGCAGCGGACAACCAAGTGGGCGGTCAGCTTAAGCAGATTCAAGATGCCGGGGAACGCGCCGCCTCTCTCACCCGCCAACTGTTGGCCTTTAGCCGCCGTCAAGTGCTGGCGTCTCAGGTGCTCGACCTGAACGCTGTAGTTTCCAATGTGGAGAAAATGTTAAGGCGGCTGATTGGTGAAGACGTCAAGCTGCACACATTTCTTGACCCCTCGTTGGGGCGGGTGAAGGCCGACCCGGGACAGATCGAACAAGTCATCATGAACTTGGCCGTGAACGCCCGCGACGCCATGCCCTCCGGGGGTAATCTCACCCTTGAAACAAGCAACGTGGAACTGGATGAGGCTTACGCTCGCACCCACGCCACGGTGAAGCCGGGCCCCCACGTTATGCTGGCGGTCTCTGATTCGGGAGTGGGTATGACCCCCGAGGCGAAAACGCACATTTTTGAACCCTTCTTTACCACCAAGGAAAAGGGCAAGGGAACGGGCCTGGGACTGGCAACCGTCTACGGGATTGTCAAACAATCGGGAGGCAGTATCTGGGTGTACAGCGAGCTGGGTCAGGGCACCGTCTTCAAAATATACCTTCCCACCGTCAGCGAGAGTCCGGCGGCGAGAGGTCATGCGAAGACGGAAACGGACACAGCCTCGGGGTCGGAAACGATCCTGGTGGTCGAAGATGAGCAAGGGGTGCGCTCCCTTGTTCGTCTGGCGCTGGAATCCTCTGGATACAAAGTCCTGGAAATGGCGGATGCGGAAAGCGCCTTGGCAGCCTGCGCAAACTATGACGGACCTATTCATCTGTTGTTGACAGACGTCGTGATGCCGCAAATGTCCGGTCCTGTGGTGGCGGAGAAGGTGGCCGCCCTGCGCCCCGGCATCAAGGTCCTCTTCATGTCCGGATATACCGACGATGCCGTGGTGCGCCACGGAGTGCTGAGCCACGACATGCCCTTCATTCAGAAACCCTTTTCGCCGTTGGCGTTACGCAAGAAGATTCGGGAAGTTTTGGGTGGAAAGTAAGAGTGAGGATTTTGAGCAGGAAAAGGCTGCACTCAAACCGGAGGGACCTACATTTTCACTACCGAGCTGTGGCGGCGATGGTCGACGCTATGAACCCCGTGGTCGTTCGTAGCTTCCAGGTCTCGGCTTCCGTCACCGGATGGGTTCCCGTCCGCGAGTTTGGGGGAAAACATGAAAATCAAAATCATGGCTGTTGATGACGAACCGGCAGTCTTGGATGTGCTGAAGATCATGCTGGAAGCCCATGGATACGAGGTCCTGGCGATCAAGGATAGCCGCGAGGCCTTGAAGCGATTGGAAGTTGAAAAAGTCGATGGGTTGTTCGTGGATGTTAACATGCCCCACCTGGATGGTTTTGAGCTTACCCGGGCGGCGCGCACGTTGAAGCTCAACGGGCAGGTTCCCATCGTGATGCTCACCGGGTCGGATGACGGGGTAACCATGCGGAAGGGCTTCGACATGGGCATCAGCTTCTTTCTGGGAAAGCCTTTCACTCGCGAGCGTGTCTACAAATTGTCGGGAGCCATCAAAGGCCCCATGGTGCAGGAGCAGCTACGCTACGTTCGGGTCCCATTGCGGACGACGGTGGGCTGTAGCTGGGGATATCACAGCGCGGGTCAATTCAAGTCTAACAGTCAGGATATCAGTGAGGGCGGAATGCGTCTCAGCCCCTTGGGTGGACTGGACGTGGGCCAGGGAGTGAGCTTGGCTTTTTCCCTCCCCGACATCGCACAGAAATTAAGCGTGAACGCCCAAGTGGTTCGAAAAGTGCCGGATGACGGGATTGGACTAAAGTTCATGGCCCTCCCTCCTGGGGAAAAGGCATGCATCCAGCAATACATCCGTGCGTGCGTCAAGGATTGAGGGTGTGTCGCGGGCGGCCATGAATCGGGTTTCGACGCACCGCCAATCCTTTCTCTCTGGAACCGCGCTGCGCAAAAAGATTCGGGGAGTTCTGAGTGGAAAGCAAGAGTGAGGATTTTGGGCAGGAAAGTCGTGCGGTTATACAGCCCGGTCGAGCCGTAACCAAAAAGAGGCTCTCCGTGTTCTCCGTGCTTTTCAAGCTTCAACACAGAGCACACGGAGTATCTCAGTGACCTCTGTGTTGAGGCTGTTCTGAACACGGAGGTCACAGAGACACTACGCGCCGTTGTGGAAAAACAGAAGCGGAAAGGCGAACTGACGATGGATTCAACACCCCAATTTCGTGTCTTAGCGGTTGATGACGACCCGGCAATCTGTGGACTTTTAACCACCAAGTTAAATCTGTCGGGCTTTGTCTCCCAATCCTGTACCAGCGGGGAAGAGGCTCTCCAGCTCCTCTCGAAAGAAACCTTTGACGCGATCATTTCCGATTTGAACATGCCGGGGATTTCAGGCTTGGAGCTGCTCGAGGCGACGCGCCGCCTTGCCCCGCACACGGCTTTCCTGATGGCAACCGGCGTGAGTGACGTCGCGGTGGGAATCACCGCGATGAAGCTAGGTGCGGCGGATTACATTCTTAAACCCTTCCAAATGGAAGCCGTATTAATAAGTCTCCGGCGGGCGCTGGAAATGAAACGCATGGAAGCGGAGCTGGAAGAGTACCACCAGCGCTTGGAGAGCATGGTCGAGCAGCGGACAAAACAGCTCAAGGCCGCGATGCGGAGAATTGAACTGACCTACGATGAAACGCTGGAAGCTTTGGCGGCGGCGCTGGACCTCCGCGACAATGAGACGGCCGGGCATTCCCGGCGGGTCACCCTCTACTCCTTGGAGATGGCCAAGGCGCTCAATTTCTCCAGCGATCAGCTCAAACAACTGCAAAGGGGCGCCTATCTTCATGATCTCGGCAAAATAGGTATTCCGGATTCGATCCTCCGCAAGCCGGGAAAGCTGACGCCGGAGGAAACGGCCGTTATGCAGACCCACGTGCGGATCGGGTATGACTTGCTGAGCCAGGTAGCCTTTCTCTCCTCGGCCGCCCAAATCGTTCTCACCCACCAGGAGACTTATGACGGCACGGGGTATCCCCAAGGCCTGGCAGGGGAAGAAATCCCATTGGGAGCAAGAACCTTCGCCATCGCCGATACCCTCGATGCCATGTTGTCCGACCGGCCCTATCGGCAAGGACGGCCCTATTCGGTTGCCCGCGCCGAAATCGTGCGAGAGTCGGGGAGACAGTTCGACCCTCAAGTCGTCGCCGTTTTCCTTTCGATCTCGGAAGAAACTTGGGGAAAAATCCGCATCGAGGCAACCCGGAATTTCTCGGAACAAAGGCGCAAGCCGGCAGAGAATCTGACCTTGAAAGGAATAGACCCGTCGGACGGTCGTTTTCGTCAGGAGGCGGGAGACGGGGCGCGCCTCGCGGCGCCGCCAGCTCGCTAACTTAAATCAAGGGCCATCTTGAGCGCGTAGTTGAGCTCGGCAAGCTTCGATCTCGAGAGCGAGCCCACCTAATTGGTAAGGTCTGACTTTCGCATGCTCACGAGATTGTCGCACATGATCCAGCTCGGATGCTTCAGGCCCTCTTCAGGACCGATGGCGACTTGGGTCGACAGGCCTTCCCCCTTGGTGAAAACCGGGGCGCAAATCACCGTCGAGCTGCCCGCTACCGGTAAGTGGTCACCCCAACTGCCGCGCCGCCTGGCAACCGGGGGGCGGAATGGCCTCCCGCAGGATCGCTTTAGGCCGCCGTCCCGTGCCGGCTACGCGCACCCTCCAGCGCCTGCACCAAAGAGCGTTCGATCAGGCTGCACATCTCATCGATTTCGGGTTGGCGGGCGATCAGCGCCGGGGCGACGGCGAACCAGGAGGGGTCGATGCGCATGATCAGGCCATTATCGATCGCGGTTCGCTTCAGAGCCTTGCCCAGTTCAGGGTGGGGATCCATTGTCTGCGTATTCTTGACGAGCTCGACGCCTCTCAGAATGCCTTTGCCGCGAACTTCGCGGACGACCCCGTATTTCTTGAGCTCTTCCAGCTTGCCCGCGAGGTACTCGCCCATTTCCCTGGCCTGATGGTCCAGTCTCTTCTCAACGATTTCCTCCACGACGGCGATTCCCACCGCACAGGCCATGGGGTTGCCGGCAAACGTGTGGCCGTGGGCGAAGTGCACGTCGTCCTCGGCGTTCCCCCAGAAGGCCTCGGCCATATCTTCGCGGGCAATCATGGCCCCGATCGGCACCATGCCGCTGGACAGGCCCTTGCCACAACAAATCAGATCGGGGGTGACCCCAAAAGTCTGGGCCGCGAACATCGACCCGGTCTTACCAATCCCCGTGATAATCTCATCGTAAATCAGCATGACGTTATAACGGGTGCAGATTTCCCGGAGGATCTGGAAATACTCGTCCGTGGGGGTGATGATCCCCCCGGTGTTGCCGATCGGCTCGACGATCACGCCGGCCACCGTCTCCGGGTCCTCGTTCACGATGACGTCTTCCACCATGCGGGCACAGAAACGATTGCATTCCGGCCAGGAGTCGAAACGGTCGCGGTAGTAATTGGGGGGGAAGACTTTCAGGAAGCCGGGCATTTGGGGCTCGAACTTGCTTTTGCGGGACCCCGTGCCGCTGGCGGCCATGGCCCCGGCCGTACCCCCATGGAAGCCGAAGTAGCGGCTGATGAATTTGTATTTCCCGGGGTGCCCGGTCTGCTTGAAGTACTGCCGCACGAACTTGATGGCGGACTCCACCGCCTCCGAACCGCCGCTGAAGGGCTTAACATATTTCAGGTTGCCGGGCGTGACGGTCCCCATCTTCTCGACAAAGTCTAAAGTGACGTCGGCGATCCCGTGCAGAGGCGGAGCGAAGGTCATCTTCGCCATCTGTCTCTCCAGAGCTGCCAGCAAGCGCGGGTGGCGATGTCCCAGCGTGGCGACGAATATTCCACCGATGGCGTCGAAGTACCGCTTCCCTTCCGTGTCCCAGTAGTAAAGGCCCTCGGCCCGCTCGAGGATCAGCGGGCGCCGCAGGAACTCGGCCGTTTGTTGGTAGTCCAGAAATGTGCGTTTGAGCAGTTGCTCGCGGCGAGGATCAAGTTTCATGGTTCCACCACCCCTGGCTAGGCATTCCCGGTCGGCATGGAGGAATCACGGGTGGGTGAAGTCGTCCTGGGCGGGACCATGGGGAAGGCAGTGCCTCTTGTCCCCCCAAGCCTTCCACCGTTCACACCACGTCGCGCCGTGCACGAAAACCCGCCCGGCTACGATCGGGGGCCAGAGACTAGCATACGTTCCAGAGCTTTTCAACCCGTCCGAACTTCTCGGGTTTGGGGATGGGGATGAAAAAAAGCCGCAGGAAATCCTGTGGGCATGGGGCTGGCGCAGACGGTCGCTTTTTGGCGTTTGCGCTCTCCCGAAGGGACTCTCCTCCGGCAAGGCTTGGGCGCGGGTATATTCTCCGGCAGCGTGCAACTCCGCAAGCCGACAGAGGTGGCGCCGCCAGCTCCCACAAGTCCCTTCGGGAAATCGCGGACCCCAAAGAACAGGGGTCTGCGCCAGCCAGCCCGTTCGGCCTAACCCGGATTTCTCACCACGCGTTTGGAAGGGCGGGGCTCGGGACGAACAGAGGGCGGGAGCCACGATTTCGGCGGGGCTGAAGCCCCGCCCTTCCGGCTGCCCCCAAAAGCGTTCCAGCGTGGTGAGAAAACCGGCCTCAGGGGTTCTTTGTTCACCCGATCACCGGGTCAACGGATCTCCCGATCAACTGGTGACCGGTTCATCCAGGCGCGGGCGGGGGCCGGGATCGCCCGGGGTTTCCAACGAGCGGACAAAGGCCTCCACGATGTGGGGATCGAACTGCGTCCCGCAGCAGCGGTGCAGCTCCTCCCTAGCCTCTTGGATGCTGCGTCCGTGCTTGTAAGCCCGTTCGGAGACCATGGTATCGAAGCAGTCGGCCACGGAGATAATTCGAGCGCCCAGCGGAATATCCTCGCCCTTCAGGCGGTCGGGATAGCCCATTCCATCGACCATCTCATGATGATGCCGCACCATACCTCGAATCCGTTCGATGGCCTTCACCTTGAGCGGCTCGAGAATTTCCGCGCCCTTCGAGGAGTGGATCTTCATCACCTCGTACTCTTCCGGGGTCAAACGCGAGGGCTTGTTGAGAATCGCCTCCGGCACCCCGATCTTGCCGATATCGTGAAGAATGCCGCCCAGACGAATTTCCTCAATCACCGGATCGGACAGGCCCATCTGCCGTCCGATCTGCGCGCCGAGCCGGGACACCGACTGTGAATGGCCCTGCGTGTAATGGTCCTTGGCATCGACGGCATTCGCCAGCGCGGTCACGGTATCCAGCAACGAGGGAGCCCCACCGTTGCCCTTCAGCATGATGTCCTGGAAGTGTTTCAGGTAATGATCGAATGCCTCCGGCCCCGTGGAGAACATGCGCTTCACGCTGACGCCCAGGTAGGCCTCCAACAACTGGCGCTCCCAGTCGGCCTGCGCCGACGCGACGCTCAGGGACGCCACCCGCACGCGATTGCCCTCCTGATGCTTGGCCAGGTACATACCGGAATCCGCCACGCGCAGGATTTCCTCCTGCGTCGGGCCATGCACGGGAAAGGTCGAAATTCCGAAGCTGGCGGTCACGCCATGGGCGGCCAGATAGCCGTCCGCTTCAATATTCGCGCGCAGGCGCTCGGCCAAAATCTCCGCCTGGTCGGTGCGCGTCTCCGGCAACATGATGGCAAACTCATCGCCCCCGTAACGCGCCACCACATTCGACTGCCGCACCTGGTCGTTGAGCAAATCGGCCACCGCCGTCAGGACCTTGTCACCTTCCAAATGGCCGTGCCGGTCATTGACCTGCTTGAACCCGTCCAAGTCCATCATGATCAACGAGAACATGTGGCCCGAGCGCGTCGAGCGGCGCCACTCGCGATCGAGGGCTTCCATGAAGTAACGATGGGTTTTCAAACCCGTCAGCCCGTCGGTGATGGCCTGCTCCAAGGCTATTTGATATGCGCGCGCGTTGAAAAGGGCAATCGCCAGTTGGTCCGCCAGGGTTCGCAGGGTGAGTACATCCTGCTGCGAGAAAGCGTAGGCCTGCCGGCTCTCCAGGCTCAGAACCCCCATCAATTCCTCGCGGTACTTCAAGGGCAGGTGGAGCGCCGAGCGAACGCCCGGATGGAGGGCAATGTAGCGCGGTTCATTCACCACGGAGTTGGCCAGGACCGGCTCGCCGGAATCCGCCGCCTCACCCACCAAGCCTTCACCCATGCGAATGCGGCGGCCCACCAGCTCCGGCCCGTAACCGGCTTCCGCCTCCACCACCAATTCCTCACGCCCCGGGTCCATCATCTCGATCCGCGCCAGGTCGTAACCGAAAGCATGGCGGACTTGCCGGCAGATGCTGGGCAGCAACTCTTGCGGGTTCAAAACCGAACTGGCTTTGCGTCCCAGTTCGTTGAGCAAAGCCAAGTGGCTGGAGCGCCGCTGTTCCTTCTTGAAGAGGCGGGCGTTCTCCACCGCGACGGCAGCCTCCTGCGCCAGCACTTGCACCAGCTCAAACTGCATCTTGGTCACCGCGTACTCGCGCTCCATATCGGCCACCGCCAGCACGCCCATCGATCCATCGGAAAAATGGAGGGGCACCCCACCCCAGGTTTTGATGCACGGATTCATGGGCGCCAACCCCAACTGCCGCGCGGCGCCCGGAACATCGCTGGCCACCAACAGCGGCTGGCGGGTCCGCTGCACATATTGCGCCAGCGAACTCGCCGGCCCGCCTTGCACGGTGCCTTCCGCCCCGGCGCTCTCAAAGGGCACCACCACTTCCAGCGGCCCTTCCGCGCTGTCCTGCAAGGCCAAACCGAAGTTCGTTCCGCCCATCAATCCTTTCAACTCGTAGCGGAGGATTTCCATTTGGGCGTTCATATCGAAAGTGGCGCGCAGAGCTTCGCCCACGCGGTGAAGAATCCTCAGTTCCTCCTCGCGCCGCTCCGCCGCCCGGTTCAGCGACCAGTTCTCGATGGCCACGCTCACCTGGTTGCCGATCGCCAGCGCCACGCGCAGCTCCTGCGGTTCAAAGCTCCGGGTGCTGGCGCAACCCAGGATCAGAGCGCCATAAGATTTCTCCCGAACCTGCAACCCGACCACGATCAGCGTCCGCAGCCCTTCACTCCTCAGAACATCGCGAAACTCGTGGAAGAGGGGTTCGCGCTGCCACGCCGCCACCACTTCCGAGCGGCGCAGGTCGGGAAAAACCATCACGGGGCCCCAGCGTTCGCCACTGGAAAGCACAAAGCGGCGCAGGGGATCCCGACTCAGCCGCTCCGCCCCCGGCGCAGAAATCCCCCGGATGCTACTGTGCACCTTTCCCTCGTCGCCCTCCTCATGCACCAGGAGGTAACCCTCCTGCGTGTCGAGCATCTCCATAGCGCCACGCAGCGCCTGGTCCACGATCTGTTGGGGATCACGACACTCGGAAAGTTCTTTGCTGAAAAAGTGGAGGCTGGAAAACCAGAAGACTGCCGTGTGGCGGCGCAGCCTTCGGCTCCGCCCCCGCAAATAGGGGGCAAGGAGCCCCGCCAGCACAAGCGCAACCGCCAGGGCCGGAAGAAAAAGGGCAAGGCACGGGCCGCTCAGATAGTTCCCCATCCCAGTCACTCCAGGCGAGGAGGCGTTGCAATTCCCCGCTTGCAGGACCTCTGCCTAACATCATGTTTCCCGTCGACTGGCGCTAACTCGAGGGGCGCAGAGGGAGTTCTCATGGTGCCAAGACGGCCGAACGGTTCCCCCTACCAAATCGGCCATACTGCTGCTACACGTGGGGACTATACGCTACCCCCTTCCGTGCGTCAATTCGGTGATAGGGTACGAAAGTACTAGGTAATAATTTGGTAATAAGCTCAAGGGAAGCTGGCGCGAGGTTGTTTCGTGGGTCGGCGGCGTGTAGTGGTGTCATTTGCAATGGGATCCCCTTCGACACGCTGGTCATTCCCGCGAAGGCGGGAATCCAGTCCGTCGGCAGCGTATTTCCAATGGCTTGCGCAGTGGATTCCCGCCTTCGCGGGAATGACAGCACTTGGGAGCGCCCGTGTCTCGGAAATGACACCACTACCCGGCGGCGCGCCGTGTCCGGCGGAGATAGTGCGCGGGATTCCCCTTTTTCTTCATCAGGAGGTGAGCGTGGCATTTCTTGGGAGAGGGGGGTTACAAATCCTTTAAAGTTTTTTCCGCAAAGGCCGATGAGAAGAATAGCGTCAGAAGCCCACCAGCGCTGCGATTTGACCCGTCCAAATGTGGCGCTGAGCCCTTGGCGGCAAGTTCGAAGACCCCTTCGCCCCGACGAACGCCCTTGCCGCCAAGGCACCCTCCCCAATCCAGAATCCACCTCCGCGCATCGGCAAACTGCACGACCACCCCCAATCCCCATAGGCGCTAGAATAGGCGGTTTCCGGTCTGGCCCCGAAGGGGCCAACCGTGGGTAGCCGCAGGTTTTAACCTGCGGATCGCAGAATCCAATGGACCATTCAACCCCGCCGGGGTTGAC
>Ga0187865_1002160_pt1 | contig 19643 bp, 17 predicted proteins | sample June2016WEW_11_1_2_FD_132989 | JGI IMG/M metagenome (GOLD analysis project Ga0187865, IMG submission 132989) | Peatland microbial communities from SPRUCE experiment site at the Marcell Experimental Forest, Minnesota, USA - June2016WEW_11_100 | ecosystem: Environmental > Terrestrial > Soil >...
TGCGAAGCGATAGCGGAATAACCTCGGCGCCCCGGCGTTGGAGGATCTCGCGGTAGGTGGTGAGAATAAGATGATTCTCCAGGGCCTGGCAGATTTCCGGATCACGTCCTGTAGCGCTGATGGAAAAGTCGGCTGCAGGCCGGGCATCGATCGTGATGTAGAGGTCCATGGCCAGAGCAGCGGCATCGAAAGCTGGTCCCAGATTGGCCGAGGTCGCCGGGAGGGCCAGATGCAAACCGGATGGACGCGCACTCTTCTTTTTAGGTATTGGATTCGGCATTAGGGTGGGGGGGATCGGATTTCTCTGCCCGTTCCAAGGTCTGGATTACGGCGTTCAAAGTGGCATCGAGGACGATGGGGGGATGGCGCAACGGGTTCAATAAGTTGCCTTCGCGCTCGCGTGGCGTGCCATGAACTGGTGTGTCCTGAAAAAGATCGCCGCGATGGAATTCCATGGTGAAGTCAGGATCCTTGAGCAGGTTTCCGGTTAGAACCAGCACCACCGTTTCATCAGGCTTCACAAATCCCTGCCGCACCAATTTTTTTAAGCCCGCCAGTGTAACGGCCGATGCAGGTTCGCAGCCAATACCTTCGGCGCCAATCTCAGCTTTGGCCTGGGCGATCTCGACTTCGCTCACCTGCTCACAAGCGCCGCCGGTGGCTTGAATAACCTTCACGGCCTTTTCCCATGAAGCAGGATTGCCGATACGGATCGCCGTGGCACGAGTCTCTGCCTGCACGCTAATGAGCCGCTTCCCTTCAGCTTCGCGCAACGTGCGAACCAAGGCGTTTGCGCCTTCGGCCTGAACGACGGATAACTTCGGCAGGCGCAGAATGAGTCCGATGTCTCGCATTTCGAGCAAGGCCTTACCGATCGCCGAACTATTGCCCAGGTTGCCACCCGGCACGATGATGTGGTCGGGAGGCTGCCAGTCCAGTTGTTCCAGCAATTCGATGGCAAGTGTTTTCTGCCCCTCCAGCCGGAAGGGATTGATTGAGTTTAGTTGATAGACGGGGGCGCGTCTTACAAGTTCCTGGAGTAGTCGGAGACAGCCGTCGAAGTCGGTGCGGAGTTGGCAGGTGAGGGCGCCGTAGTCGAGCGCCTGAGAGAGTTTGCTCCAGGAGATTTTTCCTTCGGGCACGAGGACCAAACTGCGCATGCCCCCGCGCGCGGCATAGGCGGCCATGGATGCGGACGTGTTGCCGGTGGAGGCACAGGCCACCCAGCAGTATCCCGCTTGCCGTGCAAAGGTCGAGGCAACAGTCATGCCAGTATCCTTGAATGAACCTGTGGGATTCATCCCCTGATGCTTGGCATAGAGACGGGACACGCCGGTGATGCGGGACGACAACGGAAGTTCGTAGAAGGGAGTGTTGCCTTCGCGCAGGGTGACGACATACTGCTCGGATTTCGGCACGGGCAGGAGTTCGCGGAATCGCCAAACGCCACTCAGGTCGAGGGCTGCGTTTGAGGACCGGCGTTCACGCCAACTGGACTTCAAAGTAGCTGCGTTCAGGCTGGGTGACTTCCAGGAAGGGTCGGTAATCTCCAATAAGTTGTTGCACTGCGAACAGCGAAAATCCTGAGCAGCAGCGGCGCTAATCGAACCGCAACCAATGCAGCGAAAGCTAAAAGTGGCCTTAGGCAGGCTCGGTTGAGGACCCTGTTCATCCCTGTCTCGATCAGAAGTGGCGGAGAGCGGCATGGAGTGGCGGGTTATTTCTCGCCCCGCAGATATTGGTCAGTTCTATTGATCCAGTCGGTGCGGGGAGGAGTGAAAACATCAAGGTCCACCGTGTCTTCAAGCGCTTCGGCCTTGTGCGGCATGTGCGCCGGAATGCAGAGGACTTCGCCGGCGTGCACGACAATTTCTTTGCCGTCGATCCAGAATTTCAACGCTCCATCCAGAATGTAAGTCAGTTGCTCGTTATGGTGGCTGTGCTCGGGAACGATGCACCCCTTTTTCAGCAGCACTCGGGCCAACATAATTTCCTGGCCGACGACAAACTGCCGCTGCAAGAGCGGGTTTAGTTCTTCGAGCGGGATTGTATGCCACGGGATGTATTGCAGTGGTGTCTTGCTGGCCGCATGTTTGGTAACGGCGCGTTGAGCCCGCGAGTGGGACTTGGTGTCTTTCGTTTTTTTGCTAGCAGAAGTTTTGGTTTTCACTTTTCTTGCCATTCTGATGAGAACTCAGATTCCCGGAAGCCTACAGCTTCGTCTAGTGAACTCTGTCTCCGTATAACTTTACGGCATTGTCATGCAGATAAGCGTGGGCAAGCTCAAGCGCCCGGGCTTCGGTGATTTCGTTTTCCGAGATCATCTCGGCCAGCGCCGCGGCCAGCGCCGTGCGCGATGATTCCGAGCCCAGCCAGTAGCTCTCTTCTGCGCCCAAAATTTCATTGTACGGGAAACAGTCGGTACCGAAAGTAATCTTATCGGGGAAAGTTTCCAGCCACATTTCAAGCGTGTCTTTGAAAGCGGAGGGATACTGTGCGAGTTCGCCGAACGAAGAATCCATATAAACATTCTTCATGGCGGCGAGCCAGATGGCTTCGCGCTCCAGCGGATAACCGCCGTGGATCATCACGAATGTTGTGCTGCGGTAGCGCGGATCGCGCAATACGCTTTCCAGATTCATGATGTTGCTCTGCGAGAGATTGAAGTAATCGCCGATGCCGACTGCGGTGTGAATATGCACCGGAAGATGCAAGCGGCCGCCTTCCAGAACGAGATAACGGAAAATGTAATCCTGGAACGTGCGGTAATCCTTTTCGCTGGGGATGCCGCCGGTGATGTAGCGATAATAAAGATCTGCTGCCTGGTCGCGCGTGGGATCGCCGAAGGTAGTTGGCCGAAAGTACGCCACTTCAAACTTCATGGCGATGCCGCCCTTGTTCCGGTTGTCTTCCAGCACCTGGCTGATGAACTTCAGGTAGCCATCGAGATCGCGAGGAAGCTTCGCCACGTTTTCCTGCTGCATCCAGTGATGCAGCATTTTCTCTTGCAGCGGAATGTAGACTTCTTCATCAGGATTGCGCGCGGCCTCGCGCTCGTTGTTGAAGGGCCACATGAAAGAGTCGGCAAAGAACACCCAGGGAAAGCGCTTGGGATCAAGGTAGTCCGGCATCATCGCGCGGTTGGCGACGGAACTCTCGGTATTGATTTTGTCGAGGATCATGTTGAAGTATGCCGTGCCGGGATGTTGCTTCTTCAGTTCCGCTTTTTTCGCGACCAGCCACTTGGCATGTTCCGCAGAAAGATCAGCGTATGGATATCCGAACAGCGCCTTGGCTGCGGCAATCAGTTCAGGATTGTCATCGCGAGTGCGCAGCGCTTCGCTGGCATCAGGAGGCGCGGCCATGGCGTCAACGTCGGGATCATCCGAAAAACCGGGGTGTGCATGGTGGTCAAAAGCTGGGATCTTCTCAATCTGCGGCAGAAGACGCTGGTAGATCTGCTGCACGTCCGGACCGGGCAGCGGGCGGGCTTGAGCCGTTGCGAAAGTTGCCAGGCCGCTGGCGGCGCTGGCTACAGCGATTACCGAACAAAGGATCTTTTTCATGAGCATGGTTCCTTGCTTAATGGGGACGAAGCATTCCCGCTGAGTGACTATGTTGCGACCAGAGTCCGCTGCCAAGCCGCTGAGACTTTCATGATGCGGGCAGCAGCCTCTCGCAGGTTTTCCACCGACGAAGCAAACGAGAAGCGCACGAAATGCTTGCCTGAAGGCCCGAAAGCCGCGCCAGGAATGGCCGCGACGCCAGCGTCGTCCAGTAGAATGCGGCACACTTCTTCAGCGCTGCTGCCGGTGCCACGAATGTCGACCCAGGCGTAGAACGCTCCCTCGGGAGGTTCGCAGCGAAATCCTGGGCTTTTGTTCAAGTCATGAACAAACTGCTCCCGGCGGCGGGCGAACTCAGCCACCATGCGTGGCGTCGTGCCCTCACGATCGCGCAGAGCATCGATGGCAGCATACTGTGTGAATTCGGCGACGCAGGTGTAGGTATTGATCGCCATCAGGGCCAGCGCGGGCGCCACTTCCGGCGGCGCAACAGTGTATCCCAAACGCCATCCGGTCATGGCGAAGCTCTTTGAGAAGCCGTCAATGATCAGCGTGCGCTCTTTCATGCCCGAGTAGCTCAGCATGGAGAGATATTCGCCGCCATAGATGATGCGCGCGTAAATTTCGTCGGAGAGAACCCAGAGATCGTGCTTGACGGCTAGTTCGGCTAGTCCTCGCTGGACGGCGTCGGTATACACCGTGCCAGTGGGATTGCCGGGCGAGTTGGTAATGAGCATGCGCGCGCGGCGCGTAATCTTCGCCGTTATTTCGGTAAGGTCAGGCTGGAAATGGTTGCGGGACGATAGCTCAAAAGGCACAGGCACTGCGCCGAGACCGAGCGTGATCGAAGGATAGCCGGGGAAACCGGGGTCGGGATAAAGAACTTCGTCGCCCGGTTCGAGCAGCACCATCATGGCAAAAAACAGCGCAGCCTTACAGCCGGGAGCGATCACGACGTTAGCGGCGGAAACGTCGAGATTACGCGTGCGTTGCAAGTAGTGGGCGATCTCTTCGCGAAGCGCAGGTAGTCCTGCCACGGCGCAGTAGCGGTCTTTGCCCTCGGCGAGCGCCTTAGTGACAGACTCGACCACCGAAGAGCCCGGATGAAAATCCGGCTCACCGAGTTCGAGATGAATAATGGAGCGGCCTTGGGCTTCCAACTCTTTGGCACGAGCGAAGACTGATAACGCGCCTTCGCCGCTCATAACCGACATCCGGGATGCTATCGATCGCATGCCTTCTCCAAGAAATCTACAACCCTTTATACATGCCGCCATCTACCAGTACGGTTTGGCCGGTAATGTAAGACGCGCGCTCGGATGCAAGCCAGACAATTGTCTCCGCTACCTCGCGAGGCTCGCCCAAGCGCTTCAGTGGAGCATCAGCAGCCCATCCGTCGAAAATCTCCTGCTCGCTTTTTCCTGACGCGGAAGACCGGACTGTCGCCAACTCCTTTAGCCGGTCGGTCGCGGTGAAGCCGGGACCAACGTTATTCACCAGAATACCGTCCTTGCCAAATTCGTTGGCCAGGCTCTTCACCAAACCGACAACCGCGGCTCGCACGGCGTTCGAGAGCACCAGATCGGTCACCGGCTGCTTCGTGGTGATGGATGTAAGCGTAATGATACGGCCCCAATGCTTGCGCTGCATGTGCGGGATGACTTCTCGCGCGAAATAAACAGTGCTAAGAAAGTTCAGTTCAAGGGCGCGTTGCCATTCCTCAAGGCCGGCGGAGAGAAATCCCTTGGCAGGCGGTCCACCGGCGTTGGTGACACAAATGTCGACGCCGCCGAATTTATCCGCCACAGAAGCCACGAAACGGCTAACGGCCGCTGCGTCGGTAACGTCGAAGGCCTCAGCTAGAACATCGGAGTTGTGCTGCTTTCTGATTTTTCCCGCGGCAGCCTGCAAGGTCTGTTGGTTGCGCGCGCACATCGCGATGCGGCAACCCTCAGCAGCAAAGGCTTCCGCAGTGGCGCGGCCGATGCCCTGACTGGAGGCAGCGACGAGGGCGACACGGTCTTTCAGGCCAAGATTCATGAACGTGGAATTATAAATGGTCGACGCTGGGTTCGCCGCGCTTGCCGGAGTTCCGTCGCGCAATTAATCTGGAAGCAGCGAGGGATCCATGAAACGGCACACCCATCACTCCGAGACCAAGGCAGTGCGCGGCGCAGCGGAGCTGGACAAGAAAAACGGTCCGCTGGCCACGCTGATCTATCAGACTTCCACTTTCGAAGTCACCGACAACGACGAGCAATTGCGCGCCACGCATACCGACCACTTTTACACGCGGTACGGCAATCCGACAAATACGGTTGCGGAAAAGACAATTGCGGCATTGGAAGGCGTAGACGCCGCGCTGACATTCGCCTCGGGCATGGGCGCGATCACGACGACGCTGATGGCTTTGCTCAAGAGCGGCGACCACGTAGTGGCGCAGCGCGACATTTATGGTGGCGTGAACAAGTTTCTCTCGCAGTGGCTACCGAAGATGGGGATCGAGACCACGTTCGTCGATACCACGGAGTATGAACAGCACGCGCGGGCGATCCGTCCCAACACGAAGCTGATTTATTTGGAGTCGCCGACCAATCCTACCTTGCGCGTGGTCGACTTCAAGAAAGTGGCGACGCTCGCGAAGGAACACAAGCTGCTCAGCATGATTGACGCAACCTTCGGCACTCCCATCAACCAGCACCCGGCGCAATTCGGGATCGACTTGATCATGCATTCGGGAACGAAGTACCTGGCTGGACATACCGATCTGATTTGCGGGGTCGTCGCCGCACGGCACGAATTGATTGAAAGAATCTGGGAGACGCGCACAACCCTGGGCAATTGCATGGATCCCCACGCCTCGTGGATGTTGGTGCGCGGCCTAAAGACGCTGGCAGTGCGTGTGGCGCGGCAGAATGAAAACGCACAGCGCGTGGCGGAATTCTTGGCCGAGCATGCCAAGGTGCGGAGCGTGCATTACCCGTTTCTCAAGAACCATCCGCAGTATGCCGTAGCGCGCGAACAGATGAGCGGCGGAGGAGGCATGGTCAGCTTTGAGGTCGAAGGAACCGGCGAGGACGCGCGGAAGGTCAGCGAGTCCATGCGCCTGTTCACGCTGGCGCCAAGCCTGGGCGGGGTCGAGTCGCTGGTGTCGATTCCCGTTCTCACGTCGCACGCCATGGTTCCCGCCGCAGAGCGCGCCAAGATGGGAGCCACGGAGCAGATGATCCGCCTCTCCGTAGGCATCGAGAACGCAGACGATCTGATCGCCGACCTGGAGCACGCGCTGCAGGCCGTAGCAGCGCCGCAGCACGTGCAAGTGGGGTAAAGTCCCCCCCCTGCAACAAAAATCCCGGCCGCTTGTCAGGCCGGGATCAATTGTTCACCCATGCAGGAGCTAGAAGAGAAATTTCAGCGCGAACTGCAGGACTCGCGCTTCGTGCACTCCGCCGGCATAGAGGAAGTCGGTGGCGCCCAGTACGTTTGTGCCCGAACCGTTGATATTGGCTCCGGCACCCGCCTGACCCGCAATCGGGGCCCACTCAGTGTGATTAAAGACGTTGAATGCCTCGGCCCGGAATTCAATGGCCCTGCTCTCCTTGATGGTGAAATGCTTGAAGACCGCCATGTCAAAGTTTATGAAATCCGGATTGCGGAGACTGTTTCTACCGGAGTCTCCAAATGTCAACGCCGTCGGCGTTGTATAGGCCGCCTGATTGTAGTACAGCCGGCCATATTGGTTTACCGGGTGCGGAGTAACTTTGGGATTGCCGACGATATCGGCATAGGCGTCGGAGCCTTCTCCGTTCCCAACACCGGCATTGTCAACAGCGTTGTAGATAATGCTGAAAGGTGAACCGGTGGCGAAGTTGGTGACACCGGAAATCTGCCATCCGCCCAGCAGATTGTGGCCCAGGCCGCCATGTTTGAACACCGGGACATCCCATATATAGCTGGCATTGAAAATTTGCCGTTCATCGAAATTCGAGCTGGCACGGTTGGCTGCCGGATTGTAAGTATTGGTGAAGCTTCCGTCAAAGCGATCGGAAGAATCGTCGATGGAATGGCTGTAGGTGTAGGCAAAGTCCAGTTCCAACCCGCCCGCGCTACGCCGCACTAATACTTGCAGAGCGTTGTAGTTTGATGAGGAGGCGGTCGTGAGGTTCGCGATGTCACCATATCCCGGGTAGGGACGGAAGGGATCAGCACCGGCGGGGACGCAGCCGGCGGCGATGGCCACGTTGACTGCCGGTCCTGATGGGGGACCACCGTTCACACCGGGAATATAGGCAATCGGGACGCCGCTCGGTGTGGTGGCGTTGGTCGGAACGTTATAGTTGTCAAGTGTCCCACTGCACTCGGCGCCCGTGTAGGTCTCACCCTGTTTGTAGGGATTTTGGGACGCAGGGGCTGGCAGAACCTGGTTGAGATCTGTAAGGCGTGTAAGACGGGTACCCTTGCTTCCCACATAGGAGAGCGAGGCAACTGTGCCGCGAGCGACTTCCTGCTGAATATCGAAGTGCCACTGTTGCATGTAGGGCCACTGGGCCTTGGTGGGGATGGCGGTGACACCCAAGGGGAGTTGAGCACCAGCTACGCCGGTTCCAATGTTGGGATACCCGGTTATGTCGTACTGCTGCGCCGAATATGCGAGGGGCGGAGAGTTCTCCAGCGATTCCGTATTGGCCTCGTTGCCGTTCCCGTGCTCGTAGAACATTCCGTACCCACCGCGGATCGCAGTCCTTCCGTTTCCGTATGGATCCCAGGCAAAGCCGACGCGGGGAGCGGGATTAAACAGGTGACCCGTCATGCAGCCCACGGGGACGCCCGACGTGACCCCGCACTGGACGATGCCGTTGGGCAGGTCGGACACGGTGGGGGTAAGGTTATCTTTTGTAAGGTTGGTGACGATGTCGCTATTAGGATCAACCGTGGTCTGGCCGGCCACGTAATGGGCCGGATCGAAGTTAAAGGCCTGATGTTCCTTCTCGCGATAGGTGCCGAACAGGCTCACGCGCAGGCCGAGGTTCAGCGTCAACCGGTTGGAAAGGTGCCAGTCGTCCTGAAAGTAGGGCTCGAGCATTTTGTAGCGGTTGTAGTACTTAACGGTTGCGTTCTGCTGACCGAAGGAGCAGATGTTCCCAAGCAGGAGATCGGCAAACGGGTTCCCCGTGCTCGGCGCGGGCGTTGAGCAACCCGGGTTGAATGTGATGTAGCCGGGGTAGGAGCCCTCCGCCAGTTCTCCGCCGAGTTCGTTTTTCTCGACCGCCTGGAAGTAGGCTCCCATTTGCAAATTGTGCTTGCCAACCAGTTTGTTGAGATTGTCCCTGAAGCTGTAGGTCGGGTTGGAGTTGTAAGGTCCATTCGGGATGTAGCCGGCGTCCTCGCCGAAGTTACCGTAAACGCCAGCTTGATCGATGAGGTTAATGCCGGGCATGACACCGCGATCTGCGCCAGGGAAAATCGAGCCGAACGTTGTGCCCGAAGGCCTCTGCCAATTTCCCAGGTCAGTGAGCGCGATGTGGTCGGTGGTGTAGCTGAATACGAATTCATTCAGCAAGGTGGGCGTGAAAGTCGACGACAGGCGGGCCAGCATGCTGATGCCGGGTCCGGTAAAGGCTGTCTCGACGGTGGGGAAGCTGCCCGCATTGGTCCACAAAGGAACCTGATTCACGGTATCCCATGAATCGTGGATGTAGTGGAAACTAACACGTTCCTTGTCGGTGATGTTGTGGTCGATCCGCAGCAGTTCCTGGCGCCAGTTTGTGGGCTGGGAAGTGACTTGATAAAACGTAGCCACGCCGGGAATGAGGGGGTTTGCGAAGGAAACGTTGCTAGGACCAGGAATCAGCGAAAGCAGGGCGTTCACATTCGGATCGCTGGGATTGACCGGGACCTGGTTTCCGGGATAAGGAACCCCGCTGGGAGCAAGGGGGCAGTCCGCGGGATAAGGTGCCACAGGACTTGCACCGCATATATCTGTGAAATTGCCGGTGCGTTCCGCGGCGGTTGGCACGAGCTGGTCAAAGGTATAGGGGACGCGGTCGCGGCGCCACTCCTGTGACCAGAAAACGAAAGTCTTGCTTTTGCTCTGGTTGTAAACACCCGGAATGTACACGGGCCCTCCAACCGTGTAGCCGAAGTCATTTTTGTGATAGGGAGGAGCGACACCATCCTCAAGGAACGAAGGCGAATTGAACATGTTGTTGCGCACAAATTCGTAGGCGTCGCCATGGAACTTATTCGTGCCCGACTTGGTTTCCACTTCAATCGTGCCGGAGCCATTCTTTCCAAACTGTGCGCCGTAGTTGGAAGTGAGAACTTTGAATTCGCCGATGGCGTCGACGCTGGGGGTCACGTTCAGCGTGCCATTGCTGCCGTTGTCGAGGTTATCGCCGCCGTCGAGTTCCCAGTTGTTGTACTCCACACGCCCGCCGTTGACGCTGAATTGGGTATTTGCAGTAACGCCGACCCCACCTTCGTCGGCGCCCGTCTGGTTGCTGACGCCGGGTACGAGGGTGATCAGTTGCTTAAAGTCGCGGCCGTTCAATTCGAGCTGAGTGATTTCCTTGCCCGTTACCGTGCCTCCCAGATCGGAGGATTGCGTCTCGACTTGGGCAACCTGCGAGCCTTCGACTATGATCTCAGTGCTGGCTGCGCCAACTTCCAGGGCGATATTCACCCGAGCTTTTTCCCCGACATTCAACACCACGCCTTTGGCTTCGTACTTCTTGAAGCCTGTCGAAGTGACCGTCAGGTCATAGCTGCCGATCGGCAGCGAGGCGAAAAGGAAATCGCCACTGCCATTGGTCGCCGCCGTCCGGCTGATTCCCATTGCCGCATTGCTGACTGCGACTTGAGCGTTGGGGATCGCCGCCCCGCTGGCGTCCGTGACCGTGCCCGTGATCGACGCCGTATCCTGCGCCCATGCCGCCACGCAGAAAGTCATGATCACCATCAAGAGCCCGATTCGCACCCGCATTGGATTAAATCTCATGGTCACGGTTTTCTCCTCTTGCGCGAGCGCTCCACGCCTTCCGCGGTTGCCCGCGCTCACCAACATCGTAGGCGACGTATTCAAAGTTTCACCAGATTGCCGAACCTTAACGCGGCCGCGGGAAAAAGTTCATTAAAACGTATGAATAGTGCTTTTATGGGGCATCCGCTGTCAAGGAAAAAACGCAAGTCCGTCCGCTCAGACGCTTAAATCAGGCTGCGCGTGGACTCCCGGACCACCAATTCCGGGGCAACTTTTCGATGGTCAGCGGCAACTTCCCGCTTTTCCAGCACAGACTTGATGCCTTCCAGCACGATCCCGACCGCCCCTGCCCCCATGGCTTCCATGGGCTGGCGCACCGTCGTGAGGGGCGGTGTGTACAGCGCCGATGCGGCCACATCGTCGAAACCGATCACCGAGCAATGCTCCGGCACGCGCAAGCCGCCCTTGGTCAATGCACGTACGCCTCCGAAAGCGGTCATGTCGTCAAAGGCCAGCAGGGCCGTGAACTGGCGCTTCTGCTTCAGCAGCTCCTCGGTTAGTTTTTGCCCCGCCTCAAAACTGGAAAGCGGATCCCGTGATTCCGGCAGGTCGACAATGAGTTTGGAGTCGAGCTCCAGGCCGCATGTCTTGGCGCAGTTGCGAATGCCACGCCACCGGGGAGAACTGTCGCCCAAGGTTTTGGGGCCGCGGATAAAAGCAATCTTCCGATGACCGAGCGAGTGCAGATGTTCGAGCGCGAGGTAGCCACCAACTTCATTATCGACAATCACCGAACTCATCGCGTCGCCCTTGAGTTCGCAGCCGATGATGGCGGTCGGGATGCTGCTCTTCTCCAGATCGGCGAGCAAATTTATATCGAGAAAGAGCCAGTTGGCCAGAACGACCAAGCCTTCGATGCGGCGGTCGAGCAGCATCTCGAGATAGCGCTCGAAGCGGCTGCGCTCGTTATGCACGTCGGTGAGAATCGGCAGGTAGGAGGCCTGGTAGAGTGTATTCTCGATGCCGCGCAGCACCAGCGTGCAGTAAGGATCGGTCATGTCAAAAACCATGACCCCGACGGTGTGGCTGCGTTTGCTGCGCAGCGAACGGGCAAACTGGTTAGGCCGATAGCCAAGCTTTTCCGCTGCGCGCTCGATACGCTTCTTGGTGACCGCAGGGATATACCGCGCCAGCGGAGCGTCATTGAGCACGATCGACACTGTGGTGGAAGAGAACCCGCTCTCCTTCGCTACATCACGAATCGTGACCATCGAAGCCTTGCCTACTGCCAAATTTCTGTACTGCATCCCTCTCGCTTGAATTCATTGCGGAGGTTGGCGGACACTACAGCAGAGAGTGAGACGAGGTGTCAAGCGCACACATCCGATTGGGCCTGTTGGCCTGCGTGGTCATGGGCAGCGCGGCAGTAGCCCAGCCGCCGCAAGTTTCATCCCTGCCAGCGGCGCCCAAACCTCCAAACGGCGCTCCCATCTCATCCGCTGGCACGCCCGCCGACCCCGCACAGATTTTTCAGTCAGGCCAACAAGCGTTGAACCAAAACCGGCTCGACGAGGCGGAGCGCGACTTCCAGCAGGTGATCGCTATGAATCCGCAAGTGGGCGGCGCTTATGCAAATCTCGGCGTGGTTTATATGCGGCGCAAGCAATGGGCCAAAGCTTTGGAGGTGCTGCGCAAGGCTGAACATTTGATGCCGCAAGTGGCGGGAATTCGGCTGAACATCGGCCTCGTTTATTATCGGCAGAATGAATTCCTGAAAGCTATCCCACTTTTCGAGTCGGTGGTCCGCGATCAACCGGACGCTATGCAGCCCCGTCATCTGCTGGGGCTCTGCTATTTTTTCGCCGAGCGCTGGGCGGACGCGGCAAACACGCTCGAACCGCTCTGGGCAAAGGAATCCGCGCAGTTGAGTTATCTCTACGTGCTCTCGATCGCCGCTCATCGGGCCGGCCTGAAAGAACTGGACGACAAGGCCACGGCGCAACTCATCAAGACCGGCGAGGGCTCGCCCGAGTTCCATTTATTCATGGGTAAGGCGCATCTTAATCTTGAGCAATACGACCTGGCTCTGTCCGATTTCCAGGCGGCGGCGCAAGCCAATCCCAACCTGACTTTCGTTCACTTCAACCTGGGCCTAACCTATTTGAAAAAGCAGGATTACGAGCACGCACGGGACGAGTTTCTTAAGGATGCGGCTGTGGAACCCGATCTGGCCTTCAACTACGATGAACTCGGTGATGTCTACGTCCTGATGCAGCAAGACAGCGACGCTGAGAAGAGCTATCGCGAGGCGTTGCGCCGCGATCCGCGGCTGGTGAATTCTTATGTCGGGCTGGCTAAGATCTATCAGCGCACGCAAAAATACCAGGAAGCAATCACTTCCATTGATTCCGCGGGCAAGCTCGATCCCGCCCGCACCGACATTCATTACGTGAGAGGACAGATACTGCTCCATATGGGGCGCAAAGAAGAAGGCAGGAAGGAACTGGAAACCTCGGTCCGCATCGACAACGAACGCCGGGCCGAGCGCCAGAAACAGGTGGAGACCGGTACCGTACCGTCGCCCGAACTTCTTCAGGACGAGCAATAAGAAACTTAATGGCGAGGCACAACATTACTCGCGCACAAGCTACAGAATTTGAAACTTACAGACCCTCGGTTGGGAACTAGTGAGTTTTGTCAGTGTAAGTCGTGCCCGCTCCAAGTATGTGCGCGCTGAGCGGGGTTTCACCGTGTCATTACAGGATGATCCTCGTGCCGAAACCATCTGCCTCTAGACGGATCTATGCTTTTTGCGTCATCGCCGCTATTGCCGTCGTGCAGTCGCGCTCCTTGCCTTTTCCCCGGCCTGACCACGGGCCGCGGCGTCCCAGCCTTGCAGGCCAAGAGTGTTCCCACCGCTCAAAGGAACGCGGTGGTTCGTATGCGGTTTGTGGGGGGGAACTCCGACGGGCAACTTACAGCGGGAGACCAACTGCCAGGCAAAAGCAACTACTATCGCGGCAACGATCCGAAAAACCGGCACACCAATGTTTCGCAATACGCTCGCGTCTCTTATAAGAATGTTTATCCCGGTATCAACTTGGCCTATTACGGCGAGCAAAGCAAACCGGAGTTCGATCTCATCGTCGCTCCGGAATCCAATCCCGCTCCCATCGATCTTGCATTCAACGGCGCCCAACACGTGGCAACCGATGCATCCGGCAATCTGGTAGTCTCATCCGCCGCAGGCAACGTAATGCTCCGCAAGCCGGTGGCTTACCAGCAACGGAGCGGCATTCGTCAACCCGTCGAGGCGCGCTTCGTCCTGAAAGCCAACAATCAAGTCACTTTCGAGCTGGGCAGCTACGACCGCAGCCGCGAGCTGGTGATTGACCCGACAGTCATGTATGCCACCTATCTGGGCGGTAGTTCTGAAGACGATGGCCTTGCAATCGCCTTTGATAGTAGCGGCGATGCTTACGTGACGGGGCAAACAGAATCGTCAAACTTTCCCACCACCTCTGGGGCCTATGCCACTGAGGTGCCCCCGTTTGCTGTACCAATCCGAATGAGAGTTTCCGGTTAAGGTTCTTTGTTCGTTTTCAGCGGGGATGAGGTCTGGAGCAGGGGACGGCGCTTGAGTCCCCTGCTCCAGCATCACGGTACGAGCTTTCCTCATGCCTGCATCTCCGTTCGTGTTCGTGCAAATTCTGCGGGCGGCAAGTAGTTCAGCGAACTGTGCGGACGTTGCTGATTGTAATCTTGCCGCCAGGTTTCAATCTTTCGCCGCGCGTCAGCGAGACTCGTGAACCAGTTCGCGTTCAAGCATTCATCCCGGAGCCGGCCGTTGAAGCTTTCCACAAAGGCATTCTGCACCGGCTTGCCCGGCTGAATGAACTCCAGTCGCACACCCCGTTCTTCACTCCAGGCGGCCAACGCCCGACCGCGGAACTCCGGGCCGTTGTCCAGAACAATCGCTTCCGGCAGACCTCGCTCCGCCGCCACCCGGTCGAGCACACGACGTACTCGCAATCCACCCAGCGAGGTATCGACTTCGATCGCCGGACACTCCCGCGTGCAATCGTCCACCAGGGTCAACATGCGAATCACTTTTCCCGTGCTTACGCAATCACTTACGAAATCGATCGACCAACGTTGATTCGGTCTCCCCGCTGCCGGACTCACTGCCGTTCCATTCCAGCGAATCCGCCGTCGCTGCCGAATACGCATCGCCAGGCCTTCCTCCCGATACAGCCGGTACACTCGCTTATGATTGACCTCTACTCCTTCGCGCACCAGCATCACCGTCAACCGCCGATACCCGAACCGCATTCGCTTCCCCGCCAAATCCTTCAAGCGCGCTCGCAGTGCCGCGTCTCTTTCCCCTCTGCGCCCCCGATACCGCTGCGTCGATCGTGCCAACCCCAGCAGCCTGCAGGCGTGTCGCTCGCTCGTCTGGTAATCGCTCATGACGTAACTCGCGGCTGCCCGAAGTCCCACAGGCACTACCAGTTTTTGGACAACACGTCTTTCAGCGCACGGTTGTCCAACGTCAGGTCCGCTACCACGTGCTTCAGCTTTCGGTTCTCATCTTCGAGTTGCTTCAGTTTTTTGGCGTCTCCGGTCTCCATCCCCCCGTACTTCGCCTTCCAGCGATAATAGGTTTGCTCACTGATCCCATGCTGACGGCACAAATCCGCCGTCGCTAACCCCGCTTCCCCTTGCTTCAAGATCGCGATGATCTGCTCTTCGCTGTGCCGCGTCCCTTTCATCTGCTTTCTCCTCTCCCGCTGTGAACCAGCAGCTGGCTTCTGTCTTGGTTGCCCCGCTCCTCGGTCGCTTTCCCGTCAAAAACTTCGCGCTAGGATCGCCTAGAAACGACGATTCCCAATTTGCCTGACCTCCAGCACCACCCATTCCTCGAAAAAATATATCTCCACCATCCCACCTTTCTTCACAAGTCTTCCTGGTTCCCCGGTTTCGGAGAACTCACATTGTAAGTGGTACAGTTTTCGGGGGCTGGGTCACCACCACCTATATAAGGAGAGTTCGACGTCTTTGTGACCAAGTTTGCCGCGAATGGATCAAGCCTGGTCTATTCCACCTACGTTGGTGGCACCGACAACGACAGCGGAAATGCCATTGCTTTGGATGCTTCCGGCGACGCGTACATCGCTGGTGGTACATCGTCATCAGATTTCCCAACTACTACGGGAGCGTTTCAAACCACCTACGGAGGAGGTAATCTCGATGCTTTCGTATTTGAGCTCAACTCCAATGGGACTGCGCTCGTCTACAGCACCTACCTGGGCGGCTCCAACGACGATGTTGCAGTTGGGATTGCTTTGGACAGTTCCGATAATGCTTACATTGTAGGTTCCACGGGTTCCTCGCCTTTCCCCACCCTGAATCCGATTCAGCCGAATCTCAACGGAGCCAGCAATGGCTTCGTGACGAAACTGAATTTCTCCGGTAGCGCCCTGGTCTACTCGACATATCTGGGCGGCAATGACGACTTCGCTGCCGCGGTTGCGCTTGATTCTTCCGGTAATGCCTACGTAACCGGTAGCACGCAGAACACCACATTCCCGACTACGCCCGGTGCATTCCAAACCACATGCGGCTCGTGCGGCAGTAACCCCGCCCTCGATAATGCATTCGTCACCGTCATCAATGCCGCCGGAAGCGGCTACGTTTACTCAACCTTCCTGGGCGGCAATAACAATGACCAGGGCCGGTTGATACGGCGCCACAGTCGGAAAGTCTGTGGACCAGGTATTCCCCGTTACGTAAATATTGGCGCCCGGACCATCGACCGCGATGGCGCCGAGGGCACCGACCCCGGCCGGAGCGCCTGGGGAGGAAATAACGATGCATTCGTGAGCGAGATCAATTCAGCGGGTTCGCAGTTGATCTTTTCTACCTACCTGGGCGGCTCAAAGAATGAAAACACTCAAGCAGCGTCAACACCCCTCCCCCCACTATTGACGCGTTCGTGGCCAAGTACGCGCAGGCAGCCTTCACCGTCTCGGCCACGCCGCTGAGCCCGCGCTCCGTGGGACCGGGAAGCTCGGCAACGTCCACAGTTACTATCGCCCCGGTGAACAGCTTCACAGGAAGCGTGAGCCTGTCGTGCGCTATCGCTTCGGGGCCATCGAACGCGATCTCTCCGCCGTCATGCCTGTTCGCGACGTCCCCGGTCACGGTCACGTCAGGGTCCGTAAATTCCGCGCTCACCGTTTCCACCACCAGTACGACCAGCGGAGGGGTCTACACGATCGCGGTAATTGGCACTGACCCTTTGGGGATGACTCACTCGACCACGGTCACCCTGACGGTAGAGGCGCCGAATTTCACGCTTACAGCTACGGCGCCCGCCGCTGTAACCCCTGGAAGCTCTCCCACTTCCACTGTTACTTTGACCTCGTTCGACGGATATAACTCGTCCGTGAACCTGACCTGCACCGTAGCTGGCAGCGGTTCTCCGTTGCCGGGGTGCAGCGTAACCGGGACTAACCCCCTGACGCCGACCGCGGGCGGTGCCACCTCAACGGTGACCATTACAACGACTGGGCCCATCGGCTCCGCGTTTCGTCCAAGGAAGATCTTCTACGCGATGTGGCTGCCGGTAGCTGGTCTTTTGCTGCTCGGGATCGGCATCAAAAACGTCCCGCTCGCATCGTAAGAAATTGCTGGGCTTCCTGATTCTGGGGATGGTAATGACCGCCTTGTTCCTGCTCCCGGCCTGCGGCGGGAGTAGCAGCTCTGGCGCGGAGGCGGAGGCGGCGGTACGTGCGCAGCCCCGCCCAGTGCCCCTACCGGCCTCGCGGCTTCCTCGACAACCAGCTTCGGCACAACTCTGAACTGGACGGCGGCAACTGTTGGCGCCAATTGCAGCGTAACCAGCTACACCATCTATCAGAATGGTACCTCCATTGGCACAGCTTCCAGTACGACTTTTAACGTTACTAACTTAACTCCTTCGACCACCTATAGCTTCACTGTCGCGGCTACCGACTCTGCTGGCACTTCTGCCCAGAGTTCGCCGCCTGTGTCCGTCACAACGGCCTCGGCCGGGACACCTATCAACAGGGTCGAAAATCCCCTCCTCATGCCGGAATCACTGCTGGTTCGACTCGGTAGCCAAGGGCTCTGAGTGTCCGGATCATTCGGGAGGTGCGGACTCGCTTGGCTTTTTCGCATACTGAGGGGCCGCGTTCCTCATAGCGAACGCCTTTGTGCAAAATGATCCAGATCAACTGACAGAGGCGATGCGCAATGGCTCCGATGGTTTTGTTGTGTCCGAGACGCGACACGAAACGACGATAGACGATCTCGAAGATACTTCCTTTGTGTTTGACGGCAGCATTGGCAGCTTGATTGAGAATGCGGCGCATTTGACGGTTGCCCTTGGGCGAGCGTTTGCTGCGGTTCACGCCTGCGCTCTCCTCTTCGCCCGGGCATGCTCCTACCCACGAGACCAGATTCTTGGCGGAAGCGAAGGTCGCTGCCTTGGCACCCACCTCAGCAATGATCTGTTGCGCCGAATCGACCCCTAAACCGGGGACTTCCGCTAGCCGTTGGACCGCATCCTGATGCTCGCGGAGCAGGCTCGCGATCTCCTGGTCCAGTTGGCCGATCTGCTGCTCGATCAATTGCAAGTCGTCCAGTGCCAATCTTATGAGCCGACGGTAGACCGGGTTGAGTTCGGTGCAGGCGCCCAGCGCGTCGCGCAACTCGGCCGACGTGGCACGCAAGCACTGATGGGCCAAGGCGGCCACAGCCGCCGGATCGGTCTCTCCGTCCGCTAGCGCATGCAGCATACGACGCGCACTGACCCCCAACAGATCCGAGACCAGACTGGATAATTTGATATGCGCTTCTTCCAGCAGTGCCTCCAGTTGATTCTGCAGACGGACTTTGTCCCGCGTCCGTTGATACTTTGTGCGTGTGAGTGTCCTCCACAGTCGCTGTTCGGTATCGGGCACAAAGCTCAAAATCAGCTCCTGGGAAATCAACCGCTTCACCAAACGTTCCGCGTCCGGAAAGTCTTTCTTGCGCCCGCGTCGTCCGCGGTTGGACAATGCTTGCGCCAGATGGAGTGTTCCCGACATTTTCCCGGCACCTTCCCGATTTTGACAGCTCGGTTTCCAGTACCGTTCGAGTGCGCTCCACGGCGGTTTCCAGTATTGGGCAGTGGACTCCATCACCACTTCCTCGACCCGCTGCTCGATGAGCCACTCCGCCAGCCGTTGCAACTGCTCCGGGTTGCTTCCGAACCAGCGTCGCTCAAATTGGTATGCGTCGTCGACTTCGACGTCTGCCACGACTACAGCCAGCTTCTTTTTGTGGACGTCAATTCCGGCTATCCTATGCGCCATAGGCTTCCTCCTGGCGGGAGCGGAGAGCGTGCCGCAGATTACATTAAGCAGGGTCTCGGGCTATCGCCGCTCCCACAGGGGAGAGACAACGCACCATTTATTCGCTCTATCACGCACGCTCCGGATCAGACAACTTAACGGCCTCGGCTGCTCCATTGTTGAATCAATCTCGCCGCTCCGAGCCTTCGGGGATTATGCCTCGGCTCTGACAAATTTTCATGTGGTTTCGCGGGCTGCAGGCCCTAGATGACAACTTAGGAAGCGCGTCGCTGACGGTCGTTCTCTTCCTGCTCGTCGTCCTGAGAAGGATTCTTTCGGTTGGGGTCAACATTTCCCTTCTGCTGTTGGCCGGTTTGTCCAGACTGCCCACTCTGCCCGGGCTGGCCGCTCTTCTGACCCTGGCCGTGCTGGCCCGTCTGAGCGCTCTGTTGGCTTCCCTGGCCATACTGGCCGCTGTATTGCTGATCTTTCTCCATGTCGCCTGCCATGTTTACTCCTCCGTAGTTTGCAGAACGCGTCTTGGCGCGCTGCTGCAAGTGATTATTGGCATCTGTAACTTAGTTGCTAATGCCCACGGCAGGGTTGGGAACAATCTTCGTATCGAATAATCGAATCTTTGTCTTTATTTCGCCGCCTTCACTTCCAGCACTTCGCACTTCTCAATCACAGGAGCCTTGGCCAGAAGTGTTCCAGCATTAGCCATCAACCCGGCAGCCA
>Ga0187865_1002162_pt1 | contig 19636 bp, 11 predicted proteins | sample June2016WEW_11_1_2_FD_132989 | JGI IMG/M metagenome (GOLD analysis project Ga0187865, IMG submission 132989) | Peatland microbial communities from SPRUCE experiment site at the Marcell Experimental Forest, Minnesota, USA - June2016WEW_11_100 | ecosystem: Environmental > Terrestrial > Soil >...
CCGCCGTACAGCGGCCAGCTTGAACTCCCTCGTGAACTTCCTGCGTGACAATCCCATGACTCAATTCTCCATTCAATGGATTTTGAGTCTTAACCGGTTGTCTCACTTTTGGGGGCAAGTCCAGGGCCCTGGTTGCGTTTAGAGAGGTTGCACGGTTGCTAGACCCCAATCAGCCCGCCGAGTGCACACAGGGACGCGGCAAGCCGCGTTTCTAAGTGTAACCACTCACTGCTACAAAAATCCCTCTTTCACTTCGGTAACATCCTACCGCCGGTGTCGCTTCGCTGAGCTACTGGCAGAAAATCTACCGCGATTGGGCTAACATTGAATGCGCTGCCGTTTCCGATATTGCTTGCAGTAACGTGTCCGTGTATCCATTTGTCAGGTTACCGTTGCCAGTGCCGCTACCCATGGCGGCGAACATGGCGGTCGGCAGCAACCGGCCGCAATTGGGTACAACTTCCAGTGGATCGTTTAATTCCAACTGCGACAAAAATGTCCGGCTACTTCCGTAACACACGGCCGCGCTTGTCACCTTGCTGAGGCGGCGGCGGACAGGGGGTAGGAGAATTAATTGGGCATTGCGCGGCGAAGTATCCGAAGGACACCTGCGGCGTCGAAACGCCCGCTTCCATTTGCTCGAGCCAGTCCGTTTCGACGAAGAAGCCGCCCGGATTGCCGAGACTCCCGTCAATGACGTAAAAATGTACCGAGATTTGGTTTAAGTCGGTTTGGAATGCACTACTGCCGCTAGAAAGAGTGCCTGGGTAGCAGTTGGGAACGGCGACGAGATTGGAGCCGGCGGTAATGAAACAGCCGCTGGGATCGTAAGTTCCGCCGAAGCCAAGGTTAACCCCGTTGATGCTGTTATCCGCAATACCAGACGAGGAGGGAGGAGTGGCATTCGGGGCCGCGGTCATCTGGGCGGTGCCGTCTTCTTCGCCACTACTACTGTACTGGGTGAAGCTAAAGCCGGTGTTGATGGGGGGGAATGTTGGAGAAGACGCTTGCGGGTAAGCGATTCCCGTTCCAATAAATGGATAGTTAGCATTACCGACTGCGACAACCAGCGCCGGGCAGTTCCCATTATCCGCCGTATCCGCCGGGCAATACCCATTGGTGACGTCCCCGGTGAGATAGAGAAGAAATTGGGAGGAAAAACCTCCGCATAGCGGCTGGGGGTTAAAAGAGTTCAACGACGCTTTGACGCGACCGATTCCTGCACCACCGATTCCTCCAGTACTGCCGATTCCTGCACTGTCGATGGTATATGTTCCGCCGAATGTCGCGCTAATCTGGGCACCAGCCGGGGTGTTGCCATTCACGTTGCATGAACCGCTTGAGCCTAAGTAGGTGTTTGCCTGCAGAAGCATGTCCATGAAATCACCATCAGCGGGCGTACCATTGTCATTGGACATGCCGCCGCCGCCATCGGCGTAGAACATGCCGGCCGAAGTCAAGGTGTCCGGTATGGTATTGAAGTTGGCGAGGTCTGTTCCGGTGACACCGAACACGTACGGTCCTGCTATCGACGCGACGCTAAAGTTGCCGAGGGCAGGACTCGCCTGGGCGATGGCGAGTCCGGCGGTCGAACCAAAGGGAGGGTTAGGGTTGGTGGGAGTGTTGTCGCTCTCGATCAGTTTTATGTGGGTGGCGTCCACGATATAGCCTGTGAACTGGATGGGGCTAGGGCTAGTGCGGACAAAGGGGACGGTCAGATTCAATGTGACCATACCGAATGCGTCGGGCGTCGAGACTGACCCCGAAGGTTGTTTCGCGGAGCTAATGACCGGCGCAGTTCCTAATTGGTTAGGGAGGACATCGTCCATCACGCTGTAGATCCCCGAGATTGTGTTGGGCGAGTCGATGTTAAGAATGCCGCCCAAAGCCACCGGCGATGGCGATGTTAACCCTGAAGTTGACGGCAGTGTAATTTGAAGGCCGCTCGCCACGAAAGCGTAGCTGCCCGTGGGCGCAGCGGTAATCGCGGCAGAGTTCTGCAGATCCATGGTCCCGGTCGCTGATGCTCCGGTGGCTGCTCCGACAAAATCATTTTGGGCAATCAGCGCCTGGGAACTGTTAAGGTACACGAAAGTAAAGGTCTCTGTCCCGGTCCCGCCAATATCTTTGTCCGCCGTGTTGATGGTAATAGTTCCCCGTCCGTCAGGACCGAGGAAATAGCTACCTTTGGTGATAGGATCCGGCTTGGACACTAGGGCGGGGGTGGCAAGGGCATTATCATAGAAGTCGACCGTCTGCTCGCCGGACGTAATATTCCCGTTGCCATCGAGGTGGATCACGCCCGCGAACTGGTAGTTAGGTCCTCCATTGGAATCAACTCCCTGGGCTTGGAGAACATAGTTGCCCGCCTGGAGGTTGTTGCCGAAGCCGGTGACGGTGATCGAAGCGAGAACGTTCTTTGTAGGGTCCGCAATCGCGTAGCCCGCAATGTTGACGATTTCGCTGTTTCCAGGAAGGCTCGCGGGTGGGTAGTAGGTTACAGATGTGGTGTAGGAGGGGGTTCCAGCCTGGCAGTTGCTGGGGGCCGCGCAGCCGGTGTACGTCGCGCTTAACGAGCCGCAGTTGCCCGTCGAGCACGTCAGAGTCCAATCCACTCCGTCTTTGCTTGGGTCTGGGTCATTGCTAACGGCCGCCGTAATAGTCGCTGTCGAGCCGACTTGAACCGATGCTGGGGGCGCGGGCTGAAAAGCGATGGAGATCCCTGCTGCCGGCGGCGGCGGAGCGGGATTCTGCACATTGAAAGTGCTTCCGCTGTTGCATCCGGCGAGTGCTGCAATCAGCGTTGCCGTCAGAAGAAAGAGAATCCATCGTCTAGTCGCCATTGCCAACCTCCTTGAGTTGCTTCATCAAAAGTTACTTCATTAATCACTTGCTACGGGATCCGGTCCCGAACTTGACTGTCGGATCCCACATAAAACAGGATCCAACGTGAAAAAAGTGCCCGGGTGGCGCACGTTATTGCCCCGTGCCACGCAGATAGATAGGTTGAGTTTGGAAATTGCTGTCCGAACTCGTCGTGTAATTAATGGCGATAGTTCCAGGGTCGTGTCCTACGGCCTTGGGCTTGAAAGTTATGGTCAGAGTGCAACTGCCGCCCGGAGCCAGGCTATAAGGACAATCGTCAGTCTCGGAGTAGTTGCCGCTCACCACTACCTTGCCGACGAAGTTTACTGTCGGCGGGTTCGTCAGGCTCGGGTCGTTGAGAAGCGTAACCGTCTGCGTGACACTAGACTTGCCCACTGGCACGTTCCCAAAATCCAACCCCGCGCCGGGGGACATTCTCAGTGGGCTCGTTATATTCGCTCTTAATTCCACGGGAAAACGTCCGCCATCGATTTCGCAAGGGTTGGACTGAGACGGAGGATCATTTACGGGATCAGTACACTGCACCGTGTTCAGTTCCAGAAAATAATCCAGAGCGGAAAAGTAGGTGGCCAGCGACTGCGGTACAAACGCAATCTCCAGGCTGCATGCGGCCTGAGGCTCGAGCACCGTTCCGCTGCAGGTGTCCGCGGAGATCTGGAAATTGGACTGGTTGGTGCCGATATCGAAGTCGCAGCTGTAGTCGATTGTGGAATTGTTGACGTCCTGACGCAGATCGCTCACCACTTGCAGGCCTGAGACTGGGCTGGTGTTTACTAACGGGTGCGGGAGCGTGTGGAATTGGTCGAATCGGGTGTTCACGCATGTTTTCGGCGGCAGGATCTGCACAAGCGTTGCGCTGTTGTTGGTGAAGTACAGCAATTGAGGAAGGCTCGCTTCCGAGAACGCTTCCGCACCGAAATCGAGTTCGGGAGTCGAGGGTTGAATAAAGCTTACCCCCGTGCCCGTGATGGGCGCGGTAAAGCTCTTATCGTCGTCGACACTGGGAACGTTGTTAACAGTTAGCGTTGCACTCAGAGTAAGCGGACACTGGGCTGGCGGAGTCCCGCCCTGGTTCGGCAGCCATGTGCAGCTTTCCTGAGGGGCAAAGGAAACCGTAATGGTACACGACTGTCCAGGAGGTAGACTGAAAGTCGACCCAGTCGGAACGGCACAAGTGTCTGCCTCCGTGAAATTAGGTAGATTGGTAAAATCGGTCTGGCCACTGTCCGAACCGGCGCCAGATGGTGCAGTCCACGTCAACGTCAGACCGGTCAGGGGGGCGGCGCCCGACGGCTGAATGTTTGTAAGCGTGATCGTCTGTGTCGACGGGTTGGTCGAACCCAGCAATTGAGGCGGGAAGGTTAGGACGGCTGGAGACAGCGTGATCGGTTGCTGGCAAGCGGTTGTACTGTTCAACGCCAAACAGATGTACCCGACGTCCTCGAAGTTACCATTGGCGGTATCAGGGCAGGCCTTCGTGTTCACTACATATGCTGTTCCAACAGAGTGCAGAACATACCCGTTTGGTGTGGAGTCGAAGGTAACAGAATAAGCGCCATTTCCGCCTACATTGGCTTGGCTGGCCGCTATACCAATCTGACCATCATTCGATCCGTCAGTTCCAATGAGCTGCAGAACGACGGTATTGCCGCTGATCTGGCCATTGACAGAAACCGTAGCGAGACAAGGGTAGTCGCTTAGAAGGGTCGTCGGGTCTATAAAGCTCAAAGTGCCGGTAACGGTTGCATTGCTGGCTCCAATATTCTCTCCCTGGGTTAAGACCCCCGTCACCGGGAAATCTTGTCCTCTCAGCGTGTTGCCCGTGCTGTGAAAGCTGCCGGTGATCGATCCCGTGAGCGGCGGCACGGAGGTCCATGACATTGTTCCCGTTGTCGTTGCCATCCCGCAGTTTGTAAAGCCGACCGCCGTACCGCCGGTTGTCGTAAAGGTCGGGTTCGTTATCGAGCCATCGGAACCCAGCGTGCCGGTAAGCGAAAAGGTCTGTGAGCCGGCTGCCGCCGTGAGGTTCACGGTCTGGCCGCTGATCATTCCGGTGATCGTAGCCGACCCACTGTCGCATACAGCCCAGGCTCCGTTGATTAGGCTTTTTCCCGAGAGGGAGTAAACCGCTTGTCCCGTCACCGAGCCATTTTTCTGCAGCAGAAACCCCCCCTGCAGACCATACTGGGTACCCGGAGGAATGGTCGGATCGGGATTCGCCATCGTAAACTGCCAGTTGCCCGAAAGCATTGCGCTCTGCTGCTGGGGGGTGGAAGTGCCGCCTCCGCACGCAGAAAGCGTCATCATGCTGGCCAGCAATAAAATCCACAGACTCTGCACGCACCCACCGCAAAGCCGCAGCGAGAGCGGTTCACGATTCGTCCGGCGTAGCATGGGATCTTTGGTCAACGGGTCTCTAGTCAATTTCTGCATGATGTTCTTCGTCCTGGAAGGGGCGAGCGCTTGAGTTACGCAGGGCCTGCGCCGGACGCCCGCTCGGGTCGGTGAACGACAGCGATTGGGAACGGCTTACTTCCGAAACGCCCTCCGTCCCGAAATAGAGTCTGGCAGCCGAGGCTGCGCTGGGGCTGATGCCGCCCGTGATGGGCAACGTAAAGATCGCATCGTTATTGGGACTGGTAACAGTTAGCGTGGCGGTCAGACACTGGGCCAGCGGAATCCCAGCCGCACAGTTCTGCTGCGGGGTAAACGCAATCGTAACGACACAAGACTCCTGCGGAGCGAGAACGAAAGGCTCCCCCAGCGAAGGGATACCGGCGAGGCCGCAAGTGTCCGTCTCCGTAAAATTGCCCGGGCCACTATTGTTTATTAACGTCAATGTCAGGCCGCTCAGGATAGAACCATACGTGTTCGCCAGTGTGATCGTCTGCGTTGTCAGAGGCGAGCCCAGCGTTTGGGAGGGGAAGCTCAGGGCGGACGGAGTCAGCGTGATCGGTAGTTGGCAAGCCGTTGTACTGTTCAACGCAAAACAGATGTTCCCAGCGTCCGCGGGGCTATCCAGGCTCCCGCCGCCGCAGGCCGTCGCGTACACAGCGTATCCTGCCCCAGCCAAAGAATGCAGGACGTATCCGTTTTGCGTGGGGTCGAACGTAACGGTTTGAAGACCTGAGCCCGCCGATGGACCAATCTGACCAATATTGGATCCGTCAGTCCCAATGATCTGCAGAATGACGGAATTGCCGCTGATTTGGCCTTTAACAGACGCAACGGTAAAACAAGGGTAATCGCTTAGATTCGTTGCCGGGTTTGAAAAGCTCAAGTTGCCCGTGACCGTCGCGTTGGCGCCGCCGACGTTGCCCCCCTGGCTGAGTGACCCCGACACCAGGAAATCTTGCTCGTTCAGGCCCGCGGCGCCACCCGTGCTGTGAAAGCTCCCTTGGATCGGCCCCGTGAGCGGCGGCACGAGGATTGCGCTCCATGTCTGTGTCGCTGCGATCCCGCAACCCGCTCCGTCGGTCGAAGTATATGAACCCGTCATAGTCGAGCCGTCGAGACTCAAGGTTCCGGTAAACGTGAAGGTCTGTGCGCCAGCGGATCCCGCAGTGAGAGTCACGGTCTGGCCGGTGATCGTTCCGGTGATCTGATCCGTTCCACCGTTGCACTGTGTGGGGCTTCCGCCGCTTCCGACCGGCGGCTGTGTCGTGATGGAGTAAACCGCGGCTCCCGTTACCGAGCCATCTGTCTGCAGCAGAAACCCGCCCTGCAGCCCACCCGTAAACGAAGGTTTGGTCGGATCGGGGTTGAGCTGCTCCGCCATGTTGAACTGCCAGTTGCCCGCAAGTGATACCGGTATCTGCGAGACGCCACCGGAAGAAGAACCGCCCCCGCACGCCGAAAGTATCATCGTGCCGGCCAGTACCAAAATCCACAGATTCTTCACGTACTCTTCGCAAAACCGGAGCGAGAGCGGTTCACGATTCGTCCGGCATGGCATCGGATCTTGAGTCAATGTCTGCATGACCTTCAACGTCCTAGAAGCCTAGCTTCAGACCAAACTGTATAGTTCGGGGGCGATGCGCATCGAGCGGGTGCAAAAAGGAAGCCCCGGTGATGCAATCGGCTCCGCCACCCTTAAACCCCGCAGAATAGAGAGGGCCGGCGTAGCAACTGATGATGTTATTTCCACTGCTGCCCGGGTTATCGGGATCGTAGATCCGGAACTGAGTGTGATTAAAAATATTGAAGGCCTCAGCACGGAACTCAAGTTGGCCGGACTCCCGGATCTTGAAATGTTTCAGCAGCGCCAGGTCGAAGTTCACGCGCCCTGGATTATTCAGGAAGTTCCGGCCCGCGTTCCCGAAGGTGAGCCCGCGCGGAGCCACAAACTGGGAAGGATTGCCTATGAGCGGGCCAAAACTTTGAGAATTGTTGCCGGGGGCGGGCAATCCCCGCGCAATGTCGGGGTACGAGGCCGCGATGCCGAGCCCGCTGGAAACCCCGGCGTTGTCGGTCAGGGAAATGCCGGTGTTGCCGGCGCTGTTGATCACCGTGAACGGCGTGCCCGACTGAAGAATCGTTACTCCCGAAAGCTCCCAGCCATCGAGAAGCTCATTCGCCAGCGCTGAACAACAGTTCGCTTTTGGCGCGGTCGTATCCTTCGGCCGTTCGTTGGCCCAGTCGCTGAAGCGACGAGGAAAATCCTTGAGCGGGAGTTGATACACGTAGCTGATGTTGAGCAGATGACGTTCGTCAAAATTCGAGCTTGCCCGGTTCTCACGCAGGTCGTAAGAATTGACCAGTACCGGATCGCTTCGATCCGATGCATCGTCCAGCGAGTGACTATAAGAATAAGACACTCCGGCCGTCAGGGGTCCGCTTGTATGGCGCAGCGTGGCCTGAAGTGCGTGATAGCTCGAATTGGCTACATTCTGCAAAGAGAGAACTCTTCCCAGACCTGGGTACGGTCGTCCGGGGAGGGAATTGACGTTTGGGATGTTTGGATTCGTGCACGCTGCCTGCAAATATATGTAAGCGGGGTTTTGCGGCGTCACGAGCGTTCCACTCTGGAGCAAGAACGGATTGGTGCCGTTTCCCGGCGGACTGTAAGGGCTCTGTCCCGGACCGTTCCCATTCTGATTATTAACGCAGTCCGCGTTGGTCAGTGGCTCGTTCGGGCCGAAGGGGTTCTCGCTCGCCGGTAACGGCGGCAACTGGTTGAGCTGACGCTCGACCGTCAAATGCGTCCCCTTGCTCCCCACATAAGCAAGGTTAACCACCGTCGCCCTGGACAGTTCTCGCTGAACCCCGAAACTCCACTGCTGGGCGTAGGGCCAAATCGCATGCGTTGGAATTGAGGTGACGTCGAGGGGAAAGGCGGAGCCAGCTGGGGGAACAGCACTCGCCGCGCCCAGCGGGCTTGTACATTCGCTGTTGTTGGTCGGATTCCCATATCCGACATTACCGATGCAGGAGTAGCTGAGAGGAAGCGGTTGCGTCATGCTGAGCACAAGAGGCGCGCTAGCTTCAAGGGAGCCGGTGTTGGCCTCGTTGCCGGTGCCATGCTCAAAAAAGATGCCATAGCCGCCACGGATTGAGGTCTTGCCGTTGCCCCACGGATCCCAGGCAAAACCAACTCGCGGCGCCGGGTTAAACAGATGCCCCTTCATGCAGCTTGCGGGCGTCCCGCCCACGCCGCACTGGACCAGGCCCAAGGCGCTCACGACGCTCGGCTCCAATGCGAATGTGACCGGGTTGAACGGCACCGGCGACGTTGGATCTACTGCCGGGTTACACCTGCTCGTGAGAGTATTTGTTCCGCAATCCAGAAGCTCACCATAACTTGGGTCGACCGCAAATTGATTTGGATTGAATTTGGCAGCCTCCCAGTTCCACACGTTGCGGTTCTTCTCGCTATACGTGCCAAACAGACTGACTCGCAGGCCCAAGTTCAAGGTAAGCCTCTTAGTTACCTTCCAGTCATCCTGGAAATAAGGCTCAGCGATCTGGTAGCGCTGGTAGTAGCGCCCCAGCGCCGAGTCCTGGGTAAAGCTCTGAATGAATCCCTGCGGAGCACTATAGCCATTGCCAACCCCATTGCCGAGAAAACTTGTAGTTTGAAGCAGGAAATCGGCGAAGACATTTCCTGTACTGTGCGCGAGATTGTTGAAGGTCAGCAGCCCCTGTAAGTCGCCAGATGCTGCGCCAATGGCGTTCTTGGTTTGATTGCGCTGCGAGTACACGTATTGCGCCCCGAATTGCAGCGTGTGTTTGCCGATCGCTTTGCCCACGTCGTCGCGCACGGAGTAGGTGGGATTAGTGTGGCCCCACGGCATGTAGGAGGGATCGACCGCAAAGCCTCTACCGCCATAAGCGGCATTCGTGCCTAGAAAGTTGACTCCGGGCATCTTGCCGCCAAAACCGTTATTGAAAATGTGACCGATGGCGCATTGCGGGATAAGAGTCGCGGGGTCAACGCTGAGTGTCGGATTGCACACTCCGGGAGCCGACGGGTCGGGAACCAGCGGCTGATCGAGCGTTGGATCGCGCTGGAACCGGGCGCCACCCGGGCCGTTCTGGTCAGTCAGCGTAATGCCCGAATTGACGTAGCTGAGGACCAACTCGTTGAGCAGCGTCGACGATATCGTGTCCGTCACACGCGCCACCAGGCTTATGCCCGGCCCATTGAAGGCATTCTGCACGGTGGGAAAGGTGTTGCGAACGATGCCCCACTGCGGTGTCAGCACGCTCGTATCCCAGGCATCGTGGATGTAGCGAAACGAAACCCTCATCTTGTTGGTCAACGTTTGATCAATGCGAAACAACTCCTCCCGCCAGTAGGTGGAAGGGGAAACGGAGGTGTTGTAACAGTGGTTGGGGTCGGTCGGGTCGAGGTTGCTGAGGTCGCCGTTGAGATTCGGCAGGCTGAAGTTACAGCCGTAAGGAGAATGGGGCAGTGGTATCAGGTTCGAGTTCAAAATCGCCAACGCGTTCTTATCCACGCCTAGGGCGCTTTCGAGGTTGCTGGGCGGAAGGGCTGGCACCTCCAAGTGTGATGCAGGGATGAGAAGTCCACCACCAGCTCCTCTCACGGACGGGCAGTCCGGGAATTGCGCACGGGCAAAGGCTGCCCCGCCCGGCGGGCACACATCACTAAAATCGAAGTCCTGATAAACTGCTCCAGTGTTAGGACTAACTTGCAGGTTCTTCTGTATCGTCCTTTGCGGCGTCAAGATTAGACCTCGCTCCTTCAGCCCCGGCACCGCCTGGTTGTATTCCGTGGGAGTCTTCTCCAGGCGGAATTCCTCGGAGAAAAAGAAAAAGGTCTTGTCTTTCTTGGTGTTGAAAACGCCCGGGATAAAGAGCGGACCACCGATCGTACCCCCGAAATCCTGCCGCCGATAGAGTGGAGCCTTGTCGCCAAATGTCTGCCCGACAGTCTGCCCGAGAGGAGGTGGGACCGTATATACGACATCGAAGAAATTGCGCGAGTTGAACGCTTCGTTGCGGACGAAGTCGTAGAGGTTCCCGTGCCACTTCGGGGTTCCAGACTTAGTGGTTACCTGCACTGTGCCTGACGCCGTCCGCCCGTACTGAGCGCCGTAGTTCGAGGTCAGCACCTTCACTTCTTGAATGGCATCAAGGCTGGGGTAAACCATCAGCGTGCTTGAGGCGCCGTTCAGGCCCGTGTTAAGCACGTCGCTGCCATCGACCTCGAAGGTGTTGTACTCGACACGGCCGCCATTCACGCTGTACTTCACACTACCCACCACTCCCACTTTGGCTTCGTCCTGCCCCGTCTGATTACTTACGCCGGGCGCAAGTGCGATGAGCTGGGTGAAATTGCGGCCGTTAAGTCCGATCGACACTACCTCTTTCTGTGTAATCGTGCCGGAAACGGTGGCGCTCTCGGTTTCCACTTGTCCCACTCCGCTGGATTCCACGTTCACTTCGGTTTTCTCGCCAGCCGGCTCCAGGGTAGCGTCTAGCGTTAATTCGAGGCCCGCCGTCACTGTGATGTTGTCAAAGGCCTTCACACCGAAATTAGGAGCAGTTACCGTAAGCGTGTAAGTCCCCGGTTTAAGCCCGGTGAAGGAATATATGCCCTTTTCATTGGCTGCGGTTTCAAGTTTCTCTCGCGCCGCGTTGGTCAGCACGGCTTTCGCACCCGCCACGACGGCTTGGGTTTGGTCGGTTGCCGTCCCTCTAATTGCGGCCACGTCGGCCGTCGCTGCTTTCGGTTGCTCTTGACCGACACTAAACGACAACCCGACAAGCAGAAGCGTGAGGACACTGATAACTCGAGAACACAGGCAAAGTGCAGAGAGTCTCACACTCATGGCTCCGGGACAACATACTTTGAAAGAATGTAAAGGCAAGCGGGATTGTATACGGCGGGTCAGTGCACTTAAGGTTAAAAGAATGTGAATTTCGTTTTTTTCTTCTGAGATGCAATCCTGTAACAATTCCTTAACAAATCTCATCGCCCATCCCTGAAAATAGTGCCCGTCGAGGCTCAACGCAATCCGGAATCATCTTCATATGCGTGATTCCAAATGTGTTTCGCGGCCCGAAAACGTGATCAATCTCGTTCTTCACAGGTGAAGCCGGTTGGAAAACCGCGAAAGAGGCAAACTATTTCACACTCAGCACCTGTGCAAGGCAGCGAAAAGCCTTATCTGACGCGCCTTCCCCCGTATTCTGCGTTAAACAAATTTTCACGAACTTGTCACACAACCTTAACATCGCACGGCGCGTGAGCAGATAAACTCGGGCTGCAATTTCAAGCTTCGCTGCGGCGAGTTGGTGTGTGCAGAACAGAAGCTCACGCAGCCAATTGACGCAACCTGCTTACCAACAAATCGTTGAGAGTTTTCTCCCTGCGTGTGGCGCGGCGGCCCCACGTTAACCAAATGCTGTTCGAAACCGTGCGAAAGGAAACCATTATGTCGCGTATGAAATCGATTTTCGCGGTGCTGGTGTTGTCCGCGATGGCGGGCATTGTGCCTCAGGTACAAGCTCAAACGTTTAAAACAGTAATAGCGGGCTCGTCTGGCATGTGGCAGGCTATGGGCGTGGGAGGCTACAATGGCGGAACAAGTATTGTCGCAGGCGGCGGCGCGACTTTCCATTGGACCAGCGCCTCCAACGCTGTGAACCTGACTGACACCCGGGTGACGCCCGTCAACAACGACGGGGGGACTCTCTGGGTGGTTTGGGACAGCGCCGCCACCCCCAACGTGTGGGTGTATGACAAAGTGGACTCCGTCGTCGGAGACCGCTGCTACTTTGCTGCACCCAAGTGCAATTTGAACGCTACTGCTGCCGTTTTCTCGGCTGCTGGTGCGCAGCAGATTGCCACGGCCCTTTGGGGCTCTGACACGGCTCTGCCACCGAGCATCCAGGCTGCGCTAACGGCTGGACAATTCGTTAACGTGGCAGCGACGGACATTCGTCCGGAAGATGCCGCCTTCGCCGCGTGCCGTGTGAACTCTGCGCTCGGCGCCTCAGCACAAGGTGGCGGCAGCAGCGACGGTACTGACGGCCTCGGCTACAACGTCAACAACGCGTCCGGCGTGTGTCCAGTTTTTGCTGCCGCGACCGCCCAGTCCAAGGGCTTGGGAAGCCCGATCCTCAGCGGCTACCCAGGCAGCACGGCTCAAGCCAACGTTCTGGCGTTCAATCTCACTGGTAAGGATCCCATCACCAATACTGTTCTCCCTGCCACATTCACGGTAACGGCTGTAGGCGTGGCTCCGATAGTGTTCGTAATCGAGCGTGACAAGGGCCAGCTCACGAATCTTGCTGACGCCTCCGAGATCCAACTGCAACAAGCGTTCTCGGGCACAAACTGCGACGCCAGCGCGTTCGGTCTGCCAGCCGGAGGCATTAACATCTTCCTGCGTGAGCCCCTTTCGGGCACTATGAACACCACGGAAGCCACTGTGTTCCGTCGCCCCACTGTTTATCCAGGCGCAGTTCTTGGGTTGAGCCAGGAACTCAATGTGGGCAATAACAACCCCCTCAACGGGCAGGCAGGAACTTGCCTTGCGGGTGCCGGCACCCGGTACCGCGGGATCGGCACTGGCGAGGTAGTAAAGGGCGTCCTGCATTCCGGTGACGGTACATTCCCCAACGCGGTTGACGGCATCACCTACACGTTCTTCAGCTACGGGAACGTGAGTTCGCTCGCCAACAAGGCCGCTTACGGTTACATCACACTGAACGGTGTCGATCCCATTTTCCAGTCTTATGGAACTACGATCGATCCCGCGCAGCCGGCCGTAGCCGGTGAGCTGCCGGCTGCTGCTAATCTGCCCGCGTCTTGCGCTGGGGCATTCCCCTGTCCGGAATCTGCCATGTGGGCAAACGGCTTCTCTTTGCCGAACGTTCGCAACGGCACCTACCGCGCATGGTCGCTCCTCCGCCTCGTGTCTACCGGAACCGAGACGGCCAATGTGACGGCGCTCATCAGCGCCGCGCAGAAGGGTGTTGTCAACATCGTTCCCGACTATGTGCCGGCAAAGGCTGTGGCTGGGACCACGGATCTGGGTATCAAACTGCTGCGTTCCCATTACCAACAGAAGGACGGGAACGGAGTTCTCCTTGGAAAGGCTCCCGTTAACGAACCGACTGAAGCGGGTGGCGATATGGGCGGGTACATCATCCCGACCACGATCGGCGTGACTACCGAACAACAAAAAAAGCTGATTCAGAATCAAAGCTCGACCAGCAATGGTCCGGTCGCCAGACCGTAACTGGACCTGACTGCATGTACGCAGTTGAACAGAGCATGGAGGGCGGGCCATTCATCGGCCCGCTCTTTTTTCCTTTGATCGCATCGCATGCCCGGCGCTCAAGTAGTAAATCGAAAGCAATTATTAGGAAATGTCCAATCTGCCATCTATGTTTATGAGAACGCTGTTTATAAGAACGCTTGCTCTTGGACTCGCACTCTTATCTTTGGCACCGGCCAGCGCCGCTCAATTCGAGCGGGCCTCTCCTCCTATAGCCGATCCAGGCGACAGACGTTTTGAGGGGGTGACTGAGGACTTGACCACACCCGCGTTAAGCGGCAGCCATCTCAGGCCAATGCCGCCGCTCGGCGGGTTTATCGATGACACTCACCCTGGGTACACCGTGCAATTGCTCCAGCTACAGTGGCGGTGGGGTGATCCCCTCGACCTTTATGTAATAAAACCAACTGGAGTCAAGAATCCTCCAGTGATCTTGAATCTTTACGGTTATCCCGCGGACACGGATCCCTACAAGAATGAAATCTTTCAGAAGGCTTTGACCAAGGACGGCTTTGCCGCGGTGGGTTTTGTCTGCGCGCTCACCGGACATCGCTATCACGACCGGCCGATGAAGGAATGGTTCCTCAGCGAACTGCAGGAGTCTCTGGCGATTTCGGCGCACGACGTGCAGATGGTGCTCAACTATCTGGCCGCTCGCGGCGATCTCGACATGAGCCGAGTGGGCATGTTCGGGCAAGGGTCGGGAGCCAGCATCGCGATCCTCGCTTCGGCGGTCGATCCGCGCATTAAGGTGCTGGATGTGCTGGATCCATGGGGCGACTGGTCAACCTGGATGGCAACCTCTCCCTTTGTGCCCGAGGACGAACGGGCGGAGTACGTGAAGCCGGCTTTCTTGAAAAAAGCCGCCGCACTTGAGCCTGTTGAGTGGCTGCCCAAGATTCAGGCGAAGAAATTTCGGCTTCAACAGAATATATTCGAGACCGACACGCCCAAGGCGGCCAAAGAAAATCTGCGAACGGCCGTTTCGGGTGGCGCAACCGTCGTGCTCTACAAGACTTTGCAAGAGTTCAAGGCAGCGTTCCCATACAGCACGAACCTGGAATGGATTCGGCACGAGCTTCAGTCTCTTCCGGAACCGGGAGCATCAACTAACCCCGCCACTGCTCAACCGCGTCAGTAGCACGAGATGCCTCAATCAAATTAATCCTCCTGTAACACGGGCGCAACATTGCTGCAACACAGTTCCTCTAGTGTGGGAAGGGGACTATCAAAGCAAAGCTCTTCGAGAGCGCGTGAGGCTCTTCTTCTGATCATGGAACCTTTGGAGGCAGGGGACAAATCGCGTTACCCCGATCTGATCTACGTCGTGGAAGACGATCCGGATGTCTCTCGTCTGATCGAACACAACCTGCGCACCGCCGGATACGACGTGTCCACTTTTTTCTCCGGTGCGCCGGTGGTCACTTCCGCGGCGTTGCTGCAACCTTCCCTGTTTCTTCTGGACATCGTGCTCCCGGGAATGAGCGGCTTCGATCTGTGCCGCCAGATTCGCCAACATGAACAGCTATCGCAAACGCCGATCATTTTCCTTTCCGCCCGGACCCAGGAACCGGATCGCATCCAGGCTTTCGACGTCGGTGGCGATGGCTACATCACCAAACCTTTCAGCCCAAGAGAATTGATTGCCCGCGTGCGCAATGCCCTCCGCAGTCAGCCTGCTGCTTCCCATCACGAGGTCCTTCAAGTGGGCGATTTGGAGATCGACGTGGCATCCATGACGGTCCGAGTCGAGGGCCGTACCGTCCTCACGACTGTCCGGGAATTCCGGCTCCTGGAATACCTGGCCCGGCACCGCGGACGGGTCTTTACCCGCGACCAGTTGCTTGACGCCGTGTGGAAAGAAGGCTCCTTCGTGACCCCGCGCTCAATCGACGTCTTCGTGCGCCGTCTGCGGGAGAAAATCGAGCGCGTTCCACGGCATCCACGCTATCTGAAAACACTGCGTGGCGTCGGTTACAGGTTCGAAGCTTCGCACTGATCTGGCTGCAGGGCCAGAACATCGCCACGCAGCAGGTGGTGGACTACCTTAACGCCAATGCGAACGCGCTGTTCATCGACGAAGTGCTGGGCGGGGCGGAACTCAAACTGAAGTTCAACGATCCAGCGACCGACAGCCGCACGCCCGACATTCTTGTGCAGCCGGTGTATGGCACCATCTACACCGGGTCAAGCAAGAAGAACGCCGAGCATGGCGGGTTCAGCTTCGGCGACACGAACGTTGGACTGATCGTCTCGAACCCTGCGCTGAAGGCCAGCGTGGTGAAGACTCCGGTCACTACCGCGCAAGTGGCTCCGACCATTTTGCATGCGTTGGGGCTCGATCCGCAGAGCTTGAGGTCGGTCAGGGTCGAGAAGGCGGATGTACTGCCTGCTCTACCGTAGTGTCGTTCGTGGTGCTTAGGGGAACTGCAGACGGGCTGCGAGACGCAGCCCGTTTTCTTTGATCTTGTCAGGCTGAATTTTATTACTACTACGATGCTGGGTATGAAGATGCACCGGAAAACCTAAACGAAGACGGGGAACTGTTCCAAGGCACCATCATCGGCCTCATCCTCGGCTACGCCCTCTCCCGGGCCGGAGGCGAATACCGCTTCATCTCCCTCTCCCCCCGAGGTGTATTCGATTGACTACGTCCCCTTCGCCCCCCGCGCAATGGACGGCGTGATCGTGGCGCTGGTCTCCATCGGAATTTCATTCGTCGCGACCATCCACCCCCTCCTGGTCCGCCGTAAGAATCCTCTCTGCCGAAGCCCTTCGCTACGAGTAAGATTCTTCGCTTTGTCATCTCATTCCCTATAGCTTGTCATCCCGAACGAAGTGAGGGATCTGCAGTTCGTCGCCACGAGCCAGCGCTGGACTCAAATCCCTGAACTTTTTCCAAAGCAATACAGAAAATTCACTTTGCTTTAATCTGCGTTTCACTTGCATGAAACGAACGCAGGGTAGGATTCGCCTACCTTTGAGAGGAAGGTAAAGCATGAACGTTACCCAGCTAGCTCCGTTTAAGTGGCGCTCGGCAGCTCTTCTGAGCGTCGTAGCCTTGTCGATTCAGCTCGCGGCGGCTGAGACGGGTTAGCCGAATCCATGCGTGGAGTCGTTGCTTTGTGTTCTTCGATCTGAATGTTGACTTAGCTTCCGGTCTCGAACTGTCCCATTTCCGCTGACGTGGCACAGGCGACGCCGTCGCATGTTCTTCGGTGAACTGAAGGTGGCAAGCCTCATATTCGCCGTCCAACGCGGTATTGGCAACGGCCACCTTATTGACCAGGAGCATCGAGAACTTTTCGGCTGGACCATCCGTGCTGAGTGACTTGGAATCGATCACGTTCGGCGTATAAGAATTCTTGTAGCGATCATAATCACGAACAGCGCTAAGGACATCGTCGAGCTTGGCGTCCGGTATGAAAGCTGCCGCCATCCAGTCGCGGATCAGGCCAGAGGCCACGGGTTTCGGGACATGTTGACCTACAGGTGAAACCAGAATCTTCCCGGCGCGAACCCAACGGTTGCGCTCCGGCACTTCGTCGACCCAAAGGAATTGGCCATTGGGCCGAAAGCGATCCTGCATCAGGGAACTTGACGTCTGAATGTACTCATCCCACGTTTTGAGTGTTTCTTTCTTCAACTCGGCCCCCTCGGACGAGCCAAGTACGCTCGCTCCGTGCGATGATCTGCCCAACTTTGTGGGCCATAGACGCACCCCTCCTTTCTCCGGAGACAGGCACACTTCCAGCACACTGCGAGTCAGCAAAAAGTTGAATTGTCAGTTGGTTGGAGAAGAAGACGACTGATCGGCCGTCAGTCGTCAACTCGGGTCGAACCCTTTTCCGAGTTACACCACCAATGCGTTGCCTGGATGTTGTCTGGATGGTCGTCTCGCCACGCTCCTCCCATCCCTTTGGGATCTTTGTGGTCTGGCACGATGTCGTTGCAGTCGGTGAATTCCTCGTGGCAAATGGCACACTTCCGACCTTGCTCGACAATTTTGCGATTCAGCAGTTTCCGCATTTCTGCTGGCGACCTGAGTTCGCGATATCCTCTTGGGTGATGCGGATCCTCGATTCTCTGAATACCCAGTTGTACTCTACGTTCCTTCCGAGCTTGCTCCCGGCCGCAGCAGAAGAGGGACCGATGGATCGGACAATATTGGTTGCGACGGAGTTTCATGGATTTCTCCTTGTACGTCCGCTTCTTCTTCGGTTGATCGTGAATTCGTTGGAAAAAGAGGACAGTAGAGGCTGGCTTGACGCACTACTGGCAAGCGGATACTATCTGGCCGAAACCGTGGCGGCACCAACTGTGGTCAGTGGCGCCCTCGCACTGCGAGCCTACGCTGCTCACAATGCCTAAACTTCCCGCCTCGGCAGTACCATGGAGCGAGTTGACCGATTCCGACATGAATCCTCTCGCAGCCACACCTCTGAGTTTGGTTGGAGGATCAGTGCGACCCTTTTTTGCCTCGCTCTCGTCATCCTGGTCGTAACGCTCCTTGCGACAAGACTCCACAGCATTGATCTCTCATCAATGTTGTTGGGGATCGCCCTGGCCACGTTCTGCGTCGTGCTCTTCTTCCTTTCCAGGTCATTGTTGGTGCTACGCGAACAGCAGAGGCAGACAGACAGCGCCCTCGACACTACTGAAACTTCTCTCTTGGAGAGCGAGGAGCGGTTCCGGCAGATGGCCGACAACATTCAGGAAATCTTCTGGATGATCGATGCGGAAACCAAGAAGACCCTCTATGTAAATCCGGCCTACGAGAGCATCACGGGACGTCCTCGCGAATCACTCCAGGCGAACGCGCTTTCCTACGAGGAGCAAATCCATCCCGAGGATCGTGCCCAGGTGCTCCTCAAGCTTGACGAGGCGACTCGGACCGGAGATTTTGACGAACGGTTCAGGATCGTGTTGCCCAGCGGAGACTCGCGCTGGGTCTGGGTGCGCGGATTTCCCGTACGGGATGGCAAAGGCAGAATCCGCCGGCTTGTTGGAACCGCGCTGGACATTACGACACAGAAACACGCGGAAGAGGAAGTCACCAGAAACTTATCGCTGGCCGAATCCGCTTGGGCCGAAGCGGACGCGATGCGCAAGGCCACATTGGCGCTGACTCAAGACCTCCGAATGGATAACGTTCTGGACACTTTGCTTCAGTCTCTCCTAGAACTGGTCCCGTACGAGTCCGCACAGATCTTACTCCTTGAATCTGATTCCCGGTTGTTTGTGGCACGGGAAGCGCCTCGCCTTGACGCCACGAAGCAGGCTGTGAAATACCCACTGACTCTCGACGCCGCCGACTTCCCGGTCATACAGCGAGTCCTGGTAAGTCAAAGCGGTCTCGTGGTCTCAGACACCAAGCAGGAAAAGGAATGGCGCGCTCTCAGGGGCTCCGGCCAATTGCGCTCCTGGCTTTGCGTTCCGTTAGTTGCCTCCCGCCAGACGCTGGGGCTGCTTTCCTTGGGCCACCCTGTTCCCGGCAGCTTTACTCAGGAACATCTACGGCTGGCCAAATCGGTCGCGATTCCAGCCGCCGCGGCAATTCAGAACGCCCGTCTTTATGAGTGCGCGAAAATCTACGGTGCGGAACTCGAGAAACGCACCTCGGATCTCCAGGAGGCCCAGAGCGCACTGCAAAGGTTCAAGGGTGATCGTCCTTCCTAGAGAATTGGCTGGGCAACAGGCCATTCCTCAGCTCTCAACTACGCAGTGCCCTCTCCTCTTCGATCGCCTCAATCCGCAGATGGAATGGTGAGATTTTCACGATCAGGCTGGCACAGTGTTGGTGCTGAATGCCGGTTGGCCGGAATCACGACCAGCAAGAAGAAAAATGACCGCAATAGTGACGCATTGATTCAGGATCACTAGTGTCCGGCTAAATTTTCAGGCGAGCGCATAGGCCTCATGGAATCATAGTGATAGAGGGCGGAGGAGATTTTTCGATTTGAATCCGAAGCAGTTGTTTTGGGCTGCTTGGCCGG
>Ga0187865_1002169_pt1 | contig 19587 bp, 13 predicted proteins | sample June2016WEW_11_1_2_FD_132989 | JGI IMG/M metagenome (GOLD analysis project Ga0187865, IMG submission 132989) | Peatland microbial communities from SPRUCE experiment site at the Marcell Experimental Forest, Minnesota, USA - June2016WEW_11_100 | ecosystem: Environmental > Terrestrial > Soil >...
AGGCACGCTCGCCGTAAACGTTACAGGGGTTCCGGAAACCGATGGAGTCCCCGACGTGGCGACCGCGATCGAAGGCGCCGCTTGATTCACCGTCAGAGTGATGGAGCCGGTGACCGGGGCGTAGTTCGTGCTCGATGGCGTAAACGTCACGCCTTCCGAGGGCGTGCCCGCCGCGGGGCTTGTGCCGGGCACGGTCCAGACAAAGCTTCCGCCCACCGACGCCGTGCCGCCGCTCAACGTCGACGATGCCAACGTCTGGCCATAGGTGATGGCGCCAGCCGTCGGCCACGCGGAGACGGTGGGAATGAACGGGTTGACCGTCACATTCATCGAGTCTGTGACGGCGTTGTAATGGAGCGGGTCCGATGGCACAAACATCACATTTTCAAAGGGCGAACCTGCCGCGGGGCTGGCGCCGGGCGCGGTCCAGACAAAAGTTCCTGACACCTGATTCCCGTTCACCAATGCCGTGCCGCCGCTCAGCGTGGAAGATGCCAGGGTCTGGCCATAGGTGATGGCGCCGGCCGTCGGCCAGGGTGAGATGGTTGGCGTGGTCCTGCTCGAAGAGCCCACTGCGCGGATGCGCACATTGCCCATATCCGCGAAGTAAAGGTTGCCGCCGACGTCCACGGCGGCCGCGCCAGTCGTACCCACTTCCGCACCTGCGGCGGGCCCGCCGTCTCCCGAGTAGCCATACGTGCCGTTGCCTGCCACGGTTGAAATGCTGCCCGTGGAAGCGGTGACCTTGCGGACGCGGTAATTGTTTGTATCCGTGATGTAGATATTGCCTGAGGAATCGACCGCTACCCCTGTCGGAGAGTTGAGCTCCGCGGCGGTTGCGGCCTGGTTGTCTCCGTTATAGCCGGCCGTTCCGTTGCCCGCTACCGTTGAAATGGTGCCGCCCGTGGTCACCTTGCGGATGCGGTAATTGGATTGATCCGCGATATAGATGTTGCCGGAAGAATCTAGGGCAACTGCTGCCGGAGCGTAGAGTTCCGCGGTGGTTGCGGCTCTGTTGTCCCCGTTATAGCCATACGTTCCGTTGCCCGCTACAGTCGAAATCGCGCCGCTTGAGGCGGTGACCTTGCGGATGCGTTCATTGCCTCCATCCGCGATGTAGATGTTGCCGGAGGAATCTACGGCAACTGCTGTCGGGTACTTCAACTCCGCGCTGGTCGCGGATCCGCTGTCGCCGCTATAGCCGCAGGTTCCGTTGCCGGCCACGGTGTAGATGTATCCGCTCACCGGATTCGAAATGTTGGGCAGTCTTCCCGAAGCATACACTGCGCGCACACGGCAATTGTAGGAATCCGCGATGTAGACATTGCCGGAGGAATCTACCGCCACCCCACTCGGATAGTAGAGCTCCGCGGTGTTTGCGGCTTTGTTGTCCCCGTTATAGCCGGCGCTTCCATTTCCGGCGATCGGGTTCGTGCTCATCATCCCTGTCGACGATATCGCCTTTCGAATGCGCTGATTGTGCGTGTCGGCGATGTACAGGTTCCCGGAGGAGTCGACTGCGACACTCTGTGGAGAGTTGAACTCCGCGGATAACACGTAGCTGCCGTCGCCGGCATAGCTCGTGATCCCGTTTCCCGCCACTGAGGCGATAACGCCCGCCGCCGGCAGCAGGATTTGACCCGGCAGAAATACGGTTTGGATAACTGCGTTGGACGTAATCGCGCTGTAGGTGGAGTTTCCGGGCCAATAGGCGTATATCGCGTGAGAGCCTGTAGCCAACGAGCTGGTAGTGAAGCTAACTGCGTTGTTGCTGATCGTGCCGGAATAGATAGGCGTGATCCCATCGTAGAAGGTAATAGTTCCGGTGAATCCGTTGTCGATCGACGCCGTGAAGGTCACCTGCCCTCCGGCAGTGATGGACTGATTCGAGGTGGTCAAATTGATGGAAGGGGTAACCGTAGCCTGAACCGAAAGGCTCTGCTCATCGTAGCCCCATGTGCAGCTGGAATAGTTGTTCGTGGAGCTGTAGCACTCATCTGACGTCCCGGTAAGCGTATAGGTAGTGTTGAGCTGAGGAGTAAAGTTGTAGGTTACCGAGGAATTGCCCTGGTTCCGGTTCTCCGGGGAAGTATAGACAAGAGTACCGCCGATGTAGATTTTCTCGCTGGCGCCGCTACCCGGGGTATGCCCCCAGCCATCTCCATCGACAACCTGTGTCGAGGCGGTGAGTCCGGATGCAGTTCCGTAAAGGCAGACCGTGAGCTCGAAATGATTGTATTCGTCGACCCATTGGCTGGAGCATGCATCGACAGATGGGCCGCTCGATTGGGCATGCAGCCCGGCTGATCCCGGAATGCACGAGAAGGCAAGAGAGAGAACGATTGCGGATGCGCGACCGTTAAAGAAGGATCTTGGATTCGTCATGGCTGCACTTCCGTTGGCGCTGTTTGCCCTGGCGGAGGGGTGGTCTGGATCGTTTGAGGATTGGGCGCGTAGAACTGCGTAATGAAGGTTTCGAACGCTGTGATGCGCTCCGGCGACAAGGCCTGCTTCAAAGTGGAAATCTCCGCATTGATGTAGGCCTCTCTTTGGTCATCCAGCGCCTGCAGTTGCGCCGCAGTTGTGGAAGGATCCCCGGCGGCCGCAATTGTGGCAGCCTGGGCGTCGAGCGCTGCCAATTCGGAGGACAGCCGCTGCGCCGAGGCGCGTATGGGCGCAAAGTCCGCATCGGAGAATCCCATCCTTATCTGCAAATGGTTGCGCATCCACGTACCGTCCCCTCCCTGCGCTTCCACCGCTGCCGCCTGTGCGTCGAACTGGCTCTGGTAGATAAGAAAATGCCAGTAAAGATGCGGCAACGGCACTGGCCCAGGCAACCCAGGTTGAGGCTCTGCTGGCGGTTGTTGCGCGGACGAGAACGGAATCGCGGCCACGAACAGCCCCAGACAAAAAATGCATGCGGCAATCGATTTCCATGCAATCCGCTTCAACGGCTGCTTTCGGGCGCGGACCGCCTGCATCACGCCGGATGGAGCCGGATTTCTTTCAGACAATTCCATAGCCTGATTCCTTTCAGATACCAGCAGCCTTGTTCCAATGCCCAAGCGCGCGCATTTTCCGGAAAGCCTGTTCTTTCCCGTTCGGCCATTGCCCGCGCCCGTCCTTTATGCGGAGTCATCATTCACCGTGGCGCAACCTGTCCCGTCCAATTCCGGCATCCCTTGATGCACTCCTCAATAACTCTGCTCGTCGCCCGTGATCGTCAGCAGAGCTGAGCCGTTCGTTGCTGACGACGGGCTGTTCCCCAAGTCCTGCTCGGATGTGATGCGAAGCCGTCGGTCATACGCCCGCGTCAGCGTAACGGCATTGTTTCCGTATACGGCATTCGGCAACCCGGTAAATGGGGGGTACCACTGTGCCGTAAATAGCGGCCCCGATGGGCCGGAGTTTGCGTTGCTTGTCACCCCCTGCAGCCGCCCCGCTGCGTCGTAGCAACTGAGAAAAGTGAACATTTGTGTATTGAGCACGGGCGCGTTCGCGCACGGAGCCGACGCCTGCGAGGTGGTCATCCCCGGCGGAACTGCTCCGGCCGTCGACGAAGTAACATTGCCGGCAAGATCGTAGGTATAGCTCATCGGGTAGAACTTGCCATTTGCGATACTGTTCGGGGTATACTGCTGCTCGGCCTGTATCCGCCCCATTGCATCGTATGCACGAATCCATCGCGCGGAGAAATACCCGCCTTGTGGCGCAAACGGGCTGGAGCAACTTCCCATCGAGGCTTTCTGTGTCCACTCGCTCGCCAATCGGTGAATCCCGTTGATCGCCGAATCGTATAGATAGCAGGACGTTGGCGTGAAGCCGTCGCTATAACTCTTGCTCAGCAGGCGATTCAGTTGGTCGTACGAGTAGCTGGTCGTCACGCCGCGCGCGTCGGTTTTAGCGGCGACGTTGCCATTTGGGTCATACAAGTACCCGGTTGTTCCGGCCACATAGCCGTTATATGTCGTTGGACAAGCCGCGGAGGAGTTCTCTGGATTGTTCGCGCACAAAAGCTGCGAAAGGCTGTCGTAGGTGAACGTCCTAACACGTTGAACATCGGTAGTGCCATTGCCGTTTTGGGTGACTTTTGTGAGGTTGTTTAGCAGGTCATATTGATAGTCCGTTTCCATGCTTGGACCCTGTGGGGAGCCGTTCGGTTCATTCACGGCGATTAGCCTTCCGAGCCCGTCGGTTGTTTGTTGCCAGTCGTTGTTATTCTCGTCGGCGTAATCGACCCATTGGCCGGTACTGCCCAATGGATGAGATTTGCAATTGGTCTGCGCACTGGTCGGAAGGTCGTTGTAGCACCATTGCTTCACCGAGCCGTCCGGTTGGTGGGATTCACTCACCTTCCGTCCCAGCCCATCGTAGGCGTAGGTTGTCGTCCCATAGGTGGGGTCAGACGTGCTCCGATACGGATTCGAGACCTGATATACCCGTCCGGTCCCGTAGTAGCTCGTGTCGGTGTAGTCCGGACCGTAGGGATCGGAGGACAGAATGGTCCGGACAGGATGCCCCATGCCGTCAAACACCTTCGTGGTTACGATGCTCGATGGGGGGTTCGAAGAGAGCAGCCCGGTGGTCGTAACGCTCGGAGAAGGAGGCGAATCGTTGTAACTGATCGTGGTCTGACCGCCGTCGGGATAGTTGGCCTGCGTCGGACGCGAAAATGAGTCGTTGTACACATAGGTTGTGCTTTGGCTGTTTGGGTCCGTAGCTCTTGTAAGCTGCCCGCTGCTGTAGTCGTAGGCATACGAGGTGGTGTAGCCCGAGGCGTCGGTGACCTTTGTAAGGCGCGCGTTTGTGTTTGCGCTGGAAGCATAAGGGACATTGACGCCACCGGATAGAGCCGTGTAGTTGTCTGTATAGCCATAATTCGTCGTGTGCAGGTTCGGGTCTGTCATGCTCGTTAGCTGACCAGTTTCGTCATAAGTGTAGGTGGTCGTCGAGTCGCCTTGAGGGCAGCTTCCCGACCCTGTAAAACACAGGGATTTAGACTTGGTGAGATTTCCCCGTGAGGCGATAGAACCGGAAGATCCACAAGCAGAGGGATTGCTGCTGTAACAATTCTCGTCATGGCTGGTAGGGGGAGGGCTTACCGCCGTCACACTCGGTGTTCCTGGAGCGCCGCATAGCGCAGTGCCATTGTCGTAGTAGCCGTCGGTTTCAGCGATACGATTGCCGCTGCCATCATACGTAATCTTCTGGCAGCTCTCATCCAGGATCCCGGAATTGTTCAGCCATTGCGGTTGTAGGTTCGGGTAGGTCTCGTACGCCCATGTGGTTTTGCGAGTAAACGACGTCGGGCCACAGTTGATGCTGTTCCCCGAAACAAAGTCGCAATCATCTTCTTCCGTACGCTGCCACGAGAACTGATCGTAAATATTGTTCGTACCTGAGGTGAGCGAGCCAGTATTCGTGTAAGTCGTGGTGGAAGAACTCTGCAATAGATTCGGAGTCAGCCAACTCTTCGTCACTGTTGAAAGATGCTGTCCCGAGCCGTCAACCGTGTCCACCATGGTTTCCACTGGAACTGGCGACCCGTAGAACGTTTGCCAGTATAGCGGAGGCATGAGGCCAAGATTGCCTGACATACCATAGGTGTAGGTCACAGTCGAAACCTTCTGCGCCGGGGTTACTGTTAGATCGTAGGTGGTCACAGTGGTTGTTTTTGTCGTAAAGTTTGTTTCGTTGGTGGTGCCAGGAGGAAATTGCGTGGTGTAGGAAAACGTCTGGTGCAACACGCGTCCGCTTCCAAAGCTTACATAGCGATCGGTCAGTGCCACCGTATCGAATTCGTAGGTACAGGCTTGCGTGGAAGCGGTCGAATTTGGCCATACAGGTTGAGGCATGTAATTAGCGCTTCCGTATGCGCGTTCTGCATTTGTATTCTTTCCCCAGATATACTCGATCTTGCCTCCTGAAGGATATGTAATCGAGCTGAGCGTGCCATATGTTGGGTCGTAGGTAAATGTGTACTGTTGCCCGTTGGGCAGCACTAAGCTCGTGAGGACATTACCAACAAACGGTTGAACGGATGAAGGGCCGTTTTGACAATTGGGCACGTTTTGAGATGTGAGCTGCTGCAACTCAAGCCAGGCGCTCACGCTATATCCGGAATTCTGCAGTGGCGCCCAGTGAAGCGTATAAGGGCTCATCAGTCCGGAGACAGTGACTTGCGCTCCATTGGATCCGAGCGTTCCCGCCTGAACGACCGATCGGCCAAGGTCGTCCGTAACGCCACTGGGCCCAACATACATTTTATTTCCGTTTCGATCTTCGATACTTTCAACTGCTGCGTAACCATATGGGAGCGGTTGTGCACCGGGCTCTGTCTGATAGACAGTCCCATCGCGCCCCCGGATCGTTACCTGCGTGTCGCCTGTTACTGTTAACACCTGCCCGTAGCCAATATCAGGCATTGAGGCCGTATATTCCTCGTCTCCGCCGCTTAGCACCGATGGGAGTCTGGGTTGAGGTTGCCAGAAGCAACCAGTCACCCCGGAGTGTTCGGTGAGTACAAGTGGGAGGTTATGTCCGGAGCCATCTGAGTCGTAAAAGACATAATTTCCATAGAATAGACAAGTGCAGGGTGACCCGCCGACACCGCAGTCTTGGGCTGGCCAGGGCTGCTGGGTAAATGTCATGTAGGGAAATGTGTAGGACCACCCATTTGCAGTATTGAATGCCAAATTGTCGCTGATCCCCAATTCTGTTGCCCCAGGTGTAGAAACTGTCGTTAGGGTCGAGGAATTGTAACTTAGCGCAAATTTAGAGTCCATTTTTCGGCCCGGAGGACCCGAGAAACCGAGCCGGAGGGACACCTGCCCGTTTTCGGGGCTGACCGTCTCATTCAACATACCGATGTAGTTATGCCCAACTCCTTCTTTTGGCGTATTATTCAAGTCAGTCATCTGCGCAGTTAGGGAAGAAGGCACAGCTAACCCAAGCATTGCGCTGAGGGCGAAAATTGTCATGCGCGCCGCGAAACACAGCCGCGAGATGCGCAATGGTTTCCGAGCGCGCCCGGAGTGGGGAAAACGGGCGAAACCGGTCAGCGAAACAACGGAAAGCGGAAACCGATAACCAGAGCCAAACATGGTGGCGCTGACGCTTCCGGAATCATTCCTCGGCTTCGGGTGTGCTGGTGCTTGTTTCATTTCCCTCTCTCCTGTTCAACCATCAAGTCGCGTGCAACTGTGACCGAATTCATTGCCATTCGGGATCCAATTGAGCCAATTTCTGAATGGCAACGTCGCGGACGTGAGCCGGTGCGGGTAGGCGAAAATATCGACTGTCAACGCCGCACCGTCCTGTAACAAAACAAAAGTTCATTCGGCGCCGGCGTTCTTGTGAGTTGGGGCCAGTACCCGAGCCTCTCGAGGAGGATAGACATCGGGTCGCCGGGCGCGGTACGCAGAATCATTTGCCCGTAAGGAAAATCGCATTCCGTGTCGCGGCGCACACTAAGCACCGTCCCCGAAGTTGATGTCAATGCCGTTCGCGGTAACGGCGGCGCTGCGTTGGGGTATGCGTCGACCAGACGTACCAAGAGCGGCTCGCCGCCAGTCGTGAGTCGCAGTTCCGCGAGGTAGGTATCCTCGTTCCAGCCCCAAGTTCCGCGAACCAGCGTGCTAGTCGCCAGGAACCGTATCTGCGCTTTTTGGCCCTGCTTATGAGGCCTAGCTCCCGCAGTCGCGGCAGAAGTGGCAAGGACCACGGCGACAGACGCAAATCGTGAAAGAGAGTTAAAGAGCACAAAACTCCCAAACGGCGTCCGCGATCTGCCAGACGCGCAAGAAATAACTTACTTCGGCGGTGAGGCGTCTTCTACGACTCAACCAAGAAAGCCCACAGGAATGGGCTAGCAGGTAGCTTGTCGTGCACGATGATTGTTTCAGCAGTCGAGAGACGTGCGCGAGAACTGGGGTTTCCCCCGGATTTAACCGGAGAAGTAAATTGCGATTCGAGTGAGCCCTTGATTCTTGGGCAGGACCATAGATCGTTCCGGGCATTATGTCAACTAAAATCTGTGCTTATCCTATTGATGCATCGATGGTAATCGGTCTATTAACTATTTTATAAATAACTACAACTATAACATAGAGTATTACTAAGAAATATAGGGAACCTCTGAAGAACTCCCCGATCCACAACTGAAGTGGGTAGTGTGGATTGAGGAGAACGATCACGGATGAAGCAGCTTACCTTGGCCCAGCAAGCGGAGTTTCAGCGCTACTCGAAGAAGACACGGCGGGAGCAGTTTCTGGAAGTGATGGACGCCGTCATGCCCTGGGCCGAGTTACTGGCGCTGGTCGCGCCGCACTACTCAAAAGGCGCAACAGGTCGCAAGCCGGTTGGGCTTGAGATCATGCTGCGCGTCTATTTTTTGCAGCAGTGGTTCGCGCTCTCGGACCCGGCTGTCGAGGACGCCCTCTACGAATCGGCGGTGCTGCGGCGCTTTGCCGGCATCGATCTGGGCCGCGCGCCGGCGCCGGACGAGACGACGGTTCTCAACTTCCGCCACCTGCTCGAAGAGCACTCGCTCGGCGGCCAGATGCTGGACGCGGTGAATCTGTATCTGGCCAGTCGCGGCATCCGTATCACGGCCGGAACCATTGTCGACGCGACCATCATCCACGCGCCTTCGTCGACCAAGAACGAAAACAAGGAGCGCGATCCGGAGACGCATCAGACGCGCAAAGGCAACCAGTGGTACTTCGGAGCCAAGGCGCACATCGGCGTCGATTCCAAAGAAGGTGTCGTGCACTCGGTGTGCACCAGCGCGGCGAGTGTTTCCGATGTTCACATGCTGCCCGCTACATTTTCCGCTACAGTCGTTTTCCTGCCGAGTTGTCCGGGGTGAGGGGGTGCGGTATCAGCGTCTCTGCCTTTGGCCTCGTCGATCACAAACAGATTTCTGGCACAGGCGTAATTCTGGCGCAACATTTGAAATACGAAAATTATTTTGGGCTGGCGGAAACGAAATGCGGGAATCGGGCGCAACTTATCCGGGCGCAGGGTTTCGTATTTCGGTGAGCTGGAATCGCAGGCCGGGCAATTTCGAGCGGCAGGCTGGTGCGGACGGCGGGAAAAGGCAGTTTCCGCCGATGCTGTTAAGCCGGGAGCCGCGTCTTTGCTGGCGGGAAATCGAAAACGCTGAAATTTATCCGCAAGTTATCTGCCCAATGCGGCCGATTTGGCTTCTTGGTTCGGATCGCCAACGTTCATGCGGTTGGGTGCGCAATCCAGATCGGAGAGAACCTTCACAACCACCAGAGACGCCAAAGCCCCGCGGCGGGGAGCTGCGGGGCCTTGACGGAGCGCCATGCTGAAGTTGTCTAGGCAACAGAATGGACGATGAGTGGAGCGGACCGAAGGCCGTTTCCACGCAACCAGTGTCCACGTTTTCCGCCCGGAATGCAATGGAGAAAATCAGCATTGCACGCAAACCAAAGTGCGGGTATGGTGTAACCGTCTAGGTGATAGACACCACCGAGGAAGATTGGACCGATGGATGAGCACCACTACAACTCCACAGCCTGAGTCAGCCCTTAACTCCAGACCGTCTGGCCGCGCTCCAGCTTTCCAGTTCTATGCCGCCGACTATCTTGCGGACGAGAGCGTGCAGCTCATGTCTCTCGAAGAGGAGGGCGCGTACATCCGCGCCATGGCCTATTGCTGGCGGGAAGGCAGCATACCGGCGGACGATGAGCGCCTGTCTCGACTGCTCAAAGGAGCTTCGGCCGACGTACTCTCCACCATCAAACGGCTGTTCAACGTTCGTTCGGAAAATGGCGAACGGCTGTTCCATCCACGTCTTGAGATCGAGCGCGAAAAACAACGCATTTGGCGTGAACAAAAGTCCAACGCTGGCAGAGCGTCTGCTAAGGCCCGCAAGCCAAAAGGCTTACACAATGAACAGACGTTCAACGGACGTTCAACATCCGTTCAACGAACGTTGAACCCTTCATCTGCATCTTCGCCTTCATCTGCGTCTTCATCTGCGTCTCCGTCTGCGACTGCGACCACGGCAAGCCCGCCGGAAAAAGAAGAAGCCGCGCGCAGCGCAGGGGGCGGGCTTGCCGTGGGGCCGAACGGCCCCCCTGTGCTCAAGCCGCACGGGCTTTCTCTTCCCGAAAACCCCGTGGATGCAGACGCTCACAAAGTTACTAATGCCGTCATCGATGCAATTGGCGTCACCACCGACTGGGCCAAAGATCAGATTTTCCGACAGGCCAAATATGAACTCACCCAACACCCCGGTGAACTCGACGCAGTGGACGCAGTGTTCGATGGAATGGTGAGGGCGTGGGAAGCCTACATCTTCGCCGCCCAAAAGGACCGACTCAAGTGCACCTGCAACGCCGAAAAATTCTTCGGCGAGGGCCGCTGGAAGTCCTCCAAGCGTTGGGGATTCAAGCGGGGGTACAAGGCGTATTGTCACGACTTCGAGCAGCACTATGCTGCGCTCCCACCGCTCCCCGTGTTGCAGAGTTCTAACCATGTGGAGATAGCATCCGCACCGTAGTACCAGCGCGGGCAAAACGGTTGGAAGGAATGAGGGCTTCAGAGTGAGGTTTTGATTTTCACCGCCACGTCGCCAGCGGGCGTAACCGATGCGCAAGGTTTCGATTAGTCTTGACAGCCAGCGAGAAAACGATGAAAGATTTCGTTGGGACACATGCCCTTTCCCTCCTTGGGGAGAACAAGCAATGGCTCAGGCTGGCAACGGCTTGAGCCATTTTATTTTTTGGGATGCAGGAGACACGATCATGCCCAAACCGGCAGTAACTGCGGCCGACCTGAGAGCACGGCGCAAACGGCAAGATGAATGGCGAGAGTTCCGCAAGGAAGCCTTGTTCACGCAAACGAAACTGGCCGAGCGGCTTGAGGTTTCGGTGCGCACGGTGCAGAACGTGGAGGCCGGCAAGTTCACGCCCGTGCCATCGACACTACGCCACTTTGAAGCGCTGAAGGCCATGTTTGGGCGAAACGGAAGAAGGGCAGCATGACAGAGCAGCGCGCAGAACCGATTACGATGGCGGCGCAGATTTCCGGCTTGGAGATTATTGACGATCTTGCCGCCCGGCTGGTGGAGGGGTTGTCGCATGAGTGCCATCTGCGGGAGGCGGACGCTTACGAGAGCTACGCCGCAGTGCTGACGGTGGAGATTCAGCTTCGCGGTTTGGACACGGAGCACGTCGAAAAGAAAATCGTCGTCGGCGATCACGATTCGGCCATGCCCAGCCATCGGGTACACGCAATCACCAACGGCGAATTGCTTAACCTGCATAGCGGGCATCCGTTGGTCGTAGTCGGGCGAGTAGTCGTACCGCCGCTCCGTGGGGAGAGATGGAGTTCCCTCCGGCCGTTCGTCCGGGTTTGTAAACTCAATCACATCAGCGGTCATGCCGCGCGCTCCGGCTCGCTCCCCACGGCGCTCTTGCGGCTCTTGCGCGGGCTGGTGACTGGTGGGCGCTGGGACTGCTCAGGCGGATCGCTGCGCACCCCAGGTCTCGTTGCGACTCGGCTGGCCATCCACTGCGTAATCTCGGTGTCGATCCACGCGACGGCGCGCCCACCCAGATTTACGGCTGCGGGGAATTTGCCGGCGGCCATCCTGACGTAGATCGTGGCGCGGCTCAAGCCGGTGCGAGCCTTGACCTGCGGTAGCCGCACGAAGGAGATGGGCGCGGACGGAGTTTTGGTTTGCATTTTTGGACTCCAAAAAAATTAGGCTCGCATAGCCCTACTGGGCCTATGCGAGCCTTTGTGCATACAATGTGGCAACTCTAATTACCTGTCAAGGCTCATTTGGCAACGCTATATTTCTTGGATCAAACTGGACCTTTATGGGCGCTTAATGCACCAGTCCAGACTATGGACTGCGCTTCTTGGCGGGGTGGAGATGCCGCTACGCTACAGCGGAGGTATGTCTACGCGCTCCAAAATGGCCCACGACCACCTGCTGGCCGCTGCCGTTTTTTAGGTCGTCGAGGTAATTACTCCACCGCTGCATCATTGCTTTGCGCTCAAATAAGAAAGCGGTACGGTTATAGGCCCGCCCATTGGGATCTTTCACCTCATGCGCAAGCTGGTGCTCCAGGAGATCCACACGGAATTTGAGAACCTCGTCGCCAATGGTGCGGAACGAAGCCCGGAAACCGTGGCCGGTCGCTACGTCTGCTGGAATCTCCATCCGCCGAAGCGCCGCAAGAACGGCGTTGTCACTCATGGGCCGTCTAGCACTTCGCGCACCTGGAAAAACAAAGCGTCCACTACCTGTCAGCTTATGCAAGTCGCGGAGGATTTCGAGGGCTTGCTCGCTAAACGGAACAATGTGGTCGGGGTGTGTCTTGGAAGCGGTGAAGCGCCATTCAGCGGCATCGAAATCAATGTCTTTCCACTCCGCCTTACGCAGTTCGCCGGGGCGAACTGCAAACAGCGGGGCAAGGCGCAAAGCGGCGCGAACCGTAGCAGTGCCTTGATAGCCGTCAATCGTGCGCAGCAATTCGCCAAACTTCTGCGGTTCCGTGACAGCAGGAAAGTGGACCGTCTTTTTCTTCGGGGCAAGCGCTCGCTTCAGGTCGGCGGCGGGATTCCGCTTGCACTTCCCTGCGGCAATGGCAAAAGCGAAGATTTGTTCGCAGTCTTGACGAATACGGCGAACAGTATCTCGCACTCCGCGCCCTTCGATGCGCTGAAGAACTGCGAGTAGTTCGGGCGCTTCAATCGCCGCGATAGGACGATTGAGAAGGAAGGGGAACAGGTCGCGCTCCATTCGACTCAAGACGCGCTTGGCATGGTCGGGTACCCATACCTCAGAACGCTTCCCGTACCACTCGCGGGCAATCGCCTCAAAGGTATTCGTGTGCTGGTCAACAAGCGCGAACCTTTCGGCCTGACGTTTTTGGCTAGGGTCGATTCCGCGTAACAGTTGGTTGCGTGCCTCATCGCGCCGGTCACGAGCATTTTTCAAACTGACTTCAGGGAACGTGCCCAACGAAATCCGCTTCTCTTTGCCGGCGTAGCGGTATTTCCAGCGCCACCAACGTCCACCAGACGGCGCGATTTCAAGGTACATCCCACGGCCGTCGTACAGCCGGGCGGATTTACCGGGCTGCGGCTTGGCATTTCTGATTTTTACATCGGTAAGGGGCATTTTGCTCACCTGTCAAAGTGGGGGCAACTCGTTTTCCGGCTGCCCCAGTTGCCCCCAATGTTGCCCCTAGTTGCCCCCAGATGTCAATAGCTGAAAATGGAAGGCTCTGGAACGAGAGCCGCAAGTGTTAAGCGAGTAACTATTTTGTTTTGTGTCTTATATAATCCGTGAAGTCGCAAACAGTCGAATTAGGTTCTATTTGAACAAGGAGTTTTGGTAGGCGAGGCGGGAATCGAACCCACAACCCCCGGCTTAGAAGGCCGGTGCTCTATCCGATTGAGCTACTCGCCCACGGTAATCATTGTAGCTTTTTCGTGGCTGATGAGGGAGTCGCGTGCATGGCGGCGAACCTGCAACGGCAGCGGTTTTGAATCTTCGCAAAGGTCGATGCTCAAGTCAGCGCCAGATACTCGTGGGCCAGCCGTACTACCATCGATCCCTCTCCGACAGCCGATGCTACGCGGTTCATCGCGCCGGCACGGAGATCTCCCGCGGCAAACACGCCGGGAACGCTGGTCTCGAGAGTGAGCGGATCGCGCTGCTCCTTCCAGGTGCGTGCGTATGCATCTGCCGTCATCAGATCCCGTCCCGTGAGCACAAATCCCTTGGCGTCGCGCAGCACTTCGGCAGGTAGCCATTCATTTCTGGGGCGCGTACCGATGAAGATGAACAGCGCGTCGGTTTCCTCGGACTGGGTCGATCCATCGTCGAGCGATAGAAAAACGACGCGCTCGACGTGACCATCGCCCTCGACGCGCGCGATTTCCGAGCGCGGGCGAAGGCGGATGTTGGGGGTCTTCTCGATCTGTTCAATCAGGTACTGCGACATGGTTTCGCGCAAGCTGTCGCGGCGTACCACAATCTCCACTTCCTTTGCGTAGCGCGCCAGATACATGGCTCCCTGGCCCGCCGAGTTTCCGCCGCCTACAACGAGCACTCGCTGGCCGCGGAACGCAGTCGCCTCAGTGGTTGCCGCACCGTAGTACACTCCCGCGCCAGTGTGCTCCGCAATGCCCGGTGCGGGATGTTCGCGATAGAACATTCCGGAGCTGGCCAGCAATGCCCGTGATACGATCTGGCGGCCGTCGGCGAGCGTGAGCCGCTTGTATCCGCCGTCGATCGACATGCCGGTCACCTCGAGCGGCACTAGAAACTCCGCACCCAGACGCTGCGCCTGAGCCAACGCGCGCCGTGTCAATTCGCTCCCGCTGACCCCGGCTGGAAATCCCAGATAGTTTTCGATCCGGGAGCTGGTGCCCGCCTGCCCGCCCGGCGCATGCCGGTCAAGCAGCAGGGTCCGCAACCCCTCCGAAGCGCCGTAAACGGCGGCGGCAAGGCCGGCCGGCCCAGCTCCAACGATGGCCAGGTCATAGACGTCGAAGGCGGCTGTCAGAGGCCGGCCCAGGCGTTCAGCCACCTGCCTGGGATCGGGGTTGCGTAACGCCGGCGTTCCGTCGTCAAAGAAGAGCGCCGGCAGTTCGTCGGCGCCTACGCCGGCAGCATCCAGCAGCGCACGAGCGTCGGCATCGTGCGCCACCTCAAGCCAGCGATAGGGAATCAGGTTGCTGGCCAGAAATTCCTTGATGGCGTGGGATTGAGGAGACCACTGATGACCCACCAGCCGCAGTCCCTTCGCTTCCGGCAGAGACTCGGCCTGCCATGCATCCAGCAGATCGTCAACCGCAGGGAATAGCCGTTCCTCGGGCGGTTCCCAGGGCTTGGAAAGATAGTGGTCGAGGTGTGCTTCGTTGATCGCCTTCACCGCCGCGTCGATATCGGAGTACGCGGTGAGCAAAACTCTGCGCGCCAGCGGGTAGACCAAACGCGATTTCGCCAGCACCTCACTGCCCATCATGCCCGGCATGCGCTGATCGCAGACCACCATGGCCAGCGAATCCCCACGACTTTTCAGTTCGCGGATGGCATTCAGCGCCTCTTCACCCGATGCCGCGCTCATCACTGTGTAGTTCTCCCTGTAACGGGAACGAAGATCCCGGCGCACCGCAGCCAGTACCTGCGGATCGTCATCCACAATGAGCAGAACAGGCTTGTTCATCGCGGAACTCCTTCGCTATGGATCTCGGCAATTGGCAGCGTAACCCGAAACTCCGTCCGGCCTGGTTGCGACTCGACTTCATTCGTGCCGTCGTTGTGGCGAACCAGGCGCCGGACAATGTCGAGGCCGAGGCCCGTGCCCTGTCCCATCGGTTTGGTTGTGAAAAACGGGTCGAAGATGCGTTCGCGGATGGGCGCGGGGATGCCGGGCCCATTGTCGATCACGCGCACCACGACGGCTTGACCGATACGGTTCGCTCTGACCTCCACGCGACCGCCATCCTGCACCGCGTCCAGTGCGTTGTCAATCAGGTTTCCCCATATCTGGTTCAATTCGCCCGCGAATCCACGCACGCGCGGCAAGCCGGCTTCCAGTTCAATCTTCACGGCCGCCGACTTCTGCCCTGCCTTGGCCTTGAGTACGGCTACTGTGTTGCCCAGGCTCGGTCCCAGGTCGACCGGCTCGGCCACCATCGCCTGATCCATGTGCGTGAATCCTTTGATCGCCATGACGAGGCCAGAGACGCGCATGGCTGCTTCCTGAATCTCTGAAGCAAGATTGCGCACTGCGCATTCCGACGCAGCCCAACGCAACACCGCGTCCAGCGCAGATCCCTGCACAGCTGCGGCGAGCTGGTCGAGCGCCTCGAAGGTGACCTGGGTGTCGGCAAGCGCTTCTGCGCCTGCGGTGTTGAGCCCATGATCGGCAAGCCAGCCGGCAATTGCGTCTTCCCGCTCGGCCTGCTGGACAGGAGACCGGACGCCCAGCGGCGCCTTGGCCAGGCAGGCCTTCCGAATCGCGTCCACGGCGGCAAGTTGCGCATCGCTCAACCGGGCAACGCCCAATGCGTGCGTCGCCGCCTCAGCCTCTCTCAATCGGTCTTCAAGAAGCGCCGCGCTGCGCTCAATGGCAGAAGCGGGATTATTCAGTTCGTGAGCCAGGCCTGCCGAGAGTTTGCCCAGCGATATCATCTTCTCGTTCTGCAGGTCGCCGGAAGTGAAGAGTCGCGCACGATCGAGCATAATGTGCACCAGGATCCTGGTCACCTCGAAGCACTCGCGGGCCAGCGCTTGAAGCTCTTCCCGGGGCAGCGCCAAAATCTCGGTCGGTTCCTCTGCGACGGCGTCTCCCGGGGGGCTCCCCAATCGCGAATACGGCAACACTCCGGTTACGTCGCCAGCCCGCCAATCAATCGCCTTCTGTGGCCCGGAGCCTCGATCGACCGACAGCGAAACGTGCCCTGACAGCACGACGTAAAGGCCCTCGACCGGAGCGCCTTTGTGAGACAGCACCCCGCCGGCATTCAGCTTTCGCAGCGTCCCGTGCGCCGCCAGCCAGGCAAGTTCCTCCCGGGGCGCTGTACCCAGCGTCTTGTGCTCCGCAAGCCGATCAATCAGGTCCAATGCGGTCACCCGTAAGCAGAGTTTCTTCCGGGGAAATGAGGGTGCCTCGCTCAAAGGTAGCAGATGGATTGGCTGCCAGGAAGCTAATTTGGCAAGTTCGAGATGCCGGTCCAAGGAGGCGTCTCCTTAGAGACAGCCTGTAGGTAACGTACAACGGTAGCCTCGGCCCAGTGGACGCCATCAGCGGAGCGGCGGCTGAGGAAGGCACAATGGCCTCCGTGGCGCGTTTCGATAAAGTCGATGTTTGGATTGGCGAGGATCCGTGCGCGGGTTTCGGGAAAGAGACGGATGAACGGATCGTCCTGCGCGCTGAGAATGAGCGTGGGAGTGGCAATGCGGTCAATGACGCGGGCGCTGGCGGCGCGGTAATAGTAGTCGTCGGCATCGCGGAAGCCGGAATAGCGGGCGACGATCTTCTGGTCGAACTCGCGGATGGAGCGGATCGGGCCGATGCCGCGGGCTTGGTAAACAGCCGGAAACAGTTTCGATTTGCGGCGAAACCGCCGCATCAGCCCGCGAAGGAAATGACGCTCGTAGATGCGATTGGCCGGTTCGTGTAGGGCATCGGCGCCAGCAGCGAGATCGATGGCCGGACAAACCGTTGCGACAGCAACAAGAGGCGCGCGCGCACCCCACTCGCCTGCGAGCTTGAGCACAAGATTGCCGCCCATCGAGTAGCCAACCAGCACCACCCGCTCGAAGCCGAAGCGCGCAACAAAGTGGCGAACCACGGCAGCCACATCGGCAGAGCGGCCAGAGTGATAGAGCGTGGGCGTAAGCGCATCGGTGCCGCCGCAGTTGCGCATGTTCATGCGGACGACGTTCATGCCCGCGGCAAAGGCGCGCACGGCGATGCCCTGGATGTAGCGCGAATCCGACGAGCCCTCCAGCCCGTGCACCAGCACTGCCAAGAGGCGCTGGGCGCGCTCCTCCTCAGGCTGCCAATGGCAATGGCAGAGGACGCGGCTGCCATCCGCGGGATCGACTTCAACCGTCTCTGTGACTGTAGTCAGGCGAAACGCGGGCCGAGGAAGAAAGTTGCCCACGATGGTTTGAACGTGGCCGTTAGAGAGCCAGGGATGGGGCTCAAACGCAGTAAGCCACGGCGGGAACCGCTGGGGTCTCTGTGTCGATAAGCTGGCTGGCGTCACGGTGCTCTGCCTGGCAGATTAGAACATTAAGCGCCATTTTTTCATGGATTTATGAGGGGAAATTGGGGCGGCGGGTGGGGATCGAACCCACGACATCCTGAGCCACAGTCAGGCGTTCTGCCACTGAACTACTGCCGCCATCTGCTAGTCCGATTGTAGCATCGAAACAGAATCACGGGCCGGCCCGGAAGAAGCAAACCGGCCGTCGAGCGATCGAAATGCTACTTCTGCAAATGCCTCCTCGCCGGTGTGCCGGTGTTGTGACCGGTCGCATGGCTGCCACACCTGTGAAGGCCGCGCATGGGAACCGGATAGAAGCCGGATTGGGGTTACAATCGAAAGTGGTTATCGGGGCGTAGCGCAGTCTGGTAGCGCATCTGCTTTGGGAGCAGAGGGTCGGGGGTTCGAATCCCTCCGCCCCGACCATTAAAATCAACAGTTTACGTCGATTCCTTATTGGCCTCAGCCCCACAAACCCCCACACCTGCATATTCGAGAAGTTTCGTATGGGCAGTGAGCTTGCTGTCCATCATTCCCTTCCCGTAAACGTTCATCGCCGTAGCCACGCCGCCATCGCCGCACTCTTTGTGCTTGTGGCCTGCTCCCACCGCGTTCCGCAAGGAACCGTGGAAGTCATCGACACCAGCCTCAGCATCACGCCGCGCGCGGAAAAGGTCGCGCTCGATGCCGTGCAGAAACAGATCATCCACATGCAGCGCGGGGATCAGCTGGTCATCATCCCCATCACCGGGGACGCCGCCAACGACGCCGGGGGGCGCATCCTGCGTCTCTCCGCACCCACCCAGCGTGAGGCATACGATGCCGACCTGCACCGATTTCTGGAGCAGGCCGGAAAACAGTTCGGCGCTTGGGTCGCGTCACTCGATCAGCATCAGTCGCGGACCGACATCCTCGGCGCGCTCGACGCCGCCCGGCAAGAGCTCGCCTTGCTGCCCAATGGAATGAACCCCAAGCTCGTCATAGTGAGCGATTTCCTCGAAGACGACGGCACCTACAGTTTCGTCTCGGCCGGCTCGCTGGCGAGTCCGGCGCGCGCCCGTGAGCTCGCCGCGCGCCTTCTCGAGCAGCATGAGTTCACGCTGCAAGGCGTGCCTCTCTGTCTTGGACGCCTTGAGAGCAGCGACTTCGCCCCACTCGCGGCGCAGCGCAAAGAGGCGGTTCTGGCGTTCTGGCCAGCATACTTCGCCGCAGGAGGGGAACCAACCGAGATTCAATTCGATGGCACCGGGATTCTGGCCGACACCGAGCGTGGCTGCTTCGGCGGGCAACGATAACGCCCATTTCGTGGAGAGAGGAGTGTTGCGCCATGAGCGGATCAAACTTCATGCACGGTTGGGTGGCCCTTCTGGGACCGCTCGCCATGATCGCACTCATTCTGACGGCGCTCGGGCTTATGATCGGCATCGTGAAGCCTGCCGATGCCGTGAAGCACATTGGGGCCATCCTGGGCATCGTAATCGTACTGATGCTTACCCCAGGCATCCTTGCGAACGCCTGGTCAGGCATGTCGATGTGGCAGCAGATCGCTCTCGCCACAATTGGGATTGGTCTTTGGCAATGGCGGCGACCCCGGATTAAAAGGCGGAATTAAAGTTCCAAACTTAGGGGCGAGACAGATTCCTCGCCGACCAAGCTCGAACAGCCAGCACGACGGAACAAGGCGCAGAATCTCATTGCAGCAACTGCGTGCAATTGGTGCCGCCCGCCGCGTCGTATTTGGGCGAGCCGCCATTTTGGTCGCTACAGAAACCGCGATCGCCTGTCTTACCCACCGCCTCAGGAACCGCA
>Ga0187865_1002173_pt1 | contig 19574 bp, 15 predicted proteins | sample June2016WEW_11_1_2_FD_132989 | JGI IMG/M metagenome (GOLD analysis project Ga0187865, IMG submission 132989) | Peatland microbial communities from SPRUCE experiment site at the Marcell Experimental Forest, Minnesota, USA - June2016WEW_11_100 | ecosystem: Environmental > Terrestrial > Soil >...
AACCTAATTCCCTTTCCCGAATCGCCATCTTGATCGTTCTGAAGAGGCCAAGGACAAAGATCAACGTGGCTGGAATAGCAAGAAGATAAACGATAGACATAAAATCATAATTCCACATCGTCGCATGGCCATCTCTGAGAAAGACTAGGCCCGCGACATATCCATCCCCCCAGAACGTCGAATAAACAGCATCCCCGAAAGAATGAAACCCGGAATAATAGGGATGTTTGAAGGCCTCTCCAAAGCCAAGATAATAACGAATGGTGTGGAATCCGGGATCCTGCCACCAGAGCTGCCCCGGAAGGCCCCAGTTGACGACCAAGAAATTCCCCAAGCTAATGAAATTCCGGATAAAATACCACCCAGCAATGGTGATGATGAGAAGGTAGATGAACCCAATGCTTCCCGCAACCCTCTTTAAACTCAGGCGGTCAATGAGGACGAACTTGGCGACCAGAAACCCGCTGACTACGATTATAAAAACAAGGGCCGTGATTTTAGTAAGCAGGGCCAGGCTTAGTAAAATCCCCAGTAAAATCATTTTACGCAAGGGGGCCCCTGGATTTCTCAGAATCTGCAGGGCGACTAGAAAAGAGAGGCTCATTAAGAAAGCGAGGAGAGGCTCATTACCAACAAAGGCTGACATGTATATATTCATGGGAATCATGCCTGCACTGAGGACGACCCAGAGAATCATGACTGGATTATACCGGAATATCTCTCGTCCGATAAAATAGGCAACCCAGACATTTCCCAACCCGCACAAAAAGGGAATAGCCTTAAGGATTGAGAAGGGTCGGACCAGACCCCAAAGAGGTCTTAACATTTCAAGAAGTCCAGCGGAAAGCAAATAAAATAATGGAGGATGAAACATGGACCAGCCCTGTATGGCCAAGGGAAAAGATTTATTTTTCAGGATATAATCTATGTATTCCAGGTGATGGGGGGCATCGAAGCCTATTCCAGGTTCAATCCGTAGAATCTTTGTGAGAAAAATAAAGATCCAAGCGGTGGTGATCCCTATCAAGGCAAGAAGGGGAAGCACTCTGGCCGAGTGCGTGCGGAAAAAGAAGTGGCCGATACCATAAAGAATTACCGAAAGGGCAAAGAGAAACGGTAATATTCTTTTCTTTTTCATTAGATCTTGAAATGGTGTAGGAACAGTTAGAAATTCAGTATACAGCCTTGTGTCATCGGCCAATAAGGCCTGGGCATAAGGGTCTCCACCGAAACTAACCTTCCAAGTCCTATCGGTAGAAATCGACTCTTTCAAACCTTCAACATACAGGCAGAACAAGGAGGGCCCGAGAGGATTGAGGACCTCAACCCGGATGGTGTTAATTCCTTTTTTCAAGATACCAGTTATGGGTATTTGGATCTCTTTCTTCCAATTTTTTCTCTGGGAAGAATCGACGGAAATGTAAACCTCATTTACATATAAGTGGTAATAACGAAGAGCCTTGATGTGCAAAAAGACATCCCTCGAGATATTCTCATCGATGATGAAATCCTTAAAAAAATGGCAGGCGTTTACCCGTCCCCCTTCTCTTGCTCGGGCATCTAGTTGGTAAGGATACATGATCCAGGAGGATTTGGAATCATGAAATATGAATGGAATATCCGGCGAATAATGACATTCATAAAATAGAAAGGCTGCCGGACCCAGAATCAGGGCGGCGGCTATGGTCAGGAAAGGCCTCGCCAGGAATGATCTCTTAAAAATCCTTTCCAACTTCTCCTTTATCTTCCTGCTTCTATTCATTTCTTATTCAGCGGCCGTAACGAAAACCGTTTGCTTCCTCAAAAGGTGGTTTTTCAAAACTGAACCCCTGAAGTAAACAGGAGACGGTAGCGTTGATTTTATTCTGACCTATTATCCTTATTATTATTTCATATACAAGATTCATGCCACGACCGATTCCAGGAACCGTCACAAGGCCAAGGCACTCACGAATTGGAAATGGTCCTTGCTTTTTGGGGGCGACCTGTAGAAGGTTTGAGAGAGATTCGGCCAAGATCTCGGGGTTTTTCGACAGTAGGTTCGACCAGCGGTAGGTAAACAGAAAAAACCGAGCCGCGTCCCTTTTGACTCTGGGCCTTGATTTTTCCGCCGTAGCTCTCGAGTATGCTGTGGACGATGGAGAGGCCCAAGCCCGTTCCTCTCTCTTTGGTAGTGAAGAAAGGGTCGAAAATCTTACCGATCTCGCCCTCACCAATCCCTACTCCGGTATCGCTTACGGAAATTTCCCCATTCGCTTGCCCTTTTGAAAAAGGGAGGGAGGAGGAATCTTTGCTTAATTCGACGAGAAGCTCTCCCCCTTTCGGCATAGCCTGGGCCGCGTTGATAAAAAGATTCCAAAAGACCTGCCGGATTTGATGGGGATCGCCTAGGATAAAAAGGTCATCTCGGTAGCGGGTCTCCAACCGGATTTGAGGATTAAAATCAGGGCTGTTGGTAAACATCTTCAGGATTTCTTTGACGAGACGATTCAGGTGGATCTTCTCCTTCCCCGGGGAAATAGGTCGAGCGAAAAGTAAGAAATCTTCGATCAGAGAGTTCAGGCGGCCTACTTCTCGAAGAATGATCCCCATGAGCTGCTTGTTGGAACCGGTATTCCCCGGTTCATCTTTCAGGATCTCGATGGAACCGCTGATCGAAGCTAAAGGATTGCGAATCTCGTGGGCGATTCCCGCGGCCATCTTTCCGATCGCTGCCAGTCGGTCGGCTCGTTTTAGATCCTCTTCCATTTCCCGCAGCTTCGTTAAATCCTGGAAGATGAGGATGGACCCAATTTCTTGATCGCTGGAATCCTTCAGAGCCGAGAGGGAAAAGCCCAGAATCAACTGCGTCCCATCCTTTCTCGGAAACTTGGTTTCCCAGCGGGAGAAACGGAGCTGGCTCCAAACCTCCCCCAGAGCCCCCCTGAACGAGCGCTTCCAGTCCGAAAAACCGGGGAACAGAGTTTCAATCTCTTGCTGGTAAACCTCTTCAAACTTGTACCCCGTGATCTCTTCTGCCATACGGTTGAAGGAGGTAAACCGTCCCTCCTGATCGATTGTGATGAGTCCGCTGACCACGTTCTGCACGATGTGCTTGTAAAGACGCTCCAGTTGCCGGTAATCGATGATCCGCTTTTTGAGTTCTTCTTCCTTGCTTTGAATTTGCTCGGCCAGATAAGAGCTGAGGATGGCAACCAGGTAAAAAGCCACTATGTTAATGGCAACCAAATATAAAACGTAACCACTCTGGTAGCCGGAGTAGAATGGATGGCGGCCTCCGAAAGGGAGAATCACCTGGTAATACTCCAGGTCCAGCAAAGTTCCGTAAAGAATGCTGCTGGCCGAAGCTACCAGCAGCCCTCCTCTTCGGTAGAGGATCGTGCCGGCGCTGAAAATGGATAGAATATAAACCCAGGAGAAGATGGAGGCAATCCCTCCGGTAAGATAAATCAGAAAAGTTATGAAGAAGACATCCCCCAGGATCTGCACATAGGCAAAGGCCCTGAGCCGCTTGATGTGCCGGAGGAGAAGGGCGTAGATAAGAGTTAAGGCGTACGTAAATCCGATGAGTGCGTAAAAGTAGAGGGGGGGAACATGCTGAAAGAATTGACTTTCCCGGAGCTGGACGATAGCCGTTGCACCGAGGAGGAGGGTAACCACCGCGGCCCGAAAGAACATGAGCCATTGAATTTTGGAAAAAAGGCTATCCCATAATTCCTCTCCGCCCTTTGGGCTTTTTACCATTTCTCCATCAAGAGGCATAAATCTGAAACCCGAAAGCGCCTTTATAAAAATTATTTAACCACAGAGAGCGCAGAGGACGCAGAGCCCTCACGGCTCAATTCCTTCCATAATTTCCCAGGCGAAAATAAACAAAGCGGATAAGGGACCTCCCCTTAATTTTTATCGGTCCAAATTTTTAAAATTTAAGCTTTTTTGCGATTTCGGATTCCAGTTTAGGCTAGGAAATTATAAAAATCTTTTTCCGGGGCTGATTTAATTCCAGGCATTTCAGGCACTTAATGGCATTTTAGGCATTTTGTTGTTTGTGGGAAATTATAATTGTTTTTTGCTGGCACAATTCTAAGCAATTAAGGCATTTTAACGCACTTTAGGCATTCTTACCCTCATTCTTTCATCTCCTGCACAAAATCTTTGAGGCCATGTTTTTGAATTTTCCAGCGCATGGAACGGAAACTCAGGTTCAAAAGTTCTGCCGCTTTTTTGATCACTCCGTTGCTCAACTGCAGAGCCTGCTGCATGATTTCTTTCTCCAGTTGGTCCATCTCTTTTTCCAGGTCCAGGCCAGCGGCGGTCAGACGGATAGGAGGCAGCCCTTTGGGGGATGCTTCCCTCTTGTGCTCCGAGAGGACCAGGCTTTCCGGAAGAATAATATTGGAACTCTCCAGCGCCACGCTCCGTTCGATGATGTTTTCCAGCTCTCGCACATTACCGGGAAAGTTATAATTCATCAGCGTATCCAACGCATAAGAGGAAATGGAACGCACATTCTTCCCCAGTTCTTTGGAGTACTTCTCCAGAAAATACTGAGCCAGAAGGGGAATGTCTTCCCGCCTTTCCCGCAGAGGGGGAAGATGGAGATGAACCACATTCAGGCGGTAGAAGAGGTCTTCCCGGAACTTACCCTGGATGACTTCCTGTTCCAGGTTTTTGTTCGTGGCCGAGATGAGGCGTGCATCCACGCTGATCGTCTGCGTCTCCCCCACCCGGATGAATTCTCGCTCTTGAATCACCCGGAGAAGCTTGACCTGTATGAACGGGGAGAGGTCTCCGATTTCGTCCAGGAACACGGTCCCTTCGTGAGCGATTTCGAATAGCCCTTTCTTGTTGGCCACGGCTCCGGTGAAAGCTCCCTTAACATGGCCAAAGAGTTCGCTCTCCATCAAGTTCTCGGGGATGGCACTGCAGTTAATGGTGACAAAGGACTTTCCGGCCCGGGAACTTTGCTGATGAATGGCCTGGGCCACTAACTCTTTTCCGGTGCCACTTTCCCCGGAGATGAGGACATTCGTCTTAGTCGCCCCTAACTGCCGGATGAGGTTATAAATCTGGACCATCTTGGGACTGTGCCCCACGATGTTATTAAAAATCCCCACCGGGGCTTCCACCGGAGCCTGCCCCACCGTTTGCTCCAGGGCATTTTGAATGACCGACTTGATCTCTTCCAGTTTGAAGGGTTTGGTCAGGTAGTCATAGGCTCCAGCCTTCATGGCCACGATGGCATCCTCGGGGGAGGCGTAAGCGGTGACCATGATCACCGCCACGTTCGGGCGTTGTTCTTTCACTTTGCGGAGCAGATCCAGGCCTCCCACCTTGGGCATCTTGATGTCAGAAATTAACAGATCAAAGTTTTCGGCCTGGAAACGGGAGAGGGCTTCTTGGCCATCAGCAGCGCAGAAAACCTCATGCCCCTCCTTCTTCAGGAGAATCTCCAGGAATTGCCTCATGCTCAATTCATCGTCGGCCACTAAGATTTTCGCCATGTCTCACCACCTACCGAGATAGATTAAGACCTTTCGCCGTAGAGATCGCAGAGGGCGCGGAGAAGAGGCGAATCATTCACACGTGATTTCCAGGATCTCATACTCTTTTACTCCAGATGGCACGACGACCCGGATAACCTCTCCCAGCCGATGCCCGATGAGAGCCTTGGCCACGGGGGAGTTCACCGAGATGCGGCCGGCACGGATGTCCGCTTCGTCCGCCCCGACGATTTTATACTTCACCTGGCGGTCCGCCTCCACCTCCCCCAGGAGCACCGTACAGCCAAAGACCACCCGGTCGGTGGCCAAATCTTTGGTCTCGATGATCTGGGCCCGGGCCAGTTTATCGTCTAATTCTTTGATGCGCCCCTCAATAAAGTCTCTTCGCTCTTTGGCCACACGGTAATCGGCATTGTCGCTGATATCGCCGTGGGCCGCCGCTTCATTCATGGCCTGAAGGGCCTGGGTTCGTTCCACCCGTTTTAGACGGTCAAGTTCTTCTTTTAGTTTGGTGAACCCCTCTTTGGTCATGGGTAATTTGTCCAAAGTCTTCTCTCCTCCTATAAGCCTTTCAGTGATGCGTTCAAGGAACGCACCCTACAATTCTATTCCGTATTCTGCAATCCGCCCTGCACTACGAGGAGTACGGGGCTGCCTTGAACCCTACATGGGTCAGGGCGCGATCCGCAATTACCAGTCCACCCGATAAACGATCCTGCCGGCCATCACGGTCAGAACCGCAAACCCTTTCAGTTTCAGCCCTTGGAATGGAGAGTTCCGGCTTTTGGACTTAAACCGGCTCACCTCAATGGTTTGCTCCCTTTCCAGGTCGATCAAAGTCAGGTCCGCATCTCCTCCTACTTCCAACTGTCCCTTGTCTAACCCGAGGATGCGCGCGGGCGCCAGCGTCAGCTTCTCGACGGCTTGCATGAGGGGCAGATGCCCCTGGTGCACAAGCTTTAGGGTCAAAGGCAACGCGGTCTCCAACCCAATGATCCCATTGGCGGCATAATCGAACTCTACATCTTTCTCGATGGCGGTCTGGGGAGCATGGTCGGTGGCAATGGCATCCAGCGTCCCATCCTTGAGCCCGCCGATGATGGCGGCTACATCCTTCGCGGTCCTCAAGGGAGGACTCATCTTGGTGTTAGTATCAAACCCCCGCACGGCTTCATCGGTCAGGGTAAAATAATGTGGGGCGGTCTCTGCCGTGACCCTGACGCCCCGCGCCTTGGCCTCCCGGATAGCCCGAACCGACCCGGCCGTGCTGACGTGGGCCACGTGGAGGGAAGCCCCGGTAAGATCAGCCAGGGTCATATCCCGCAAGACCATCACCTCCTCGGCCGCATTGGGAATTCCCCGCAAGCCCAGGGAGGTAGAAACCGCCCCTTCATTCATAACTCCCTGGCCACTCAGGTTCAGGTCTTCACAGTGGGAGATCACCGGCAAGCTGAATCCTCGGGCGTATTCCAGAGCCCGACGGAATAGGCTGCTATTCATCACCGGTTTCCCGTCGTCCGAAAGAGCGACCACTCCGGCATCCTTTAACTCTCCAATCTCGGCCAGGGACTCCCCTTTCAACTCTTTGGTGACCGCCCCCACGGGGAAAATATGAGCCCGGCCCCGCTCCCGGGCTTGGCGGAGAATATAATCGGTCACTGCTCGGGTATCATTCACGGGCTGGGTATTGGCCATGCAGGCCAAGGAGGTATACCCGCCTGCCGCTCCCGCCATCGATCCCGATTCGATGGTTTCTTTATACTCATATCCCGGCTCGCGGAGATGGCAATGCATATCGAACAATCCAGGCACCAGAACTTTTCCCGAGCAGTCGATGACCTCTCCCCCGCCCGGGGAAGGACCGCTTTTCCCCCTTATGGGCGCGCTTCCCAGAACCTTCGACTCCGGAATCCCCTGCCCCATTTCCTTGATCTTCCCCGCTTCCACCAGCACATCCATCCGGGCATCGATTCCGCTACCCGGATCGACCACGCGGGCATTTTTGAATAGAATATTCATGGAAAACTCCTAGACAATGAATCCGATTTAGCCACAGAGGACCCAGAGGGCACAGAGAAACGATTTCATAAATGCACTACAGAAATTTCTGAGGGGGTAATGCTTCATTGAGTAAAGGAAAATGATTTAAAATTTTATTTTCTCTGTGTTCTCTGTGGCAAAAAATTATTCCACCCCGCCCACCAGCAGGTAGAGGAGGGCCATGCGCACGGCTACGCCGTTGGTCACCTGGTCTAGAATCACGGAGAAAGGCCCATCCGCCACCTCCGGTGAAATTTCCACCCCTCGATTCATGGGCCCGGGATGCATGATCAGGACACCGGATTTGGCTTTCTTAAGGACTTCCAGGTTTAAGCCAAAAAAGCGGGAATACTCCCGCAGCGTGGGGAAAAACCCCCCGCCCTGGCGTTCCAGTTGAATTCGGAGCATCATGATGACGTCCATCTCGGGGATCATTTCCCGGAGGTTGCTATGCCATTGGGCGCCCAGGCTCTCCACTTCTGCCGGTTTCATGGTCTGAGGACCGGCTAGATGGACCTCCGCTCCCATTTTGGTAAACCCATAAATATTCGACCGGGCCACCCGGCTGTGGAGGATATCTCCCACGATGGCCACTTTTAACCCGGCCAATCCCCCTTTCTTTTCCCGAATCGTGTACAGATCCAACAGGGCCTGGGTGGGGTGTTCATTGGCCCCGTCTCCGGCATTGATGACCGGGACCCGCATTAGGCGCCCCAGCAAGTGGGGTGCCCCGGAAGCGGAGTGCCGGATGACGATACAATCTGGATTCATGGCCTCCAAATTTTTGGCCGTGTCGATTAGCGTTTCCCCCTTTACTACGCTGCTGGAAGAGGCGGAAATGTTGATGGCGTCCGCACTTAAGCGTTTGGCGGCAATCTCGAAGGAGGTGCGGGTCCGCGTACTGGCTTCGAAGAAAAGATTGATCACGGTCTTCCCGCGCAGGGTCGGGACTTTTTTAATCTCCCGGGTAGAAATCTCTTTGAAGGATTCCGTAGTATCCAGAATGAGCTCGATTTCCGAGACACTCATTTCCCGGATGCCCAGGAGGTCCTTCCCCGCCAAGCGCCTCGCAGGCTTACCCTCAAATTGCCGGGCCGGTTCCCGGTTTGTATCTTCTGCCATCTTTCCAGCCTCCAGGTTTTTCAAAGGGGACAGAAATGAGAAATGCCTAAAGTGCGCTAAAATATCGAAAATGTAGCCGACGAAAAAATAATTTCACCGCCGAGAACGCAGAGAACGCAGAGTTCAATATTCAAAAGGCCAAGAAAATAATCCGGAGGTCTCTGATTTTTTATCCTCGGCGTTCTCTGCGCTCTCTGCGGTTAATGGTTTTTATTTCTCTATTCCGGAACGGGTTCTTGCACTACCACTCGATCCTGGCCTTCGAGCTCCCGGAAGGTGACCGTTACTTCCTCCCGCGGAGCGGTAAGGATTTTCTTCCCCACATAATCCGCCTGGATGGGCAATTCCCGATGGCCCCGGTCGATGAGCACGGCCAGCTGGATGAATTTGGGACGGCCAAAATCGATCAGGGCATCCATGGCTGCCCGGACCGTCCGACCGGTGAACAAGACGTCATCCACCAAGATCACCTTTTTGTCTTTCAGGGGAAAGGGGATCTCCGTTTTTCCCACCACGGGCCGGGGAAGGCCGACGGCAAAGTCATCCCGGTAAAGCGCGATATCGATGATTCCGAAGGGAACCCGGATCCCTTCCAGCCGTTCGATTCTGTCCCCAATGCGTTCTGCCAGGTATACCCCTCCGGTGCGGATGCCCACCAAAACCAGGTCTTTCACCCCTTGATTGCGCTCGAGGATCTCATGGGTAATACGCACCAGCGCGCGCTCCATGGTCTCCTCCTCCATGATGACCTCTTTATCCCTTCGCTTCATATTGCTTTTTTCCTCAGTGGATCAGATGGCCAATCCGCTTCCAGCGAACCGTCGTCTCCTGGCGATCCCATGACCAGTAAATAATAAAGGCTTTCCCTTTCACATCCTCCAAGGGTACGAAACCCCAGAAGCGGCTATCCAGGCTGCGATCCCGGTTGTCGCCCAGAACGAACAAATTCCCCTTGGGGACGGTCACCGGGCCGAAATTATCCCGTTTCTGCACCTCCCCCGGCAGGATCGTATCCTCTTTGTAAACGGCGTGGGGGTCAGGGACCTCCACCCCGTTGATGTAAAGTTTCTTGTTTACGATCCTGACCGTATCGCCCCCCACCCCGATCACCCGCTTGATGAAATCTTTCTCCGGCTCCAGTGGGTAGATAAACACCATGACATCTCCCCGCTGGGGACTTTCCCAGGGAAAAAGATTGATGGAGGTAAAGGGGATTTTGGTGCCATAGATGAACTTATTCACCAGAATGTGATCCCCGATCTCCAGCGTCGGTTCCATGGAGCCCGAAGGAATCTTGAAGGCCTGTACGACAAAGGTGCGAATAATTAAAGCCAAAACCAAGGCGACGATGATCGCCTCAGCGTATTCGCGGAATGTTGATTTCTTCTTTTTATCCAGGGTTTTCAATCTGCTAACCTTCCTTACTTGTTCAGACTTGGGCAAAAATGCCTAAAGCGCGCTGAAATGCCTAAAATTAACTGTATTTCCGACAGTGGACTTCAGCCTTATTCCTTGTGCTCCGCGTCCTCCGTACTACTGATGTTCAAACCATTTAAATTTCGTTAAGAACAAAATGTTGATACCTTAAGCTACTGGTTAAAAGTTAACGGCTTCTTTTGGTGGCGGCTGCGCCGCACTGCGGTGAATAAAAGGATGTTATCGCTCGCACCACCTGCCTCTGTTGGTCCAGGGTGAGTTCCGGATAAATCGGTAGGGCCAGCACCTCCTTGGCCGCCCGCTCTGACTCGGGCAGGTCGCCCGGGCGGTATCCCAGGTATTGGTAACAATCCTGCAAGTGCAAGGGGACCGGATAGTAGATTGCGCTTCCGATCCCTTTCTCTTTCAGGTAATCCTGGAGGGCATCCCTTCGCTGGGCCCGGATGACAAACTGGTTATAAATATGAAAGAAGCCTTTTCGTCTCAGGGGAAGGGAGACGAAAGGCGGCCCGAGGCTATATTCTTTGAAGAGAGCCCGATAGCGGTCTGCGTTCCTTCTCCGCCCTCCAGTCCAGCGGTTCAAATATTTCAGTTTCACCCTCAACACTGCGCCTTGTAGTGAATCCAGACGGCTGTTAATCCCGACCATCTGGTGGTAATACTTAGACGTGGCCCCGTGATTCCGGAGCACACGAATCTTCTGGGCGAGTTCCTCATCCTGGGTAACGACCATCCCTCCATCTCCGAAAGCGCCCAGGTTCTTGCTGGGGAAAAAAGAGAAACACCCTAAGTCCCCCACCGCGCCTGCCATCCATTCATTTGGCCCTTTTGGTCCAGAAAGATGGGAATTGGATAGCTGCCGGGACCCTAAGGCCTGAGCCCCATCCTCTACTACCCGCAGTCCGTAACGCCGGGAGATCTCCATCAAGCCTTCCATGTCCGCCATCTGGCCGAAGAGATGAACCGGCAAGAGCACCCGGGGTTGATCCCCCCTCCGACGGATTTTTCGCAAATAATCTTCTAGCATATTGGGATCCATATTGTAGGTGACGGGGTCGATGTCGATGAAAACCGGCACGGCTCCCAGCCTCGAGATGGACGCTCCGGTAGCAAAAAAGGTGAAAGAGACGGTGACGACCCGGTCTCCCGGCTTGATCCCCAAGGCCATTAAAGAAAGCAGCAGGGCATCGGTGCCCGAAGCTACGCCTATGGCATGGGGTACCCCGCAATAAGCGGCGATCTCCTCCTCGAGAGCTTCCACGACCGGCCCCAGGATGAATTGCTGACTTTCTAAAACCTTCTGGATCTCCCGGTTGACCTGGCCACGGATTTTCCCATACTGCTTTTTTAAGTCCAAAAGAGGAACTTTCATCTTCATTTATTCACCGCAGAGAGCGCAGAGAAAATACAAATCCTAATTCTAGGTTTCGAAATACGAGGATTATTACCGCAGATATCACTTGGGTCTCTTTTCCAACTGAAAATAGGACTAGCCGGTTTCGCTTGTTTCCGAAAATTTATTTTCTCTCGCCGTCCCCCGCGTTCTCTGTGGTAAAAAATTAAAAAGAAAGCCAGGAGGGTTCCTGGCTTTCTCCAGGCGCTGGGTTTCGGCCTCTCAATGCCTTACCTCCATGCTCTCGTGGCACAGTCTCCCGAAGTAGGTGGCCACGACCAGACTCAGGTAAAAAATCCCCAGCGCATAGAGAATCCAGCCTACATAGAGAAAATACGTTCTCACAAAAACCAGGATCAGGAAAAAAATCAGGCTGGCCAGCCAGCCGATAAAATAGTCCCTTTGGACCATCCAGATTTTTTCAACCATCCCGCTCCAGCGAAAGGCAGCCGCGAAGGATTGGTTCTCTTTGGCAAAAAAGGCCACGGCCATCGGCAAAAGGAAGAAGGCCACTAGGCCAATCCCTAGGCCTAGGATGATGAAGAGAACCCCTAAAAAAGCTGCGAAGCCGCCGCTGTACCAGAGAGCTTTTCCCGCCCAGTACAGGATACTGGGAATAACCCCGTACCCGAGGGAAATGAGAAAAACGAACAACCCACGGGTAAAAAGGTCGCCCCATTCTCCCCACCCCGGGAGCGGTCCTTCCTGTCCCCCCAGGGAGCCCTGAAAGACTTTATAGGCATATCCTAAGGGGAGAAAAGCAACGAGCAGCCAGAAAAATCCGCCCACCCAGGGGATAAACCCCAAGATCGATCCAAGGATGGATAAAACCCCCCCGAAGGCAAACTTGGACCTCCATTCCTCGCCGGAAAAAGGATAGCGGAAAGCTCTTTCCAGATTCCCCATGCCTTTATCCCCCCGCAAGAAGATCAGGATGCTTTCTTCTGCCCTACCTTATTAAGAATTTGCCAGGTTTTCAAGAGCTCCAGAGCCCTTTCCAAAGGCGGGTCTTCTGAAGACTTGGGGGTCACACCTGCCTCCGGCTTCTTAGAGGGTTCTTCTAATTTTTCTGCTGGATTTTCGGGAGCGGGCTTCTCTCCTTCCCCCTGAAGATGGTGTTCCAGGTCCTTCTCTCGCATAAAACGAGGAGCCGCGCCTCGCCGATTTTCCGGCAGAACATCGGATACCGGGATATCGGGGACAATCCCCTGGGCCTGGATGGAGCGGCCGTTAGGCGTAAAATAACGGGCCGTGGTCAAACGAACGGCTGAACCATCCTCCAGGGGAATGATCGTCTGGACCGATCCCTTACCGAAGGTCGGGGTGCCCAGGATGACCGCCCTCCCATGATCCTGTAGTGCTCCGGCCACAATTTCCGAGGCACTGGCACTTCCGCCATTGACCAGAACAATCATGGGAAAATCGCGTCGATTTTCTTTCTTCTGGGCGAAAAATTTCATCTTCTGCGCTTCCACTCGCCCTTCGGTGTAGACAATCAGCCCCGAATCCAGAAACTGGTCAGCCACTTTCACGGCTTGTTCCAGGAGTCCCCCCGGGTTGTTGCGCAGGTCGAGGATCAACCCTTTCAGGGGGCTTTCCTGGGATTGCATCCTATTCAAAGCCGCCTCCACATCGGGAAGCGTCCTCTCGATGAACTGATTGATCTTAATGTATCCATACCCGGGTTCCATGATCTTGGAACGGACGCTACGAATGGGGATGATGGCCCGGGTAAGGATCACGTCCTTAGGCTCTGTGAACCCCTGACGCATGATGGTGATGGTGACCTGGGTCCCCTGGGGGCCGCGCATCAACTTGACCGCATCCATCAAAGTCATGTCTTTGGTCGATTTTCCATCGATCCGCAAGATCATATCTCCGCTCTGGATTCCCCCCCGGGATGCCGGGGTATCCTCGATCGGTGCCACCACGGTAAGGACCTTGTCGCGAATGGTAATTTCGAACCCAATCCCCCCAAAACTCCCCCGGGTTTCGGTCTGCATTTCTTTGTAGACCTCCGGGGCCATAAAGTTGCTGTGGGGATCCAGGGTCTCCAGCATTCCGTTGATGGCCCCATTGATCAGCTGATTGGGCTTGACGGGTTCCACGTAATTGCGCTCCACGATGGCAAAGACGTCGGCCAGAACCTTGAATTTTTCGTAAGCCGAATCAATGTCTGCACCCCCTACGCGGCGGGCTTGGGTCAGACCCATGTAGATTCCCAACAAGAAGAAAAGGGAGGCTACGGCCAGAAATTTTCTCTTGGTCTTCCAATTACTCATGCATTTCTCCTTCCCACCTGGAATCCCCCATCCGGCGGATCATGGACCCTCTAATGAGACAGCCATTCCAGGGGGTCCAGGGGTTTTCCCCGTTGACGAACTTCAAAATAGAGGCAGGGTCCCTTGAGGGACCCCGTATCCCCAATGAGAGCCACCACCTCGCCCGTCCGGACTTCTTCTCCCACCCCTTTCAGAAGCGAGGAAGCATGCCCGGATAGGGTGTAAAATCCTTCGCCATGATCGATGATCAAGATCCTTCCGTATCCTTTGAACCAATCGGAATAGAGAACCCGCCCGTCATAGACTGCGCGAATTCCGGCCCCCAGAGGGGCTTCAATTTCAATCCCCTTTTGTACGGTAAAGGTGTTGAATTTCGGGTTCTCATTCTTCCCGAAGGTGCTGAGAATTCGCCCCCTCACCGGAAAAGGCAACTTTCCCCGGAGGCCTCCAAACCCCTTTCCGGGAGAAAAGAAGGTCTTCTCCTTGGCTTTTTCCTGGAGCTCTTTCTCCAGCCGGTTAACCAGGCCCTGCAACTGTGCCGAGGCAGTTTCCAGTTCCTTGATGGCGGCCAGGTGGATCTGTTTCTCCTGCCGGACCGAATCGAGAAGCCGTCCTTTTCGCAACAAGTCTGTCTGAATTTCCGTCTTTTTCTGTTCGGTCTTTTTCTTTAGACTTTGCAGCTCTTGCTCGTCTTCCTTCAGCTGCCGCCGGTAATCCCCAACGACCGTCTTCCGCTTGCGGTAATCGTCGACTAACTGACGATCCTGCTCCAGGATGGAGGTCAGGTAGTGGCGCGCGCTCATAAAGTCTTCATAAGACCGAGAGGAGAAGAGTAACTGGGGCATTCCCGCGTCTCCGAACTTATAAAGAGCCACCAACCGGTCCAACAACATGCTCTCTTGAGAATCAATGGTCCCGGTTAAGAGACCCAGGTCCTGGTTCGCTTTCTGAACCTTACGGTCCACCGTGGTCAACTTCTGCTTCAGGACTTTCTGTTCTTTGTCTTTTTCAGAGAGGTTGCGGTCCAGGGCATTGAGATGAGAGATCACGGAGGATTCCTTCTTGCTGATATCTTTGACCCTTTGTTTCTCCTCCTGGATTTTCTTCCTGATCCCTCCCAGTTCCTTTTTGCTCTGGTCCACTCCCGTGTGGGCACTGGGCGGGTCGGCCTCGGCCCTTGCCATGCCGGTCAAGCCCAGGGCCACTCCTAAGGTTATCACCCCCAGAATCTTCAAACCCGCAAGTACCTCCCCACCGAGACTTGAGTTCCGAGGAGCCCCAAGATCACTGCGCCCAGGGCCACCGCGGCCATCTGTTCGGAGTTAAGAAATTGGGCCGGAAAATTTCCGAGCACGCCTTTCAGGGGCTCGTAAACTTTGCTCAAGAATAGCTGGAAAAAGGTAAAAAGCATGGCCAGAGCAAAAACCGCTCCCAGAAGTCCCTGCAAAATCCCTTCAAGGTAGAAAGGAGCCCGGATAAACAGGCCGGTGGCCCCGACCCAGCGCATGATTTCGATCTCCTCCCGACGGGCAAAGATGTTCAGGCGGATGGTATTGGAGATGACAAAGATGGTAGCCAGAAGAAGGAGCCCCCCCAGACTCCAGCCTAAGATCTTCAAAAGGGCCATAAAGGCCGAGAACCGATCCAGCCAATCAGACCCATATTGTAAGTCCTCGATCCCCGGTTTCCCCCGTAACTTTTTTACCAGGCTCTTCACCCCTTCAGAATTCTGGTACTCCCCCCTGAGTTGAATTTCCAAGGAGGCGGGCAGTGGATTTCGCGGAAGTCCCCTGAGCAATTCCTTCCGCTCCGGCATCTTCTCCTCCAAAACTTTCAGGGCCTCATCTTGGGAACGGTAGCTCACCTCTTGAACTTCCTCAAACCTGCGGATTTTCTCCTGCAGCCGGGTAATCTGGTCTTGGTTTAGCGAACCCGCCAGATAAGCCGTAACTCGAATCCGGCTCCCCCAGGCCTCCATCAACCCCTTGGTATTAAGAAAGATGACCAAGAAAAGCCCAAGGATTAGAAAGGAGAGGGTGATGGTCCCCAGGGTAATGGCATTCAGCCAAGGGTTTTGGGTCAGATTCTGCCAAGCCTGGCGGAAAAAATATCCTTTCATTCGGTGAAACTCTCTATTGCCGAAATTTTCTCTATGCTATGCCTTTCAGGGTTGTTTAAATCAGACCTTTCAATTACAGGCCAAAGGCAAGGGTAAAGAACCAACCACCAACCTGCCCTGCTCCAGGGCGAATTTTTCTTTAGGCCACGTCGAGGTGATCCCTTCGTTATGAGTGGCCAGGACCACAGTCGTGCCCCGCAGGTTAATTTTTTCAAAAAGGTGCATGATTTCCTCTGCCGCCGTTAAACTCAAGTTCCCCGTGGGTTCATCCGCCAGGAGTAACACGGGGTCGTTTACGATAGCCCGGGCAATAGCCAGCCTCTGCTGTTCCCCGGCTGAAAGCTGTGAGGGGTAACAATTGGACCTCCGCTCCAGACCCACCAACTGGAGTGCCCGGTTGGCCTTCTTCACGACCTCTCCCCTCTCGGCCCCCAGAACTTCCAGGGCAAAAATCAGATTTTCGTAAGCGGTCCTGCGGGATAGGAGTTTCAGATCCTGGAAGACAAGGCCCAGGGTTCTCCGTAAGTGAGGAATCCTTCGGAGTTTCAGCTCGGTGAGGTCAAAGCCATTCACCCGGATCTCCCCGGCTGTTGGACGTTCAGCGCAATAAAGGAGCTTTAGCAGAGTCGTCTTTCCCGCTCCGTTCGGACCGAACAGATAGATGAATCTGCCTTTTTCGACCTTTAAGGTAATTTCAAAAAGCGCATGGGGATTTCCCTCGTAAGCCTTGCTCACGTTGACCATCTCGATCATCGCGGTCAGGCCTTGTTCCTGCGAGATCCCTCTTCCTCCTTTTCCGCGGCTATTTTTTCAGCGGCCTGATCCGGACTTCCAGGGGTTTGTGTATCCTATCGGAATCAAACCGCTAATACTTAAAATTCTGGATATTTTTACAATGTTAACATAACCTCCCGACAATCACAATAAGGGAAATATTTGAACTGCAATTCAGGCACTGGACTTTAAACTCCAAACTTCAGACACCGGACATTGGACCCCAGACTTTATGTTTGGTCTCTCTAGTCAGTAACCCCTTTTAGTCTGAGGTCTAATATCTGAATCACGCCCTTATTGATTCTGCAGGCTGGATATAATAGGTTTCATATTTTCTTTTTTTTCAAAAGTCAGGGCAAACTGGCGGGCTTCCTGTAAAGATTGATAATTCCCGATCCGAACCCGGTGCAACGTCCCCTTAGCTGCTGCGCTGCCCGTAACCAGGTAGGCATCATATCCTTTCTTTTTTAATTGGTTCACCAGGTCCTGAGCCTCCGCGGGGTTGTTGAAGGCGGCCACCTGGAGGGTATATTTCGGTTTGGGCGGAGCCGTCCCTCCTTCTTCGGGGGCAGAATCTTTCATCGATTCGGAAGCTTTTCCGTTGGAGACCTTGGGGGTCGGCTGAGGGGGGACTCCTTCTCTTTCTCCAGCATCGGAATTCTGAATCTTGGCCTCCTGGCCGGGTTGATTCTCTTTTCCTCTCTCCATCAAGCGAAAAGGAGGAGCCTGCCCCTTCCGGTCCTGAACCCGGGATAGGGATGCGGGGTCTTCCGACCGTCGCAGTTCACTGAGGGACTTTCCCATCTGGACTCCGCAGAGGAAAGCCACCAGCGCCACCACGATAGATCCTGCGGCGATATAGAAGAATTTTCTATTGTTTTTCTCCTGGGGAGGTTGCCCCAATTCGACCCCCCAAGAGAAGTCTCTCATTCGGCGTCGAGCAACAACGGCCCTTTTAACCTTTTCCTTCCGAGCTTCCATCACATCCGCTCCAGTACTTCCATCCCGAGCATTTTCAAACAAGCAGACAACACAGCCTTTATTCCATGGATCAAAAGGATCCGGGTCTGAGTGACGTTATTCTCTTCCCCCAGGACCCGGTACCTGGCCAGGAAAACATTCAAGGACATGGCCAGTTCCAGCATAAACCCGGCAGCTACCGAAGGCTCATATTCCTCGGCCGCTCGGCGAGTGACTTCGGGAAGCTCTCCCAGGCGTTTAATCAAGTCGAACTCTTCATCGCTGGAAAGAACGGTGAAGTCGACCTTTTCGGTCACCAACCCGGTATATTTCCTCATGATCCCGCAACAGCGAACGTGGGCATTCTGGCAGTAAGGGCCCGTTGCCCCCTCAAAGCCCAGGATTCGGTCCCAATCGAACTCCACGTCCTTGCTCCGCCGGGTGCGCAGGTCGTTGAAGATGATCGCCCCCAGGCCTACGGCCTGGGCAATTTTTTTCCGTTCCCCTTCAGGGATCTTCCCGATCCGGGCCTCTTTGTCTTCGCCCCGCTCCTCGATCACTCGTTCGGCCCGCTGCACCGCCTCATCGATGACATCCTGCAGGAAGATGACCTCCCCCCGCCGGGTACTCATTCCCAGAACATGTCCAAAGTCCACGTGGACCAGGCGTCGGTTCCAATCATAGCCCATGAGTTCCAGGACTTTGAATAATTGCTGGAAATGGAGCTTCTGGGGTGCGCCGACCACGTACATTAATTTTTCGAAATTCCACCGCTGAAACCGGTATTCGGCCGCTGCTATGTCCCGCGTTAGATAAAGGGTAGCCTCATCTTTTTTCAAGATGAGCGCAGGAGGAAGACCGTAATCTTCCAGAGGAACGATCCAGGCCCCCTGGCTTTCCACCAAAAGGCCTGAATTACGCAGGCGTTCAACGAGCTCCGGGAGACGATCCTGGTAAAAGCTCTCTCCATCATAGGAATCGAAGGAGACTCTCAGAAAACTGTAGAGGCGTTTAAATTCTTGAACACTGATCTCCCGGAAGCGTTCCCAAAGCTGGCGAGCCTCTGCTTCCCCCTTTTCCAGTTTTTTAAACCAGGCCCGCGCCTCCCCGTGGAGTTCCGGATGGATGTCACTCTCCGAATGGAACCGGCTGTAAACTTCAAAGAGGTGTCTTAAGGGGTGGGCTTCCAGCTGTTCCGGGCTCCCCCAGTGTTTGAAGCCCGTGATGACCTCACCAAACTGCTTCCCCCAGTCTCCCAGATGGTTGAGACGGATGACTCGATACCCCAGCCGCTCGAAGATTTCGCAAAGAGAATTACCGATGATGGTAGACCGGAGGTGGCCGACGTGAAATGGCTTGGCAATGTTGGGGGAGGAGAACTCCACCAAAACGGTCTTTCCTTTTCCCTCCTGGCTTTTCCCGTATTCCTGCTCCCCGAAAAAAATTCTTTTCAAGACGATCTCGGCCCAGGCTTCTCTTCGGATACGGAAATTGAGGTAAGCCCCCTCGGGCGTACACTGGGTCAAAAATCTTCCCGCCTGAAACTTTCCGGCGATCTCCCCGGCCAAGGCCTGAGGGGGCTTCCGCTTGACCTTAGCCAGGGAAAAACAGGGAAAGGCGTAATCTCCCCACTTGGGGTCCCGGGGAATTTCGATTCCCCTCGCCACCTCTTCGACGGAAAGACCCGTCTCCTGGGAAACGAATTCGGCAATGGCTTTCGTTACTTCATTCATTTTTTTTACCGCAGAGGGCGCTGAGAAATATCCAACAGTTTACTGAAAAAGCCCTTCCGGCCTTAGAATGTCATTCCTGCGAAGGCAGGAATCCCATATGGTTGACAGTTGTCAAGCAGGTTTTGTCTGCCCCTTGGTTTTTTGTTTTTCACACTCGTTCGGTCATCAATTTATACCAGGGGGACGGGGGACGGGACTCATTGTGCGACG